>ERZ773183.1753-NODE-1753-length-16757-cov-11.586636_pt1 | contig 16757 bp, 17 predicted proteins | sample MGYA00580532_ERZ773183 | MGnify/ENA primary metagenome ERZ773183 (study PRJEB29015, sample SAMEA2737791) | human gut metagenome | biome: human gut; feature: human-associated habitat; material: faeces | place: China | collected 2012 ... | reverse complement strand
GTACAACGGGAATAGGAGGATGAGCCAGGCCTAGGACATGAGTAGGAGGTTCGTTGGTCTTATTTAATTTTTCCATTTGCCAAGATGTTTTTCTATCATCTCGTTAGTTCTATTTTTTTTGGTGTTTTTACCGGTAATAACAGAAGCTGTTAACCGGGTAGCTAACCGCAATTTTATATCATCATTCAATAGCTTTAGCATTTCCCAATAAGTATCAGTCAATTTTAGTGTATTGTCCATAATCATTTATTTTTTGGAGAACAAAGATAAAGGTTTGTCTTTGATATACAATCAACTCAATACAAAATAGTTATCTTAAACTCGTTAACGAAATTAACCCCTCTCTGCACAGAAAGGTATTAATTCCGTCAATAAGTAAAAAGCTAATTCTTTATAATGTAGCAATCTCTTTTTCGGAAAGACCGGTAGATTTAATAATTACATCTATGGGAGTATTGAGTTCTTTTAGGGAACGAGCTATACTATAACGCTCTTCTTCACGTCCCTCTTCACGTCCCTCTGCTCGTCCTTCTGCGCGTTCCGTATAGATGTTGTCTCGGAGGATAACGATATTATCCAAATGCCGATAATAGGCCTTCAATTCATCTTTAGTCATCCTGTCTATTTTCAGGTGTTCACGAACCTCCTCTAAACCGGGAGCAGTAGCACTGTCGGGAATGTCACCTGTATTCAGATAATGAATCCATTCCTCTAAGGGGCTTTTGGCCACCTGATTGAAATCATTGACTTTCAGAATATAATACTCGGGATAAAGTTGGCTGACAGTATCAACACTGAAAGTCTGTTTCTGAAAAGGAGTTAGTTCCAGAATATCTCCTTCATGGATACCGCGGAACTCTGTTTTGCCATGATATACGATATCTTTTCCATTACCCAAAGAGAAATATACGATATTAACGCTGTAAACTTTGCGTACTTTATCGTATCCTTCGCCACGATTGATGTATTCCGTCACAAGCTTGGAAGTGCCGAACAGCATGCGCTGGAAGTAAGCATATTCATTGTTATTCTGGACTTCAATCAGGATAAGTTCGCCTTTCGAATTTTCAGCAAGCATATCCACACGATTATACTTATCAAACTCATCCTCTTGATTACTTTCGCTTTCCAGAAGTTTCTGAATCTTGATGTTTTCTTTCAAAAGGGTAGTCAGAAATCCTTCCAGTACCCCAAAATTGGCTTTGTTGCGCAGTAGACGCTTCATTGCCCAATCGAAACGAATATAATTACCAGCCATAAGTTCGTCTCCTTTCTCTTGTTTTGTTTTCATTTCAACAAAGGTAACTGGAAAATGTTGAATATCAAACGGTGGATATGGATTTATTTTAAGTACACGTTCGCATTCTCTTATTAAACAACAAAAGCTGTCTCAGAATTCAGAAACAGCTTTTGTATGAAAAAAATATGGTGTAGCTTCTTATACTCCGCTGAATGCACTAAATCCGCCATCTATCGGAAGCAATGCACCCGTCACGAAACTTGCCGCATCGCTGCACAGGAATTGTACGGCGCCGTTCAGTTCGTTGATATCTCCAAAACGTTTCATTGGAGTTTTGGCTAAAACTTTCTTGCTGCGGTCTGTCAGCGAACCGTCAGGATTGATAAGCACGGCACGGTTCTGGTCGCCGATGAAGAAACCTGGAGCGATAGCATTCACACGGATGCCGTCTCCATACTTCAGTGCGAGTTCGCTTGCCAGCCATTGAGTGAAGTTAGCAACGGCTGTCTTAGCTGCCGAGTAACCCGGAACGCGGGTGATAGCACTGTAAGCAGCCATGGAAGATACGTTTACGATACAACCTTTACCTTGCTTAGCCATCACTTTGCTGAATACCATAGAAGGATAAACGGTTCCGTTCATATTCAGGTTAGTCACTTTCTCCCAGCAGGTAACGTCCATGTCGAAGAAGTTCTGATCGGGAGCCAGTGTAGCACCCGGCATATTGCCACCGGCAATGTTGAGCAGGATGTCGATACGTCCCCATTTGGCAACGATGTCATCAGCCAATTTTTCAAGGCTGGCGATGTCCAATACATTACCTACAATGCCGATCACATCTTCACCGTAAGCTTTCAGTTCTTCTACACGTTTGTCCAGTTGTTCCTGACGGATGTCAACGGCTACTACTTTGGCGCCTTGCTCCATGAAACATTTGGCAATGCTGCCACCCAATACACCACCTGCACCGGTGATAACGGCTACTTTACCTGCAATACTGAATTGTTCGTTCATAATCTTCTTATTTAATTTTTAATTATTAATTATCCATTGTTTATCACTGCCATCATTCCTTCTACCTGTGCCAATGCCAGCATACGGCCGTGGAATGAATATCCGGGGTTATATCCCTTGTCTTCGTCACCCAGCATCATCCGTCCGTGGTCTACACGCATAGGCAGTCCCGGGTTTTCTTTCTCAAAGATACGGATGAGGTCAATCAGATGTCCGCGTCCGGTCAGGTGCGAGCTTTCTATAAAGTTGCCTCCGGGCATGGCAGCCGTGCTGCGCAGGTGGACAAAGTGAGTACGTTTAGCGAATTTCTTTGCCAATTCACGGGTATCGTTATGCTCGCCTGCACTGAGGGAACCGGCGCAGAAGGTCAGTCCGTTATGCGGGTTATCCACTGCATTCAGGAACCAGGCGATGTCTGCTTCGTTGGTGACAATACGCGGTAAACCTAATACCTGGAACGGAGGATCATCGGGATGCACACACATATTCACACCATATTCTTCGCAGACAGGCATGATGGCGGAGAGGAAATAACGCATGTTTTCGCGTAGCATATCACGGTCGATACCTTTATAGAGGGCCAACAGCTTCTTGAAGATGTTCACCGGATTCTTATCTCCTTCTTTGATATTTCCGTTGACGAAACCTTGCGTCTTTACGATGATCGTGTCGATGAGATCATCCTTTTCTGCTTCGGTGATGGTCTTGTCCAGTTCTGCAACCTTTGCCAGTTCCTCGGCGGAATAGTCCTTTTCGGCTCCTTCGCGTCCGAGGATTCGAAGGTCGAAGTAAGCGAAGCGAACACGGTCGAAGTAGAGTGACGAAGTGCCGTCTGCCCAGGGATGTTGCAAATCCGTGCGTATCCAGTCGATAACGGGCATAAAGTTATAGCATACGGTTTTCACACCGCACTTGCCCAGGTTTGCCAGACTGACTTTATAGTTTTCGATCAACTGCTCTCGTTCCGGTCCGGCATACTTGATCGCCTCGCAAACAGGCAAGCTTTCTACTACAGACCAGCGTAAGCCGTACGACTCGATATAGGTTTTCAGATCGTTGATAGCCTCTTCGGTCCAGATTTCACCATTGGGTACATCGTGCAAGGCAGTCACAATTCCTTCCACGCCGATTTGCCGCAGCATGTCGAGCGTGATCTTGTCTTTCTTGCCAAACCATCTCCAGGTTTTTTCCATAACATTTATATATTAATAGTTTAACTGATTATTGACTGCAAATATACGTGCAAAAATAATGCTGCGATAAATGGATCTTTGCAGAATATATGCGGATTTTTGCATATATGCGGTAGCATTTCTATTGTCTTTCCTTATCTTTGTGTGTGAATTAAACTTTGCAGAATATATGCGCCGACCGATTATAAATGAAAAGTTGCCTATATCGGAGTCGAATCCGATCAAGGCTCGGCATTACGATTATGATCGTTTCACTTATCCGTGGCATTTCCACAGTCAGTATGAAATCATTTACGTAAAGGAGAGTCATGGTCTGTGCTTTGTAGGCGATTGCATTGAGAAGTTCTCTGCGGGTGATGTGATTCTGTTCGGTACTAATCTGCCCCATTACATGCGGAGCAATGATATTTATGGTTCGGAGAACGCCACTTCACGCGTGCAAGGGACTATCATTCAGTTTGAGCAGAATTTTATGCAATATTCCTTTGATTATTATCCTCAGTTTCTGCAAATCAAAATGCTGTTGGAGGAATCGAAGAGAGGTATCATCTTTCCGAAACAGGATGCAACCCGAGTAGGGGAGTTGCTTTCCGGCTTTCTTTCATTAAGTGGTTTTCACCAGATAAGTGGATTGCTGGATTTGTTGCAGGAGCTGGCAGTCAGTCCGCAAAGAAAGACACTGGCAAGTCTGCATTATTACGAAAAGTTTCCTACGCTGGGAAACAAGCGGATTGATAAAATCATTTCCTTTATAAACAATAACTACACCCGTAACCTCAAATTGAATGAAATTGCCGGAATGGCGAGCATGAACTCCAGCGCCTTCTGTCGTTACTTTAAGGAGAATACAGGGAAGACGCTTTTGCAGTATGTGATGGAAATGCGTGTGGGATATGCTTGTAAGTTGTTAGCATTGGGAGAAATGGATATTTCGCAGATAGCTGTGGAATGCGGCTTCGATTCAATCACTCATTTCAATCGCACGTTTAAGCAGTTGGTTAATCTGACGCCGACGCAGTATAGGAGTAATATTATGAAATAAGGGGGAATGTTTCTGAAATTATTTTGCTTGCAATGAAACATTCTTTATTGTGATTTGCTTCAAATTAAAAATAATGTTTACTGATTCCGGCAGATAATCGTTGCCTTTTGTCAATAGCAGATTTATGTATTATTAACGGGAATACTGCCAAGATGAGTGTCATGACTCGAATGTCTTGTGATTGTGAATTTCTGACATCTTTTCCCTGTAGTTAGCGAGGCAAATGCCACACTTGATTCTCCTCTATGCCACATCTTAGTCCTCTGAATGCCACATGTTTAAACTGTTGAAGTGTGGCATTGGAGACGACGGAGTGTGGCATTACAGTTGTACAAGTGTGGGCTCACGCTTATATAAGTGTAAGCCCACGCTTATATAACCGTGAGCTATCGGAGCCTGCTGTGTTGAGGGAATAAAAAAACGGGGAAGCAATTGCTTCTCCGTTCCTATATGCCGTGAAATGTAGCTCAATGCAAAGTTGAATAAAGATTATCTATAAAAGGATGATACAAAGATACGATATTGAGAAGGCGATGTCAAGTGTTTCGCTAATTATTTCCGGTTGGCATATTTGTTTTTTTAGCTTCTTGCATTCTTCTCCTACCATTGCATATAACATCTACTCTTTGTTAGGACAGTTGGACTTAGATATGCTTTTATTGAAATCTCAAAACTTGGAACTTACAGATATACCTCTATTTTTCTGGTAAGAGGAACATCTATTTTTAGAATGTTGTATCTTTGCAAAAAACGGTGTATGAAAGATGTACTTAAAATATCAATCTTACTAATTCTTGCACTTAGCAACGGGGCTTTATTTGCACAGGCGAATAGATCTCTCAATTTAAATAGAGATACGTTAGATCTAAAATTTGTAAAAGACACGTTGGTAACGAGTACAATCCAAGATACCCTTGCTACTATACCTGCTGTTAAAGATTCAATAACTGCAAAACAAGATGAAATTAATGACTCTGCATTGTATTATCGGCTAATCTTACATTACCGAGACAGTGTGAATCACAATCTTAAAAGAATATACAATAAAGATGCCTTTAAATTTAAGGATGATTATTTTCGAGAAAAAATGAGAGAACCGTGGATAGGAGATGTTTTAAGAGATATATTTTTTAAATAATTATGAAGTTATATTTTTTATCCTTATGTATAATGCTTGCTGTCAGTTTTGCTGCTAAAGCACAATCAAAGCTTATTTTTAAAGATAAGTTTATGTATACGGATGTACAGGTGTTCAATGAGACAAAAAGGCACTCAATACCCTCTCTTATTGATACGGGTTGTTCGCTATGTATAATTGATTCTATTTTTGCTATTGATTCATGCGGAATAAAAGAAGATGAATTACAAACAATTCCTGTTAACCAAACTAAAGATAAGATTTCAAGTGCTTTTATAGATTCTATCTTTTTTTGTGGAAAGACATATCATAAAGTGTATTGCTTAGTTGCAGATCTTACTGGGCATTATCAAAAATATGCACCAAAATTTATCGTCGGGGCTAATATCCTTAGATCAGGAGCTTGGAAATTTGATATGGAAAAGAATATTGTTGAACCCTACGATTCTAATAATAAAGCGAAAGGAATTATTTATAAATGGAAAAACCATGAGGATTATCCTGATGTAGCAATAGATTATATCATTTTAGATAGTAAAGTCAATGGAAAAAAAACACGATTTGCTTTTGATACGGGATGTAGAAACAATAAGCTTCAACGTGGTTTATATGTAGGAAAACCTGAGCAAATCCAAAAGGAAACAGCTAATATCGTAAATAAATTATCAATTAAGACGGCTGAATTATGTAGAAATGTAACATTCAAGATAGGAAAGGATGAGTATACGTTAGATTTTATAATAGGTGATGGCAATATTGGGCTCTTAAACATCGAATTCTTACAAGGCCATTCCTTTATACTTAATTATAAGAAGCAGATACTTGAATTGTTGTAAAAGAGAGCTTGAATTATTAATTTCAATCTATTTAGCTCGGAGAGAAATTCATAGGTTATTGGAATTGGCAAATCTTATCAGTCCTTCTGTCTGTCTTCTTTTATAAGTCTCTGTTCGTTCAAACGTTCCTGTTGCTTCCTTTTCTCTTCTAACGATGCGGTTGCTTGCCCAATGAGGGTATTGATTGATGAGTGAACTCTATCTATTACTTGTGAAATTCATTAATATATTCCATAAACCTTATGATTATGAGTTTCAGGTGTAGGTAATCATTTTCTTTTGCTAAAGTTTTCTATTTGTAGCACGCTACGTTGATTGTTGTGTTCATAAGATTTTGGTTTAACTCACTCGGTTTACATCTTGGTTTACATGCAACCTCTGAAACCGCCTAAATTTGTAGTTTTATGGACTATAGAAAAAGAGAAATCCTGATAGCTAATTGCTTGACTATCAGGATTCTCTCTAAGAGCGGAAGACGGGGCTCAAACCCGCGACCCTCAGCTTGGAAGGCTAATGCTCTATCAACTGAGCTACTTCCGCAATTTTTGTGGGCAAAGATGGATTCGAACCACCGAAGTCGAAAGACAGCAGATTTACAGTCTGCCCCATTTGGCCACTCTGGTATTTGCCCTTTTGCACTTTGAAATCTATCTCAATTCTCTCATTGAGTAGCTTTGTTTCTCAATTGCGGTGCAAAGATACGACTATTTTTGTAAACTCCAAGCAAAATCGATCATTTTTATTGCAGTAATTGCACATTCGTCACCTTTGTTACCCAGTTTGCCACCGGCACGGTCCTCGGCTTGCTCCATTGTATTGGTAGTAATTAATCCGTAAATAACTGGTACGTTGCCAGTTGCGTTCAGTTGAGCAATTCCGTTGGTACTTCCCATACAAACATAGTCAAAATGTGGAGTATCTCCTCTAACTACGCAACCAATTGCAATAACTGCATCCACATTACTATATTCAATGAATTGGTTGGCTCCAAAAATTAATTCAAAGCTACCCGGAACAGTTTTTACCAAAATATTTTCGTCTCTGGCACCATGTTTTTTTAAAGTATTCATTGCGCCCTCTAAAAGTTTTCCGGTGATATTGAAGTTCCACTCAGAAACAACAATGCCGAACTTCATTTCTTTAGCATCAGGAACAGAGTTGAAGTCGTAGTCTGAAAGGTTATGATAAGCTGTTGCCATAGTTATTCTAAAATTAATAATTAAAAATAAAAGGGGGATAAAAAAAGAAACGGATTACACGGATTTCACGGTTGTTTCTTTTTTATCCGTGTAAAATCTGTGTAACCCGTGTTTGATATACTATATAATAAGGTATATTACTTCTTCAGCAGTTTGGCTTGTTCGATGTACTTATCGATATCCATTGACTGGTAAGAACGGAAATATTTGTCCTTAATCTTGGTATATGCTTTGATAGCGTCGTCATACTTGCCTTGCTTAACGAGGATTTCTCCGGCTTGTTGCAAGTAGATAGGACTGAGTGAATTGTTATCAGCTTCGTCAGCAGCGCTCAGCAACATAGAAGCAGCTTTGTCCAGCTGGCCTAATTGTGCGTAGCAGTTACCCATTGCACCTTTCATTGCAGGAGCTATCATCTGGTCTTTTCCGCTGAAGCTATCCAATGCTTTCACTGCGGCTTCGTATTGTCCCAGGTGAGCGTAGCAGATACCCATATATGCTTTTGCCAGGTTGGCAGCTTTGGTTCCGCTGTATTCATCAGCAATTTTAGCGAAACCTGCGAATCCGATACTGTCGCCATTCAATGCCTGTTCGTAAAGGTCGGCCTCAAAGTATTCCTGTCCTTTGAACAATGCAGCCTGTGCTTTTTCTTCGCGCGGTTCAGCATAAAGGTTCTTGTACATTACTATACCGGCTACGATGATGATTACTGCTACTACAGCGCCGATAATTGCTTTTTTGTTTTTAATGAGAAATGCCTCCGATTGTGACAATGCTTCTTCCACATTCAGGGCTTCGTTAGCTTTCTTTTGTTCTGCCATTTTATATATTCTTTTTGTTATTATTCTTATTTAGCCATTTCGACCCGCAAAAGTAACTTTTTTATAGGTATCAACGAAATTTAGCGGCATCTTTTTTTCTTTTACACTTGAAAACCCGAAATTCTTCCTACTTTTTGATGAGCTAAGCTTTACCTCCGCATTAAAAATAGGCATGCTTATTTTGTACTGCATTCGGTTTAGATAAATCTCTCACATTCGGAAAAAAGAATGAATTCTCTTTTCGCTCACTAAATCGAGATTTTGCATTATCTTTGTAACTGAATTTACTGCTGTAATATGATACTGAAACGTATATCCATACTTAATTATAAGAATCTGGAACAAGTTGAGCTTTCATTCTCACCCAAGTTGAACTGTTTTTTCGGACAGAACGGCATGGGGAAAACGAATTTGCTCGATGCCATTTATTTCCTTTCGTTTTGTAAGAGTTCGGGCAATCCTATCGACTCGCAAAACATCCGCCATGATCAGGAATTCTTTGTCATCCAAGGCTTCTATGAGGCTCCCGACGGTACGCCGGAAGAGATTTATTGCGGTATGAAGCGCAGGCAAAAGAAACAATTCAAGCGGAATAAAAAGGAATATACCCGCTTGTCCGATCATATCGGATTCTTGCCTTTGGTCATGGTTTCTCCTGCCGACTCGGAATTGATTGCCGGAGGCAGTGACGAGCGTCGGCGCTTTATGGATGTCGTAATTTCGCAGTATGATAAAGAGTATCTGGAAGCTCTGATACGCTATAATAAAGCGTTGGCTCAACGAAATACGTTGTTGAAAAGTGAAGTGCCGGTAGAAGAAGAGCTGTTTCTCATTTGGGAAGAGATGATGGCACAGGCCGGTGAGGTTGTTTTCCGCAAGCGGGAGGCTTTTATCAGTGAATTCATTCCTATTTTCCAGTCATTTTATTCTTTTATTTCACAAGATAAGGAGCAGGTCGGGTTGACTTATGATTCGCATGCCCGTGATGCATCCCTGTTGGATGTAATAAAAGCAAGTCGTGTGCGTGACCAGATTATGGGATACTCTCTGCATGGAATTCACAAAGATGAACTGAATATGCTTCTGGGTGATTTCCCTATCAAGCGGGAAGGTTCGCAAGGGCAAAACAAAACCTATCTTGTTGCCTTGAAATTGGCACAATTTGATTTCCTGAAAAGGACCGGCACCACAGTACCTTTGCTTTTGCTGGATGATATCTTCGATAAACTGGATGCTTCTCGCGTAGAGCAGATCATCAAGCTGGTAGCCGGTGATAACTTCGGGCAGATATTCATAACAGATACGAACCGGGAACATCTGGATCGCATTCTTCATAAGGTAGGCAGCGATTACAAAATGTTCCAGGTAGATCAAGGAGTCATAACAGAACGGGAGGAGGATGAAGCATGAAGCGTAACGATGCCGAACAAATAGGTAAACTGATACGTACTTTCCTTCGGCAGGAGAGTCTGGAGTCGCCACTCAATGAGCAGCGGCTCATTAGCTCATGGGCAGAAATCCTTGGCCCCACTATTGCTTCTTATACCCGCGAACTCTATATCCGCAATCAGATTTTATATGTCCATCTGACCTCTGCCGCCCTGCGTCAGGAACTGATGATGGGACGTGACTTGCTGGTACGTAACCTGAATCGCCACGTAGGTGCGCAGGTGATCACGAATATCATATTCAGATAGGGATTAGTGGTTAGTGATTAGTGATAAGCTATCCACTCTCTGTATCTTCAATGTTTTCAATTCTTCTATGGCACGATTGTAATATACAGGCGTTTCCAGGTCTTTATTGTTATGCGCATCTAGCCCGATGATGGCAGTACAACCTTCATTGGCGGCAATGTGCCAGAAGTCCGGGCAGGGATAAGTCTGCAAATTGTGCGCCTCATTATAAACTACATAACCGATATTATATTCCAGCGGAATATGGAGGCGTGCGGCTGTGCGACAGATATGGCGACTGATTAACTTACAATGACGGTCAAACTGAGGATATGAGCGCATGAATAAATCCGGGTGAGCCAGACAGCAGAACAAACCACTCTCCATTCCCTCGATGGCGCTTTCTTCATAGAGTTCCAGCATATCGAGGTTCTCGGTATGATGTCCGAAGTAAGGGAACTTCTCATCTGTATGGTAATGGTGATTGCCGAACAGGATATAATCCAGTTGATACTCTTTGATTTTCTCTTTCAGCCAATGGATATAGGTGGGAAAATACTCGCATTCCAATCCGATTTTGATACTGATCTGATCCCGGTATTTCTCGCGGAGCGAGCGTAGGCTTTCTACGTATCCGGGTAATTCTTCGGGGAGCATACGCATGTCAGCCACATAATCGGTGTGATACTTCCACGGAGTGTGGTCTGAAAATCCCAGCTCCTGATAGCCGCCTTTGATGGCGCTGAGCACGTAGTCTTCGTCGCTACCCGTAGCGTGCATGCAACGGGTAGTATGAGTGTGATAATTTGTTTTCATTGAATTGTTATAATCGTATCCATGCGGATGTCGAATGGCTCCGCAGGCACTTCTTCTACTAATTGAAAAGGAAAACAGATGCCGGCTTTGAAAGCCGTGAGGCGGGGGAGCAGTCGGTCATAATAACCTTTGCCTCTGCCCAGACGGTTACCTGCATTATCGAAAGCTACGCCGGGAACGGCAACAAAGTCGATAGCTGCATAGTCGGTGAAGAGTTCTCCGGTAGGTTCTTCAATACCATAACTTCCTGTTGCCAGGTCTTCGGGACCGGTATAGACACACAATTCCAGATCATCACCTACGACAACCGGAAGCAATATCCGCTTTTCACGGCTCCACTTCCGGACAAATTCATGCGTATCGACTTCGTCCTTCAATGAATAATAGAGCAGGACGATATGTGCCGCCCTGAAAGCCGGGTGGGCTTCCAGGGCGGCAAGTATTTCAGCAGACTGGGATTGATGCGTAGTGGTAAGCCCGTGCCGGGTCTTTAACAATGCCATACGCTTCCGCAGTTCTTTTTTTCTTTCCTTCATCTTTCGTCTCTTCTTTCACAACATCTTCCGGAGCTTTGGGAAATGCTTCGCCGTTCTCCAGAATTTCCAATGCCTTTTGTACGGTAGGATCGCCCTGGTTGATATACCTTATATAAGGTTCCCTACCTAATATATTATAGATAATGTTTCCATAAAGGTTTCTTTCCATCAGCTTGTAGGACTTGTGAATAAGGATATTGCGTCTCTTCACTCCCTTGCTGTCTGCAAAACGGATAAACTGTTCTACGATACCTTGCTGACGAAGATATTTCAGCATGTCTTCTTCATTTTCGAACTCATTCAGTTTAGCCCGGTTGCGGTCGGAATACTGGAAGCTGAACTGTAAAGTCAATCCTTTATTGAGCACTTCAATCAGATAAGAAGAGGTTCCTGTGGTATCCTGTGGTACGAATACGTCCGGCATAATACCACCACCACCGTAAACGGGACGTCCCAGACGGGTGGAGTAGCGCAAATTCTCGTCCAGCTTGATGCTATCCTTAGAGAAGAATTCACCATGCTCGTAGCGGGTCAGCCAATCCATTTCGTATTTGGCGTCCTTACCATTCTTATACGGACGTTGTATACAACGACCGGATGGAGTATAGTAGCGGGCAATTGTCAGGCGGATAGCAGAGCCATCGCTGAAGTCAATCGGTTGTTGTACCAATCCTTTTCCGAAGGAACGGCGTCCTACGATTGTACCACGGTCATTATCCTGAATAGCTCCTGCAAAGATCTCACTGGCGGATGCCGAACTTTCATTGGTCAGCACAACCAAAGGCATTTTCTGGCAACTGCCTGTTCCGTTGGCATAATCTTCCATACGGGGGTATTTGCGTCCCTGGGCATAGACAATGAGCTGTCCTTCCGGCAGGAATTCATTCACCATACGCACGGCAGCCTCCATATAACCACCGGTGTTGTCGCGCAAGTCAATAATAATTCCCTTACAATTCTGATGACTGAGTTGAGCAATAGCATTCAGCAGTTCTACATGAGTGGTACGTCCGAACTTACTGATTTGAATGTATCCATAATCATTGCTGAGCATATAAGCTGCATCAATTGTATTCTGTGGAATATCACCGCGGGTGATGACAAAGTCCAGCAAATTCTTTTCTGTAGCACGTTTGACGCTTAGTTTCACTTTGGTTCCTTTCGGGCCTTTCAAAGTGCGCATGGCTTTCTCATTGGTCAGTTTTATTCCGGCGAACAAGCTGTCGTCTACCATGACGATGCGGTCGCCTGCCATCAGTCCTACTTTCTCGGACGGACCGCCTTGAATGACACTGTTCACATGAATCGTATCATCCTGAATGGTGAATTGAATACCGATACCGCTGAAACTGCCTTCCAACTCTGAATTAACTTCCTCCAGATTCTGGGCAGGAATGTAAGTAGAGTGGGGGTCTAACTCAGCCAATATCTGTGGCATTGCTTTTTCCACGAGGTCCGTCATATTGACGGTGTCTACATACTGGTCTTCAACAACCCGCAACAATGCATTCAGCTTGTTGGACGAGCCATTAATAATGCCCAGCGTATTTCCGGCGAAATGCCTGGCATAAAATGTTCCGATCAGAATTCCCATTACCACGCTGATTGCAATGACGAGCGGAGTAAAGCGGGAAGAGTTTTTTGTACTCATATCTTTTAGTTGTTAGCTACGAGCTACAAGCTACGAGTAGTGGCTGTATGCTTCGCAGATTTTAGTTTATTGTTTGTTTAAGGTTCTTGTTCACTGCTTGTAGCTTGTATCTTGTAGCCTGTAGCTACATATACTACCTCGATACCTGCACGTTTCAAAAGTTCGATACCGTCTTCCAAACGGTATTTCTCGGAGTAAACCACTCGTTTGATACCTGCCTGGATAATCAGTTTTGAACATTCGATGCATGGCGAAGCAGTGACATACATAGTAGCACCGTCGCTGCTATTGTTAGAGCGTGCTATCTTCGTGATTGCATTCGCCTCGGCATGCAACACGTAAGGTTTGGTAACGTTATTATCGTCTTCACATACATTTTCAAAACCGGCAGGCGTTCCGTTGTACCCGTCAGAAATGATCATTTTATCTTTGACGATGAGTGCACCTACCTGGCGGCGTTTACAATATGAATTTTCCGCCCAGATACTTGCCATACGTATATAACGCTTGTCCAGCGCTTCTTGTTTTTCTTTAGCAGAACCTTCCATAGTTTTAATTACCTGAGTTACGTTGTGGCGCGAAAGAGATGAACTTTACAGTCTGTCCCTCTTTGTAATAAATATATAGATTCTTATTATCTCCTCCATATTTGAATGCACTCTTTAGTCCGTCTATAAAGGCTTTTCCTAAATACTTATCTGCATCGGTGCCTGCATTTTTTACGGTTATCTTTAGTTCCCGGTTGTTACCATTTGCATTCCAGTCTCCATTAACAGAGGCACTGGTGGCTTTTCCGGTGAAAGTTCCACCCGCTGTACCGTTTACCTCAGCACCATCGAACACTAAAGTGTAATTATCTCCTGCAATCGTCTTAAAACTCTTTTCTCTTGCATCCTGATCTCCTTGCCAGAAGTCGTACATTTTGTTTTGTCCTTCCACTGCAATGTAAGTCATGTACCAGGTTTTTCCGGTGAAGATGTCAATAACATCGTCTTCCTGGTCGCAAGCGCTCAATACGGGTACGAAGAGAGCGACTAGCAGCAGCTGTATATAGGTTTTCATCTTTTTCATTTCTTTATTCCATTTCTGATTAATAATGCATCAATAGTTGGTTCTTGTCCGCGAAAGCGTTTGTATAGTGTCATCGGGTGTTCTGTTCCTCCTTTGGAAAGAATGTTTTCCCGGAAGGAAGCGGCTACTTCCGGATTGAAGATTCCTTTTTGTTTAAACAGTGAGAAGGCATCTGCATCCAGAACTTCCGCCCATTTATAGCTGTAATATCCGGCAGAATAACCTCCGGCAAAGATATGCGAGAACTGTGTACTCATACAGGCATCTTCTACCACAGGAAGAATCTGTGCTTTCTTCCATGCTTCTTTTTCATAAACCTTCACGTCGCCATCAAATGGGGTGGTACGGGTGTACCATGCCATATCCAGTAATCCAAAGCTAACCTGACGCAGGCAGGCATAAGCGGCATCGAAATTAGACGAATCTACAATGCGCTGTACCAGTTCGTCCGGGATGAGCTCTCCGGTCTGATAATGTCTGGCAAATGTGTGGAGGAACTCCTTTTCAATAGCGAAGTTCTCCATGAATTGAGAGGGAAGTTCCACAAAGTCCCAATATACATTTGTACCGCTTAGGTTTTCATAGGTGGAATTCGCGAACATACCATGCAGGCTATGCCCAAATTCATGCAGGAATGTCTCCAGTTCACCAAATGTCAGTAAGGCGGGTTTGTCTTTTGTCGGCTTAGTGAAGTTCATCACGATAGATATGTGCGGACGACTGTTTTCACCGGTTGCCTCGTCAATCCATTGTTCTTTATAAGAAGTCATCCATGCACCTGCACGTTTACCCTCTCTGGGGTGGAAGTCAGTATAGAGTACGGACAGGAATTTACCGTCTTTGTCAAATACCTCATATGCATCCACATCCTTATGGTATACCGGTATATCACTGTTCTTCTTGAAAGTAATGCCATACAAGCGGGTAGCCAGACCGAATACCCCTTCTTTCACCTTGCTCAGTTCAAAATAGGGACGGAGCATTTCATCATCTATCTGGAATTTCTGGTCTTTCAGTTTATGGGAATAATAAGACCAGTCCCAAGGCATCACTGTGAAGTCACTGCCTTCCAGTTGGCGTGCTAAAGTTTCTACCTCTGCATATTCTTGCTTGGCGGTGGGAGTGTAAGCATCTAGTAGCTGATCCAGCAGTTTATATACATTTCCGCTATTTTCTGCCATTCGCTCTTGCAGGTTATATTCAGCAAAACTGCTGTATCCCAAAAGTTGCGCAATAGCCAAGCGGGTATTAACGAGCTTCTTTACAATCTCCAGATTGTTGGTTTCATTGTCATGGGTACATTTGGTATTATATGCCATATAAAGCTTGCAACGTAAATCGCGGTTACTGGCATACGTCATAAACGGGCTATAACTGGGAGCCTGCAAAGTGAATACCCATCCTTCCACGCCTTTTTCTTTGGCAGTTTCTGCGGCTGCATCAATGGCGCTTTGCGGCAGGCCGGCAAGTTGTGCAGGGTCTGTCAGTACCAGTTTATAGTCGTTGGTTTCTTTCAGGTTGTTTTCTCCGAATTGCAGGGTTAGCAGGCTGAGTTCTTTGCTCAGAGCACGATATTGCTCTTTGGCTTCTCCTTCGAGGTTGGCTCCACTGCGAACAAAGCTGTTATATACCTTTTCCAGCAGCTTATTTTGCTCGGGAGTAAGATTAGCCTGGTTCTGGTCATACACTGCCTTAATGCGTGCAAATAACTTCTCATTCAGAGTGATGTTATTGCCATGTTCGCTCAGCAACGGCATGATGGTTTTTGCCAGTTCCTGCATGTCATCGTTGGTTTCCGCGCTCAGCAGATTGCCGAATACAGTGCTGACTTGGTTCAACAGTTCGCCGGACTTCTCGTAAGCAGCGACCGTGTTGGCGAATGTAGCCGCTTCCGGATTATTGGTGATAGCATCAATCTCCGCATTGTGACGGTTGATACCTTCACGAATGGCGGGTTCATAATGTTCGGTCTTTATCTTTTCAAACGGGATAGTACCGTGAGGCGTAGAATACTTTTCAAAAAAAGGGTTTTGAGCCTGTATTATATTCATAAAGCAGAGTAATGTTAGCGTTAGTTTTAATTTTATCATACTTACTTAGGTTCGGTAAAAATAATCTAACCGCAAAAGTGCAAAAAAAATAGCTGATTTAATGAATAACCCGTTGTATTTTAACAAAAAACAGGCAACCTCGTCGAGATTGCCTGTTTTAAATATTATTTTGTACTCTGCTTATTAGTTGTTAACTGAAGCCATGTGAGCGATCAAGTCAAGAACCTTGTTAGAGTAACCGATTTCGTTGTCATACCAAGATACAACTTTTACGAAAGTATCAGTCAAAGCGATACCAGCTTTTGCATCGAAGATAGAAGTACGAGCGTCACCCAAGAAGTCAGAAGAAACTACTGCATCTTCAGTGTAACCCAGGATACCCTTCAATTCGCCTTCTGAAGCTTCTTTCATAGCAGCACAGATTTCAGCGTAAGTAGCCGGTTTAGCCAAGTTAACTGTCAAGTCAACTACAG
>ERZ773183.1744-NODE-1744-length-16845-cov-3.211376_pt1 | contig 16845 bp, 14 predicted proteins | sample MGYA00580532_ERZ773183 | MGnify/ENA primary metagenome ERZ773183 (study PRJEB29015, sample SAMEA2737791) | human gut metagenome | biome: human gut; feature: human-associated habitat; material: faeces | place: China | collected 2012 ... | reverse complement strand
TAAAAAGCGCGGCACAGCGTCGATTGTACTCGTCGCACTGGCGCTGGTGTCGGTGCTGGGCATCGGCGGCGCACAGTTAAAAGGCCAGTGGCGCGAGACCAGCGAGATCTACACCAGTCAGATCGATGACTACGGCAACGGCATCCAGCAGGATTTTTCGAATCAGGCCGATGCCGCCGCCAGCCTCATCCGCATTGCATCTGCCGTAGTGGGTACCGACGATGCGGACCTGCAGGCCGCCCAGACTGCGCTGGATAACTGGAACGAAGCCGCCGACCGCAAAGATGCCAACGAGCAGTACACGCTGAACCGGAAGCTGTACACCGCCGTCGATACCCTGTACACGGCCGCCGCCGACGAAGCGGACAGCAAGGCCAAAGGGCAGCTGACCGATTTGTATGACAGCTTTGTTTCCAGCCAGATGATCCTGGACCGAGAGACCGCTGCCTATAATGAAGAAGCCGACAGTTACCTGAAGCTGGCCTCCGGCTTCCCCGGCGGGGTGCAGGCTGCGCTGTGGGGCGTAAAGGACATTCCGACCTTTGAACCGTGACACGATAAGGAAAATGAAAATGAACGTATCTGCAAATAAACTGGCGCGCCGCCTGGCGGCAGTGCTGGTCAGCTTGTTTGCGGTGGTGGTCCTGGCGCTGCCGGCTGCGGCAGCACCCCAGGTGGATAGAACCACCCCCGTAAACGACTATGCCGGCATCCTTTCCCGGGATACCATTGCCTATGTTACGGAGATCTCGTCCGCCCTGCAAAGCACCTGCGGCGCAGAGATCGGCGTCTATACGACCGAGTACATCGGCAACTCCACCATGGAAGGCTACGCCTACAGCGTGCTGAACGAATGGGGCCTGGGCTCCAGTGATAGGGACAACGGTGTGCTGCTCCTGCTGGCCCCCGGCGAGGATGACTACTACATCACCCGCGGTACCGGCCTGGAATCGGCCCTGTCCATCAGCACCCTGGGCACGATCCTGGACGACAAGATGGAACCCAACTGGGTCAGCGGCGATTACGATGCCGGCGTGTGCGCTACCGTGGCCGCGATTGCGGATAAGCTGTGCGGCATCTATGGTGTGACCCTGGATACTTCGTCCGTAGCCAACAACACATCTGGCAGAAACGGAGAAAGCAACATCATGGGCTTTATCATGGTTATCATTGCGGTCATCCTGATCATCTGGGTCATCTCCACGCTGACCCGACCGCCCCGTCCGCCCCGCGGCGGAGGGCCCCGTGGTGGGGGCGTTGGCCGTGATATGTTCTGGTACAGCATGGGCCGTGCTTCCCGTCGGCCGCGGCGTCCGCCGCCCCCGCCGCCCCCGCCGCCGGGCGGCCCTGGTTTTGGCGGTGGGCCGCGACCCGGCGGTTATCGCACCGGCGGTGGTATGGGCGGCTTTGGCGGCGCAGGCCGTTCGGGCGGCTCTCGTCCATCGCGCCCCTCTGGCGGTTCCCGTCCATCCGGCGGCTACCACACCGGCGGCGGTTCCAGCCGTGGCGGCGGTGTAGGCCGTCACCATTAAGCAGTTTTACAGTGCCTCGGCTTCGCGCCGGGGCATTTTTAGAAAAGGAGGCAACATCCCTATGCCTAAATTTGCTGTTGTCACTGGTGCCAGCTCCGGCATCGGGGCCGAGTTCGCGCGTCAGCTTTCTGCCCGCGGTTATAACCTGATGCTGGTGGCCCGCCGGGCCGACCGTTTGCAGGCGCTTTCCAACAGCTTGACCACCGAGTGTGAAATTTTCACCGCCGACCTGGCCCGCAAAAGCGAGTGCCTGCGTCTGGCGGATGCTTTGGCCGACCGCCGCATCGATCTGTTCATCAACAACGCCGGTTTTGGTGATTGCGGGCCGTTTCTGCAGACCGATTTGGAAAAAGAACTGCAGATGATCGAGACCAACGTCCGGGCGCTGCACATCCTGACCAAGCGCATCGTCCAGCAGATGGAAGAGCAGGGGGGCGGCGCGCTGCTCAACGTCGGCTCCTGCGCGGGGCTGATGCCTGCCGGGCCGTACATGGCTGCCTACTACGCCACCAAGGCCTATGTTGTCAGCCTGACCAGCGCTGTGGCCGAGGAACTTCGGGAGATGCACAGCCCGGTCTATGTAGGCTGCCTCTGCCCCGGGCCGGTGAATACGGAGTTCAACGCCGTGGCCAACGTGCAGTTTGCCTTAAAGGGTATCACGCCGGAATTCTGCGTGCGATGCGCACTGCACGGCATCCACCGCCGCAAGACCATCATTGTGCCCGGCCCGCTGGTGGCCGCCGGCATGACCTTGGGCCGCTATCTGCCGCGTTCCGCCTATATCAAGATCGCAGCCCATCAGCAGCAGAAAAAGTTGTATCGGTAACAAAAAGGCTCCCCTTGAGGGGAGCCTTTTTTGTTGCATCCCAAGGCCACAAAAAAACTTTCCTCTTCCTACTGTTTTTCTTACAGGGGTTGTGCTATAATCAATACTGCATAGCTATCTGTAAACAAAGGAGGGCACGCCTATGCCAGCGCCGCAGGAACCGCGCAGCCCGCGCCCCGAAACTGAATATATCTGGCAGGGGGATTGGGCACGCCCCACTCCGCCGCCTGAGCAGCCTCCCCGCCCGGCCCCGACCGACCGCCAGCGGAGGCAAGCTGCTCGCCGCCGCCGGGAAATGCGCCGTCGCCGCCGCCGTGTCGCCTTTTTGGGCACGGCAGCGGGTATCCTGGTGCTGTCCGGCATCATCACGCTGATCCTGCCCAAAAGTGTGAAAGGCGAGACCGAACCCGAAGCCCCGGCAGTAACGGGCACCACCCAGCTGGTGGCCCCGCTGCCCTACACGGGCACCAACAGCAGCGATACCAGCGGCACCGTGCAGACTCTCAACTGGGGCACAGTCGGCCCGCAGCAGCAAAGCGCCGATACCGGTTACACCTACACCGCCACACCGCAAAAATCTGTGCAGTTGGGCGAGTTTGGCCGCGTGAGCACCAGCTGGTTTGCCGATGCCGCTTTCCTGGGTGACTCCCTCACCGCAGGCTTCTGCGCCAACGAGTACAACATCGATGTGGGCGGTGCGCTCATCTGCGGCTACCGCAGCATCAGCCCCAACACCATCGTCAACCGCACCACTGTCACCAGCCCTGACCGCGGCGAGGAAGTAGCCCTCGACGTGCTGGCCGCCAACCAGCCCGCCAAGCTCTACATCCTGCTGGGCACCAACGCCCTGGTGCAGACCGGCAACGAGGACAGCTTCATCAATTACTACGGCCGCATGCTGGACGAGCTGCGCGCCGCGCTGCCCAACACCACCTTTTATGTGCAATCCATTCTGTGCGCCACGCAGGAGACCGTCGAGGACGATGCCCCCGGCCTTTCGCCGGACCACATCGGCCCCATCAACCAGCAGATCAAGGCCCTGTGCGAGGAGCGCGGCTTGTACTACCTGGACCTGAACGCAGAGTTCAGCGACGAAAACGGCTACCTGCTCACCGATTACGCACAGCCGGACGGTATCCATCTGACGGTTTCGGGCTACAACAAGTGGGTCAGCTACCTGTGTACCCACACGCCTTACAGCAAAAACAATCCCTATCAGCCCGGCAGCACCTACTACCTCAGCGAGGAGATGCAGAGCCAGCTGGCCGACCTGCCGTAAAAGGTAATGCCGCACAATTCTGGCCTGACGGCCTAAGCACCGTTCCGGCGGCTGCGGCATGCCATATCGGCACTTAGAATTGTGCGGTATTGCCTAAAAGGAAAGTATTGCAGAAGGAGCATCGTATGCAGAATCAGGATGAGGGGCCGCGCTACACAGACCCCGGCCACCCCTACAGCGGCAGTGACGGCCGCTACCAAAACCAATATTCCACCCGGTCCCGCCGCCCGGCAGACAAGCCGTTCCAGTTCCCCTGGTGGGCCATCGTCATCCCGTTTTGCATCGGGATGTGGCCTGTCGGAATCGCCTTTATCATCATGAATAAGCTGATGAAAGAGGGCAAGATGGCCGACTTGGAGGAGCGTGCCCGACAGCGGACATCCCAGTTTACCCATACCTCCCGCACCACGACCGGATCGGACGGCCGGACCGTTTACGAGGCCCAGTTCCGCCGCGTGGACGAGAGCGGAACGCCCACCAGCCGGAACGCGGACGCAAACACCCCCATTTATGGCCGCAGCGTCCCGCCGCAATCGACTGTGGAGGCCGCCGAAAAGCAGGGCAAAAAGACCGGTGCCGCTACGGCGCTGACTGTGGCGGGCGTTGCGCTGCTGATCTGCGCGCTGATCGCCCTGCCGGATGGCATCTTCTGGCCGAGGGCGGCTACTACTGGCGCTGGCTCATCGAGGACAGCATGCCGATGCTGATTGCGGCGGCGGGCGGCATCGGCTGCCTGTTCGGCGCCCACAAGCTGCGCACCGGCAACCGCCTGCGCAAAAAGATCGCCAATATCGTCGGTGATTCGCAGTATATGTACATCGAGGACATTGCCGCTGCCATCCCCTGCGGCTATGACAAGTGCCGCAAGCACCTGGAAAACTGCATCGATGCCGGTGTCTTTGGCCCGGACGCCTACCTGGATATGAAGCGCCGCTGCCTGGTGGTCAAGGGCAAAGCCCCCGAAACGACTGCCCCCAAGGCCCCCGCCAAAACGCAGGAGACCCAGGCCCAAACGGCCAAAGAGGCCGCGCAGACCAAGGACCGGTACCAGAAGATCCTGGACGAACTGCGCCGCGTCAACGATGCCATCCCCGACGAGGAGATGACCGACAAGATCAGCCGTCTGGAGGCTGTCTCGGCCAAAATTTTTGAGCAGGCCAAAACCGACCCCGACAAGCTGCCCCGCATGCGCAAGTTCATGGACTACTACCTGCCCACCTCGCTGAAGCTGCTGCAAACCTACGCTGAGCTGGATTCCCAGGGCGTCGAGGGCGAGAACATCACCGAGTCCAAACACCGCATTGAGCAGACGATGGACACGCTGGTGCATGCCTTTGAGACCCAGCTGGACCAGCTGTTTGCCGCCGATGCCATGGACATCAGCGCCGACATCGACGTGATGCAGAACATGCTGCGCGCAGACGGCCTGACCGGGGATACCCCCTTTAAACAGTAACGGCAGCCCTGCGCCCGCCGCCCTATGGGCGCAAAGCGGCGCGGCCCGCCCCCAAAAATCAAAACTTTACTAGGAGCCATTTTCCAATGCAAGGTAAAACCACCGCCCAGCTGCGCGGCAGCTGGCACAACTTTTCCAAGTACCGGCCGCTGATCCGCGAGCTGGTCACCCGCGACCTCAAGGTAAAATACCGCCGCAGCTTCCTCGGCTATGTGTGGAGCATCCTGAACCCCCTGCTGATGATGCTGCTGCAAACGCTGGTATTTTCCTATATGTTCCGCTTCCAAATCGAGAACTTCCCGCTCTACCTCATCTGCGGCAACACGCTGTTCAACTTCTTTAACGAGAGCACCAATATGGGCATGGGCAGCGTGCTGGGCAACTCGTCCCTTATCAAGAAGGTGTACGTGCCCAAGTTTATTTTCCCCATCAGCCGTGTGGTGTCCAGCTTTGTTAACCTGCTGTTCAGCCTGGCGGCCATCATTCTGGTCATGCTCATCACCCGCTCGCCCTTCCACCTGACCATTCTGCTGGTATGGGCGCCGCTGGTGCTGCTGTTTCTGTTCACCTGCGGCATGGCGCTGCTGCTGTCGGCGCTGGCGGTCTACTTCCGCGACCTGCAATACCTGTACGGCATCGTTACCATGGCCTGGATGTACGCCACACCGTTGTTTTACCCCATCTCGGCTTTACCGCCTTTTATGGTAGCGATCGTTAAGCTGAATCCGCTGTACCACTATATCAACTGCATGCGGTGCCTGGTCATGTACGGCACGGTGCCCGGCCCCAACACCTGGTTTGCCTGCATCGTCTGTGCTGTGGGCATGATGGTGGTGGGCCTGGCGGCTTTCCGCAAACTGCAGCGTAACTTTATTCTGTATCTGTAAGGAGTTCCCCCTATGCCCATCATTCAGGTGGATAACGTCTCGATGCGGTTCAACCTGGCGCAGGAAAAGACCGAGACGCTGAAAGAATACACCGTAAAACTGCTGAAACATCAGCTTTTCTTTAACGAGTTCTACGCTTTGCAGGACGTGTCCTTCTCCATCGAGCCCGGCGAATCTGTTGCGCTCATCGGCCGCAACGGCAGCGGCAAAAGCACGATGCTCAAACTTATCGCCGGTGTGATGTATCCGTCCAAAGGTTCGGTGCGGGTCAATGGTGAGATCGCCCCGCTGATCGAGCTGGGCGCCGGGTTCGATATGGAGCTGACCGCCCGTGAGAACGTTTACCTCAACGGCGCCGTCCTGGGGCATGACCGTGCCTATATGGATGAGCACTTCAAGAACATCATCGACTTTGCCGAACTGTGGGATTTTGTCGATGTGCCGGTGAAAAACTACTCTTCCGGCATGATTGCCCGCTTGGGCTTCTCCATCGCTACCGAGGTGCGGGCCGACATTCTGGCCTGCGACGAAATTTTGTCGGTGGGCGACTTTATGTTCCAGCAGAAATGCCACGACCGCATGGAACAGATGCTTTCCGGCGGTACGACGCTGCTTTTCGTCAGCCACGACATCAACCAGGTCAAGCAGCTCTGCAAGCGCGCTATCTGGATCGATCATGGCCACCTGCGTGGGGACGGCCCCTCGGCTGAAGTGTGCGATGCTTACGTGGCCGCCATGCAGCGCGGGGAATGAAAGGAACGCTATGCTGAATAAAAAGCAGAATATTCTGCGCGAAGCTTTGACAGTGGTGCTGCTGCTGGCAAGCGTTGCGCTGGCGGAATACTGGTTTTTCCAGCTCTGGCGGCTGGATTGGAAGGTGCCCATGCTCTACGGCGGTGACGGCATCTACTGGGTGGGCCAGATCCAGCGCAGCTTTGGCGAGCTGACCGGCTCCCTGGGGTGGCCGTTCTACCAGGCCCCCAGCCCCTACGAGCCGAATTATGACCTTGTCTACGACATTTTTGTGGCCTTTGTGGGCCTGTTTACTAAGGATACCGGCACGGTGTTCAACCTGTACATCCTGGTCATCCCCTTTGCCAATGCGCTGGCCGGGTACACGGTATTCCGCATGGTGGGCATGCGCCGGTGGCTGTCCTACGGCTTCGGCATGACCTTCGGCCTGTGTGCCTATGTGCAGCAGCGCCTGGGCGGCCACATGATGCTGGCCGCCGTGGAGTTTGTGCCGTTCTCGGTCCTGCTCTGCCTCTGGTGCGCAGAGGACCCCAATTTTAACAAGCCCGGCAAAGGCTTCTTCAAAAATAAGCGCAACTGGCTGGCTCTGGCTATGGCCTGGGGCATCGCCAACAACGGTGCGGCCTACTACCCGTACTTTACCTGCTTTTTCCTCTGCGTTACGGCCCTCTGCCTGATGCTGCGCGACCACGCCTGGAAGCCCGCCGTGCCCTGCCTGGTCACCATCGGCGAGATCGTCGCCTGGATGGTGCCGGATTTCTTCCCCATGGTGCTGGGCAAGCTGGTGGGGGTTGGCAGCACCATCACCAACGGCGTCTACCGCAGCCCGGTGGGTGCGGACATCTACAGCCTGCGCATCAGCAGTTTGCTGCTTTCGCCCAACGGCTTTGGCATCGGCAAGCTGACGCGGTGGATCCAGCGCTACTTCCAGATCCTCTCCACCGACGAAGGCCCCATGTACAACGAGAACAGCTACGGCTATCTCGGCATCATGGGCATCATCGGTTTTTTGTTTCTGATCCTGATGCTGCTGCGTAACTGGGATTGGAAGGCTGGCCGCACCGAGCGCCCCGAACTGGGCGACCGTGTCTGGCTGCTCAGCCGGCTGAACGTTATGGCGCTGCTGCTGGCCACCCTGGCCGGCTTTGGCAGCATCATCGGCATTTTTATCCGCTTCATCCGCGGGTACAACCGCATCAGCCCGTACATTATCTTCTTCGCGCTGCTCACCATGGGCCTTACAGCAGAAAAGCGGCTGACCCAGCGCACCGGAAAATCCAGGGCGGCCTTTGCCGCGGTGCTGGCGGTGCTGCTGGTCTTCGGCTTCTGGGAGCAGCAGAGCCTTTACAATCCTAAGTACGAATCCGTACAGGAGACCTGGCAGCAGGACGAGGACTTTATGGCCGAGGTCGAGTCGGCGGCAGGGGAGGGCGCTATGATCTTCCAGCTGCCCTACATGAAGAACTTCGAGAACGGCCCCCAGAATAAAATGTGGGACTACACATTGCTGCGCGGCCCGCTGCACAGCAAAACACTGAAATTCAGCTACGGCGCAGGCTACGGCACCGAGAACGACAACTGGTACAAGGCGACCAGCGAGCTGGAGCCGGAGGCCATGGTGGCCGAACTGCGCGCCCAAGGCATGGCGGGCATCTACCTGGACCTGGACGGCTACACCGAGGAAGAACAGCAGCCCACCCTGCAGGCGCTGATCAACGCCGCGGGCTGTGACGAAAGCGATGTCATCATCAGCGAGGGCGGCACCCTGTGCTACATCCCGCTGGGGAAAGGATGACCGATGGAGCGTAACAACCTCAAAAAAATTACCGGGAGCCGCTGGTTTTTGCCCGTGGTCTGCGCGGTGTCCTTCGTGTTCGGGTGGTGGTATCTCAGCATCACCACCTGCGCACCCTTGGGCGGCGATGACGAGATCATCAACCTGCAAAACTACTACTACATCACCCACACTCCCTGGTGGCAGGTGGTGCTGACTCACGCAAAGGAAATTTTGAACCAGCTGGCCCTGCAAAGCCCCCGCTTCCGGCCGTTTTCCTCGCCGCCGGTCCGCTCTCTCAACAGCTGGTTCCTGGGCGATCTGGTGGTCTACCGGCTGTACATCCTGGCCTGGACCTATGCGGACATCGCCCTGGCGGCCTGGCTGACCGCCAAGGCCACCCACAGCAAAAAGCTGGGTGCGCTGGCGTTCTGCCTGCTGCCCATGATGTTCTCCCTCTGGCAGGACGCCACGGGCAACAGCATGTACTCCTACGGTGCGCTGGCGCAAAGTACGCTGCTGCCGGTGCTGCTGGCGGGCCTGTGCATGCTGCGCTGGCAGGATACGAACCATCTGCGCTGGGCTGTGTTTTCGGCTTTCTGGATGTTTATGGCGTGCGGTACCTTTGAAATCGGCTTTACCTACATTGCGGCGCTGTTCGGCTTCGCATGGCTCTACACCGGCTCCGGCAAGATGCGCCCTGCCCTGCGCCTTTGTCTGGCACCGCTGGCGGGCGAAATCATCAGCTTTGGCTTCAATATGGGCTCGCGGGCGGTCAATGCCATGCGCGATACCGGCGCAACGGACATCGGCGGCATTTCCCCCAACTTTGATCTGCCGCTGGTGCTGCGCACCTGGGTGATGCAGATGTCGGCGGGGTTCCCGCTCAACGCCATGATCTTTGGCAAAATCAAACCCAGCAATGTGCAGCCCTCGGATGTTATCTGCGGCATTGTGCTGGCAATTTGCGTGGTGGCGGCACTGGCTGTGCTGGACCGTCTGCCCACCCGCAAGGAAAACCTGCTGCTGTTTTTGACGGGGCTGGCACTGCTGTCTGCGCCGTCCTTACTGATTGGCCTTTCGCCCAAATACCAGAACGGCATCAACGTGGATTGGCGCCACGGTTACATCCCCCAGACCGTCGAGTCCTTCGGCGTGGGCCTGATGGCTGTCGCCGTGTTCGTGGTGCTGCTGCGCTTTGTGCGCGGCAAAAACTGGTGGCCGAAGCTGCGCCCCGTGTGCAGTATGCTGCTGGCAGCGGGCATGGCCTTCTCGGTGGTATGGCAGCGCTCGGCGGCCCGCTCCTATGAGAAAGGCGGCCGCGCCTATACGGTATTTGCCGAGGGCGCAGAGGCCGGTCTGGCCGATGCTGCCGGCACCGAAACGCCTGTCGTGACCGATTACCCCGTCTGGGGTGGCGACCTGGAGGCGGAAAACGCCTTCTTCCTGCGCTATGCCGATACCGACACCAACGCCCACAGCCTGGCTGTCTGGCGCACCGAAAGCCATGATGAGGCCACCGTCTGCCGTTTAGGCTTTTCCCTAGGCAGCGATAAGCGCACCGATATTTCCTGGCTGGGCACGGCAGCGGATGATAACCTCGACACCGTCACCGGCGTGACCGTCTACCTGCCCAAACAGGCAGACCCGGCGGGCACCCTTGCCTATACCACCCGCGCCGCCGACGGTACCGAGACTGAGCACACCCAGCCCCTGGCAGAACTGGCGCAAACCAAGGCCGAAAACGGCGGCACGCTGGTCACCCTGCCGGAGACCGCCCCCATCGTGGGCGATACGCTGCGGCTGCAAAGCTGAATCAAGGAGTACAAACTTACATGACGCAAACCCGTAAAAAGCGGCTGCTGTGGGCCCTTTGCCTTGCGGCGCTGGCCCTGTTTGCTGCGGCCATGGTGTGGCTGCATTACCAGCAGCTTTGCGCCACCGGCCGGGGCGAGGACCCCTATACCTCCGACCTGGGGCAGCATCTGCACTTTGCCCAAAGCGGGCTGATCTACTCGGCCACCTCGCTGCTTATCGGCCCGGCCTATGCCGCGGGCGGCAAGCTAGGCATTGCGCTGCTGCTGGCCGTGTTTCATTTGGCCGCTGTGGTTGTGTTTGCCTGGGGGTTAAAGGCCGCCCTGCCCGAATGGAGCCTGCCCGCCCGGCTGCTGGCCAGCTTTGTGGTCAACCTGGCCCAGGCGGTCTACATCCCCCGCGGCGGCTACTGGTATCAGGGTACCATCACCGGCACAATTTACCACAACACAACGTACATTATGCTGGCTCCCTTTGCGCTGCTGGCCGTGCTGTGGTTCTACCGCGCCTGGCAGGGGATCGACGGCAGGGTCGATCTGCGCACCTGGCTGATTTACACGGCATTTTTAACGGCAGCCACCGCCTTTAAGGCAAACCTGATCTTCGCTTTCGCCCCGGCGCTGCTGGTGCTGCTGATTGCTGATTTCATACGCACCCGTGCAAAAAATATTGGCAATGAGGTGCTGATGGGCTGCAGCGTTTTCCCCGGTGTGGGGCTTTGCATCCTCGAGGCCAACGTCCTGTTTACCGAGGAAGGCAGCGGTCTGCGGCTGATCTTCACCACCGAGTTCGACCGCCACGCTTTGCTGTGGGGTGTCTTTAACGAGGCCGCGCTGCTGGGCCTGCTCCGCTCCCTGCCCTTTGTGGCGGCGGTGGCGCTGCTGCTGCGCTGGCCAGCTTTTGGCAGCTTCCGTTATAAATTCAGCCTGTTTCTGTTTGTTGTCGCCATGGCCGAAGCCCTGCTGCTGGTGGAGGGCGGCGACCGGCTGTACCACGCCAACCTTTGGTGGGGGCCGTTCATCTGCTTCTGGGTGCTCTGGCTGGAATCGGTGGGCATCTTCCTCAAGCAGGCACTCGCCAAGCCCAAAAGCGCCAGCACCGTCCTGTGCGGCGTGGCGCTGGGCTGGCACATCATCAGCGGCGTGTGCTATCTGGTGCGGCTGATGCAGGGAGTCTCTTACAACGTGCCGATTATGACTTACCATATCGGCTTTTAAAATCAAACATTTTACAGGCGGTTTGTGCGAGGCAAGCCGCCTGTTTTTCGTTTGCTACTTGTCGTACACAGCCAAATGCGGTATAATAAAATAGAATATTTTTATAACTATGCCACGCGGCAGGCTCCACCGCCCCGCGTGTTTGGGAGGCAGTATCATGTCTGAATTTATTCCGCTTTCTGTCCCGAATTTCGGCCCCCGCGAAGCAGAGCTTGCCAGCGAGGCTATCACCTCCGGCTGGGTCTCCACCAGCGGCGGCAAAGTCACCGAGTTTGAGGAAGCGCTGGCCAACTACGTGGGCATGCCCCGCGCTGTGGCCTGCAACGCCGGTTCCAGCGCCCTGCACCTGGCCGCTATGGCTGCCGGCATTACCCGCGGGGATGAAGTCATCGTCCCGACCCTGACCTTCATCGCTGCTGTCAACCCGCTGACCCGCTACGTCGGCGCAGAACCCATCTTCATCGGCTGCGACGACAGCCTTTGCATCGACCCCGACGCTGTTGAGGACTTCTGCGCCAACCACTGCGAACTGCGCGACGGCAAACTGTACAATAAGACCACCGGCGCCCATGTCAAGGCGCTGGAAGCTGTGCATGTCTTCGGCAACATGGCCGATATGCCCCGCCTGATGGCCATCGCCCGCCGCTACGGCCTGATTATGATCGAGGACGCTACTGAGGCCCTGGGTACCCAGTGCATTGACGGCCACTTCAAGGGCAAGTTTGCCGGTACCATCGGAGATATCGGCTGCTACAGCTTCAACGGCAACAAGATCATCACCACCGGCGCAGGCGGCGCGGTCGTCTCCAATCATCCCGATTGGGCTGAGCACGCCAAGCACCTTTCCACCCAAGCCAAGGCCGACATGCTGCAATTTTTGCATGACGAGGTGGGCTACAACTACCGTATGACCAACGTACAGGCCTGCCTGGGCCTGGCACAGCTGGAACGGCTGGAGGGCTTTATCGCCCACAAAAAGGAACTGTACGACCACTATGTCGCCGCCCTGGACGGCGTCAAGGGTCTGCGCATCCTGCCCTTCCGCGAAGAAGAGTGCCGTTCCAACCACTGGTTCTTCAGCCTGTACCTGAAGGATTCCGGCCTGGATCGTGACACCGTCATTGAAAAGCTGCAGGCCCAGCATATCCAGACACGCCCGGTCTGGGCGCTCATCCATGAGCAGGCCGACTACCCCCGCAACGAGGCCTACGCCCTGGACAAGGCCGAGGATTACCGCAAGTACATCGTCAACCTGCCCTGCTCCACCAACCTGAGCATGGAGGACTGCGAGCGCGTCTGCCAGGCCGTGCTGGCACTGTAAAAATAACCGCCCGAAAGGGGGCTGACCCTTGATCAAAGTAGAAGAGTTGTTTATCGAGCCTACCGCCACGGTACTGGAGACCCTGCGCAAGCTGGACGAGACCGGCCAGCGCATCCTGTTCATCGCGCCGGAAGGCCAGCTGAAAGCCGTTATCACCGATGGCGACATCCGCAAATTCTTCCTGCGCGGCGGCACGCCGGACCAGACAGTGGATAACGCCGCCAACTACCATCCCCTCAGCCTGCCGGTGTCGGAGCGCGGTAAAGCCCGCAAAATGCTGCAAAAGCATTGCATCGACGCGCTGCCCATCCTCAACAAGCGCGGCGTCATCACCGACATCGTCTTTGCCCGGGGCGAGGATGTGGACAACCGCAAACGCGCCGACATCCCCGTCGTTATGATGGCAGGCGGTCTTGGGACCCGGTTGTACCCCTACACCAAAATTTTGCCCAAACCGCTGATCCCGGTAGGGGAGCAGCCCATCGCTGAGTTGATTATGGACCGCTTCCGCGATTTTGGCTGCCACGATTTCACCATGATCGTCAACTATAAGCGCGGCATGATCAAAAGCTATTTTGGCGAACTGGAAAAGGATTACACCGTCAATTTCGCCGACGAGGATGTATTTATGGGCACCGGCGGCGGCCTTTGCCTGCTGAAAGGCAAGATGAAGTCACCCTTCTTCTTCACCAACTGCGACACGCTGCTGGATGTGGACTTCGGCGATATTTACGAGTATCACAAGGCCCACGGTAACCTGGTCACGATGGTTTGTGCCTTCAAGCATTACACCGTGCCCTACGGCGTGGTGGAACTGGGCGAGGACGGCGGCATTGCCGCCATGCGCGAGAAGCCGGAGCTGGACTTCTTGACCAACACCGGCGTCTACGTGGTGGAGCCCCGCGTGGTGGAGGAGATGCACGATGGAGAGAAGATCGGCTTCCCCGATGTCATCGAGCGTTACCGCGCCGCTGGCGAGAAGGTGGGCGTGTATCCCATCAGTGAGAGCAGCTGGATGGATATGGGCCAGCTGGAAGAACTGGAAAAAATGAGACGCAAGCTGGAAAGCCAGCAGTAAAGGAGGCACCCTGATGCCCGTAACCATCATTGCCGAGGCCGGTGTCAACCACAACGGCGACCTGGAAATGGCCAAAAAACTGGCCCTGACCGCCAAAGAGTGCGGCGCGGACATTGTAAAGTACCAGACCGCTGTGCCTGAACTGGTCGTGAGCAAATTCGCCGAGAAGGCTGAGTACCAGAAGCAGACCACCGATGCGGCCGAAAGCCAGCTGGAGATGATCCGCAAGCTGCACTTCTCCTTCGAGGGGCATAAGGAGCTGAAAGAATACTGCGATTCCATCGGCATCCAGTACCTTTCTGCGCCGTTTGACATCCCCAGTGTGCAGTTTCTGGGCACTCTGGGCCTGCCGCTTATTAAAGTGCCCTCCGGAGAGATCACCAACCTGCCGTATCTCGAGGAAGTGGCCAAGCTGCACACCCCTGTGCTGCTTTCCACCGGCATGAGCAACTTGAATGAGATCACCGACGCCCTGGGCATCCTGGACGATGGCGGCTGCCCCGAGGTCACGGTGCTGCACTGCAACACCCAGTACCCCACCCCCTACGAGGACGCCAACCTCACCGCCATGATGGAATTGTTCGACCAGTTCGGCCTGCCGGTGGGCCTGTCCGACCACACCCCCGGCTGGGAGTGTGACGTCGCCGCTGCCGTGCTGGGCGCGCAGGTGATCGAAAAGCACTTCACGCTGGATAAATCCCTGCCCGGCCCCGACCAGAAAGCCAGCCTCGACCCTGCCGAGTTCAAGGCTATGGTGGACGCGGTGCGCCATGTGGAAGCCGCCCTGGGCGACGGTCACAAGCACCTGACCGAGAGCGAAGCCCCCAACAAAACGGTGGCCCGCAAAAGCATCGTGGCTGCCCGCGCCATCAAGGCAGGGGAGATCTTTACCACCGAGAACCTGACCACCAAGCGCCCCGGGGACGGCATTTCCCCCATGCGCTGGTACGAAGTGCTGGGCCAAGCCGCCAAGCGCGACTTTGCCGAGGATGAAAAAATCGAGCTGTAACGAGGTTTTATGCGCACGATTTGTGTAGTGACCGCCACGCGGGCGGAATACGGTCTGCTGCGCCCTGTGGTGCAAAAGCTGGCGGCGTCCAGCACGCTGCAATTGCAGCTGGTGGCCACCGGCGCGCACCTCTGCCCGCGTTTGGGCGAGACAGTGCGGGAGATCGAAGCCGACGGCGTACCCATCGCGGCCCGCCTGCCGATTTTTGTGGGCGATGAGAACGAGCCGGTGGCCGTGACCATTGCCCGCACCATTACCGTGTTTGACGCATACTTTTCCGCCCACCGTCCCGATGCCGTGCTGCTGCTGGGCGACCGGTTTGAAATTTTCGCGGTAGCCACCGCTGCGGCGGCCCGGCATATCCCCATCGCCCACATTTCGGGCGGGGACGTGACCCTTGGCGCGGCGGATGAATACTACCGCCACTGCATCACCAAAATGGCAGCGGTGCATTTCCCGTCCTGCGCTGATAGCGCCGCCCGGTTGGTCCGTATGGGCGAAGCTCCCGAAACGGTGTTTTGCGTGGGCGGCCTGGGCAACGAGAACATCCGCACTCTGCCCAAAATGAGCCGGGAAGAATTGTGCAACTCCACAGGCTTCCCGCTGCAGCAGCCCTTTGCGCTGGTGACTTACCACCCCGAGACTTCTGCCGATGCCGGCTCGCCTGCCGCCCAGAGTGAAGCCCTTTGCGCCGCTATGGAAGCCGTGCCCGGCGTCTACTGGCTCATCACCGGCTCTAACGCTGACGCAGGCGGGCAGATCTGCACGGCCCGCATGCAGCGCTTTGCCGCCGAACACCCCGACCGCGCCGGGTTCATCCAAAGCCTGGGATTGCGGCGGTACCTTTCGGCCATGCAGTACGCCGCGCTGGTGGCGGGCAATTCCTCCTCCGGCGTGGTGGAAACGCCGACCTTTAAGGTGCCCACCGTCAATATCGGCCAGCGTCAGGCGGGGCGCGCTATCTGCGCCAACGTTTTGTGCTGTGATGCCGAGGAACCGGTCATTGAAGCCGCCCTGCGCCGCGCGTTAAGTCCGGAGTTTGCCGCCACCGCCGCCACGGCCCAAAGCCCCTACGGCGGCGGGGACACCAGCGGCAAGATCTGCACCGTGCTGCAAAACTTTGATTTCTCAAAGCCTAAAATGTTTTATGACGGCCCTGTGCCGGAATTTGACCCCCAAAGGAGCGTTTTGGTATGAAACTTCTGATCGTTGGTCTGGGCAGTATGGGCAAGCGCCGCGCGCGCCTGTCCAAAGGCATTGACGCCGCCCTCCACATTGTGGGCGTGGATACCGCCGAGGCCCGCCGTGCCGAGGCGTGCACCCTGGGCCTGGCGGATGCCGCCTATCCCACCATTGCCGAGGCCGTGGCCGCCGAGCACCCGGACGCCGCGCTGGTTTGCACCGCGCCGCTCTCCCACGCTGCGGTCATCGGCGAACTGCTGGATAACGACCTGCCTGTTTTTACCGAGCTGAACCTGGTAGGGGACGGCTACGCCGAGAACATGGCCAAGGCGGCCGCCAAAAACCTGCCGCTGTTCCTCTCCTCCACCATGCTGTACCGCCGCGAAACGCAGTACATCAAACAGCAGGTGCAGGCTTTTGGCAAGCCGGTGCATTATATCTACCACATCGGTCAGTATCTGCCGGATTGGCACCCCTGGGAAAACTACAAAAACTTCTTTGTGGGCAATGCCCGTACCGGCGGTGTGCGCGAGATATTCGGCATCGACCTGCCCTGGCTGTTGGATGCCTTCGGGGATGTCGAGTCTGTCACTGTGCAGAAGGATACCATCAGCGACCTGGGCCTGCCGTACCCAGACTGCGTAACCCTGCTGCTGCGCCACAAGGGCGGCGTGCAGGGTGTGCTGGCGGCGGATGTGGTCAGCCGCAAGGCTGTG
>ERZ773183.1728-NODE-1728-length-16956-cov-3.898823_pt1 | contig 16956 bp, 10 predicted proteins | sample MGYA00580532_ERZ773183 | MGnify/ENA primary metagenome ERZ773183 (study PRJEB29015, sample SAMEA2737791) | human gut metagenome | biome: human gut; feature: human-associated habitat; material: faeces | place: China | collected 2012 ... | reverse complement strand
CCTCTCCGCCCGGCGGTTTTTCTGTCCTGCAGGGGCGGCGGTGGATGTGTTTTCTGACCCATTGGAAAAAACGGTGATGTTTCTTAATGTTCCGTTCTGCCGGGAGGCTGCCGCCCTTAGCGGCTTGTCTGACGAGCCAGAATCAACTTACCGTTTTATCAAACCTTACCAGCGAGGAGTTTTGCCGCGTTGGCAGAATCCCGGCAGAACGGAACATTTAGAAACACCCCGTTTTTGAGGCTGGAGCAGAAAACACATCCACTGCCGCCCCGGCAGGGAAGAAAAACCTCCGGGCGGAGAGGGAAGGCCATTCGCGGCGGCAGATGCGGAACCGGAGGAGGGAGGGGATGGCGGACTGTCCGGGGAAAGAATCAAAACTTCACTGACCCACGTAAAAAGCCGGGAAGGGCGGATAAATCCGCTGCTTCCCGGCTCTTTCAGCTATTGTAGATTAGTAATTGTTCTCTTTGCTGCTGTTGCTTCCGTTATGGCAGTCAGAGGAGCTGTTCTTGCTCTGGTTCTGATTCTTCTGGCTGTTGCTGCTGGAATTCTCAGACTTATTCTGCTGGTTCTGCTTTTCGCTGTTCTGGCTGTTCTGATTGTAATCATTCTTAGACATAATATAAAACCTCCTGATTCATTTTTGTTACAGGAGTAGTATTTGAAAAAACAGCTTTTTTATGCACACATTTTTTATTTTTTTTGAAACAGCCTGATAATATATACTACAAGCACTACGGGAATCAGATAAGGCAGGATAGCCCACATCAGTGAACCGACCACACTGATAACCACAACGAACACCATGATAACGAGAATGGCAATCAGCCAACCTGGCATACGAACCCGTTTTACGGTTCTGCCGTTCCCCTGTGAATAGGCCTCTTCCCTGTATTCATCCCGGTTTTGGGCGCCTGACGCGGCCCTGAACTGTGTTTCGTTCGCCTCACGGGCATAAGCGTCTCCGGCACGCTCCGCCGCATCTATCAGAGTTCTTGCCAGAATTCTGGGATCGCCCAGCTCTGAGAGGAGTGCCGCTTCGGACCTTCCTTTCGCTTCTTCCGAATAAAAGTAGTTTTCATAAAATTTAAGATTATCTTCCACGGATGCAGCCGCCATATTCCCGTTCAGTGCACGCCGCAGAGCTTCCAGGAATTCTGTTTTTGTCATCTGCTTATCTCCTTTATTTACTTCCTATTCGTATCATACCCCACAGAAGGCCATATTACAAGAAAACGGTTTATGAAAAAATGATTAAAAAAGACTAAAAAAGACCTGTCCGGTACCGAAAAACATACCGGACAGATCTCTGTTTTATAATTTTCTATTCCTGTCTTACCCGATTACAGCAGTCACTTTCTGTGTGCTGTCAGGAACGGTAATGGAAACGGTTTTGTCTTCGGCCTTAGTACCAACCGTTCCTCCGTCTGCTTTTACATTCCCGCCGATGCCGTGAAGCACCAGGGTAAGGCCTTTCATGTCGGCATCCGCCGTAAAGGATACGGTATCCGCATTTCTGCAGGTGGTCACATTTGCGACGGTACCGCCCTTCTGGTCTACCAGACGGCAGGTACAGGAAGCGCCGTCCGCAAGCTCATACAGATGAAGGGCAGCTCCATCTGCGTAATCATAATCCGGCCTGTCGTTCACTGCGCCAAGGGCAAGGAGCGTATTTTCCCTGACATAGAGGGGCAGTGAGAAGTAATCAAACTCTCCCTCGTAGTAACGGCCGCCTTCCTTTATTTCTCCGGTGAAGAAATCGGTCCATCTTCCTTCCGGGAGATAATACTGGGCTTTTTTATCCGCTCTGAGCACGGGCGCAACAAGCAGGGCATCGCCCAGCATATACTGGGTTTCCAGATATGCCGCGACCGGATCGGAAGGATATTCAAATACCATGGGACGCATCATGGGGGTTCCTTCTTCATGTGCTTCCACGGCCTTGGAATACAGGTAAGGCATCATGGAGCATTTCAGCCTGGAGAAGAAACGGACTACATCGCTGGCCTCATCATCAAATAACCACGGCACTCTGTAGCTTGATGAACCATGCAGTCTGCTGTGGGAGGAAAGCAGGCCGAAGGCCGCCCATCTCTTATACAGATCCGGGCTTGCCGTGCTTTCGAAGCCGGATATGTCATGGCTCCAGAAGGAGAAGCCTGACATGGCGAAGGAAAGGCCGCCGCGGATGGTTTCCGCCATGGAAGGATAATTTGCGGAGCAGTCGCCGCCCCAGTGAACCGGGAACTGCTGTCCGCCCGCACAGGCGCTTCTGGCAAAGAGAACGGCATCTCCTTCACCTCTTGTTTCCTTCAGGAGGTTAAATACGCACTGGTTATAAAGGTAGGTATAGTAGTTGTGCATGCTTCCCTGGTCACTTCCGTCAAACCATTCCACATCCACGGGAACTCTCTCGCCGAAGTCGGTCTTGAAGCAGTCAACTCCCATATCCAGCAGAGTCTTCAGCTTGTCGGAATACCATTTGCAGGCTGCGGGATTGGTGAAATCCACCAGGCCCATTCCTGCCTGCCAGTTATCGGTCTGCCATACGCCTCTGCCGTCGGCTCTCTTTACCAGATAGCCGTTCTCCGCGCCTTCCTTAAAGAAAGGAGTTCCCTGGGCAATATAAGGATTGATCCAGACACAGATCTTCAGTCCTTTGTCATGGTATCTCTTCAGCATTCCTTCCGTATCCGGGAATACTCTCTTGTCCCATGTAAAATCACACCACTGGAATTCCTTCATCCAGAAGCAGTCAAAATGAAATACGCTCAAGGGGATATCCCTGTCGGCCATTCCCTGGATAAAGGAGCTTGTTGTCTCCTCATCGTAATTCGTAGTAAAGGAGGTGGAAAGCCAGAGTCCGAAGCTCCATGCGGGAGGAAGGGCCGGACGTCCGGTATAAGCCGTATAGGATTTCAGGATTTCCTTGGGGGTGGGTCCGTAAATAAAGCAGTAACGCAGTTCTTCGCCGGGCACGGAGAAGCCAACGTATTCCACTTTTTCACTCGCCACTTCAAAGGAAACGTTGTCGGTATGATCGACGTAGACTCCATAGCCTTTATTTGTCATATAGAAAGGAACGCTCTTATAGGCAACCTGCGAAGCGGTACCGCCGTCTTCATTCCAGGTATCCACAACCTGTCCGTTTTTCACGAAAGAGGTGAATCTTTCACCGAAGCCGTATACATTTTCTCCGACCTGCAGGGAAAGCTCATTTACCATATAAGGTTTTCCGTTTTCCGTCAGGTAATTCTCCGCCGGGAACATGGTGGAAGGCGTTCTGTCCCAGCGGGCATAACCCAGGTTATGGAAGCCGCATCTGGTAAGCTCTTTTCCTTCCGCTTCAAAATAATAGCCCCATTCCTTCAGGCTGACATGCACGGAAACCTTTCCCGCCTTCATAACGGCTTCTTCTTCCCCGATTTCCACACTGACCTCCTGCATCTGCGGATGCTTGGGGCACACGGGTTCCTTCTTATCATAGCCTTCATGGTGCCATGATCTCACTGAAATCATATTTTCCACGGGGGAGGTGAATTCCAGGGTGATGGTGGGCATATTGAGTGTCGCACCTCTGGAGCTGATGGTTCCCACGGGAGCCAGCACTCTCATTCCTCCCGGAATCTCCTGCACCTCATAAGCCTGGGATGCATACAAAATATTAGCCTTTTCACTGCGCAGCCAATATCCTTCCGTAAATTTCATCTTGTTTTCCTCTCTTTCTTAAGCTTAAGCTAAACTTATCCTTATTCAATATTCCCTACTGACCCGCCTTCGTAAACCTCTCCCTCCACGACTATGATTTCGGGGACGCTGGTTTTCGGCCTCTCAATCTGTCCGATCAGCTTTTGTGCGGCATAGCTTCCCAGCTTTACGGTATCCTGCTTTAAAGTGGTGAGCTTTGGTTCCACATGCCGACCTATCCTCAGGCCGTCATAACCGGCGATGGAAATGTCCTCCGGTATGCGAAGCCCTTTTTCCCTCAGCATATTCATTCCCCCCAGACAGGAAAAGTCATCCGGGTACAAAATGCAGGTGGGCGGACATGGCAGCTTCAGCAGCTCCTCCGTAGCGGCGGCGGCCGCATCCGTGTCGCGGTATCCGGCCTCAAGCACATATTCATCCGGGATATCCAGCCCCAGCTCCTCCGCCGTCTTATAAAAAGAAGAAAGCCTGCTGCCGGTTACGGATGACGCGTGCCCATGGATATAGGCAATCCGCCTGTGTCCCCTGCTGTAAATAAACTGAAGCAATGACTCCATGCCCTTTACATTATCGGACATTACGGCGATGCGGTTATTGAAAATATGATCGATAGTCACCACCGGTATGTCGCTTGCCACCAGCTGGGCCACCTCCGGATCCTCAAAATCCACACAGGCAATGACCACGCCGTCAAACCCCCGGTATCTGGCATGCTCCAGATAGGTCATTTGTCTGCGCCGTTCCTTGTTCCGGTTGACAAAGGTGATATCATAATCATTCCTTTCCGCCGTTTCTTTAAAGCTTTCCAATACGCCTGCAAAATAGTCATGGGTCAGGCCGCTGTTTGCTTCATCAACAAACAGGACTCCCAGGTTGTAGCTTCGGTTGGTCTTCAGGGTCCTGGCTACGGAATTAGGAAAATAACCCATTTCCTTCGCCGTCCGGCGGATTAACTGCCTGGTTTCTTCCCCTATATCGGTATGGTTATTCAGCGCCTTGCTTACGGATGCCACGGAGACTCCGCATGCCTGGGCGATATCCTTCATAGAAACCATCTGCTTCCAACTCCTTCCGCCGTTTATATCTTAATCGTTTTCGCCCTTCTATCATATATCATATTTACATAAAAATTCAATAGAAAGATTCCCTTTTCCTGCATCATAGCCGGTTTTCGTTATTTTCCCATATTATTTACCGTCATTTCTATGCAAATTGTCCACAGTCTATAACATCGGTACAGATACCGTATACTGTGCACCGGTTTTTTTGTGATTATTTTTCCTTTTTCCCTCTTGAAAAACACGGAGTTTTTCTATATAATCCAAGTCATAGGCAGGTTTTAAGCTTTTACTTAATCGTTTATGTAAATGAATTGTCACTCGTGTCGCCTGCGGGGGAAAATGCAGGCAGGAAGAGCTTCCCCGGAATGCCTTCCCATTTAAGAAAACAGCGTCCGCCAGGCGGACAGAAAGGTGTTCGTATGAAATATGGTTTTTTTGATGATCAACGCTGCGAATATGTGATCACCACACCCGAAACGCCCCTTCCCTGGATTAATTATCTGGGCTGCAAGGACTTTTTTACCCTGATTTCCAATACCTGCGGAGGTTATTCCTTCTATAAGGATGCCAAGCTTCTCCGCCTGACCCGCTATCGTTACAACAATGTTCCTTATGACAATAACGGACAGTATTTCTATATTAAGGATGGTTCCAGCATATGGAACCCCGGCTGGCAGCCTTCCCAGACCAGGCTTGATTCTTACGAATGCCGTCATGGCCTCGGCTACAGCAGATTTACCGGCTCTCTGAATCAGGCAAAGGCGGAGGTGCTCACCTTCGTTCCCTTAAACGATACCTGCCAGGTAACCAGCCTGACCCTGACCAATGAAAGCGGTGAAACCAAAAATCTTTCCCTGTTCTCTTACGTGGAATGGTGTCTGTGGAATGCGGATGACGATATGAAGAACTTCCAGCGTAACTTAAGCACCGGCGAACTGGAAATAGAGGGTTCCACCATTTATCACAAAACAGAATACAGAGAGCGCCGGAACCACTATGCCCTTTATTCCGTAAACACTCCTGTAGACGGTTTTGATACCAGCAGGGATGCGTTCCTGGGCACCTACGGAAGCCCGGCGGCTCCCGTTGTGGTAAAGGAAGGAAAAGCTTCCAATTCCGAAGCACATGGCTGGTCTCCCATTGCTTCCCACCAGATTAATGTTTCCCTGGCTCCCGGTGAAAGCCGTTCTTATATCTTTGTTTTGGGTTATGTGGAAAATGAAGAGGAAGAGAAATGGGAGGCTCCCGGAATCATCAACAAGACCAAAGCCCATCAGCTGCTTTCCCGCTATCAGTCCGATGAAGCTGTGGAAAAGGCTTTCACAGAATTAACGGATTACTGGCAGGAACTGCTTTCCGGCTATCAGGTTTCTTCCGATTGTGAAGAAGTAAACCGTATGGTAAATATCTGGAACCAGTATCAGTGTATGGTTACCTTTAACATGTCCCGCAGCGCTTCCTATTATGAATCCGGTATCGGCAGAGGAATGGGCTTCCGGGATTCCTGCCAGGATCTTCTCGGCTTCGTGCACCTGATTCCGGAAAGGGCGAGGGAACGTATCCTGGATATTGCCTCCGCACAGTTTGGTGACGGCAGCACCTACCACCAGTATCAGCCTCTTACCAAAAAGGGAAATGCGGATATCGGCGGCGGCTTCAACGACGATCCTCTGTGGCTGATTGCAGGTACAAGCGCTTATATCAAAGAAACCGGTGATACCTCCATTCTTTCCGAAGTGGTTACTTTTGATGACGGCGGAGAAGGAACCCTGTTTGAGCATCTGACCCGTTCCTTTGAATTTACCGTTACGCACAAAGGCCCTCACGGTCTTCCTCTCATCGGACGTGCGGATTGGAATGACTGTCTGAACTTAAACTGCTTCTCCGCACAGCCAGGTGAATCCTTCCAGACCTTCGGCCCCAGTGAAGGCCCTGTTGCGGAATCCGTTTTCATCGGCGGCATGTTTGTAAAATACGGTGAAGAATATGCACAGCTGGCTGAGCTTCAGGGACTTACGGATATTGCCGAATCTGCCCGCAGGGAGGTTTCCGCGATGTATGACACTCTTCTGGATGCAGGCTGGGACGGCGACTGGTTCCTGCGCGCTTATGATGCTTACAGCCAGAAGGTTGGCTCCTCCGAATGCGAAGAAGGCCAGATCTTCATCGAGCCCCAGGGCTTCTGCGTGCTGGCGGGAGTCGGCATCACGGAAGGAAAGGCACAGCGTGCCCTGGACAGCGTAAAAGAACGGCTTGATACCAAATACGGCATCATGCTCCTTCAGCCGGCGTATACCCGTTATCACCTGGAGCTTGGAGAAATCACCTCCTACCCGCCGGGATACAAGGAAAATGCAGGTATTTTCTGCCACAACAACCCCTGGATTTCCATCGCGGAGGCGGTTATCGGCAGAGGGGAAAGAGCCTTTGAAGTATACCGGAAAACCTGTCCTGCTTTCCTGCAGGATATCAGCGAAATCCACAGAACCGAGCCTTACTGCTATTCCCAGATGATCGCCGGCAGGGATGCCGCCACGCACGGGGAAGCAAAAAACAGCTGGCTCACAGGAACCGCTGCCTGGACCTTCGTGAATATTTCCCAGTATATTCTGGGGATCCAGCCGAGCCTCACAGGGCTGTGCATTGACCCCTGTGTTCCCGGGGACTTCGGTGATTTCACCATCACCAGACGGTTCCGCGGAGCGGTTTACCACATTGAGGTAAAGAACCCCAATCATTTGGAAAAGGGTGTTTCCTCTCTTCTGGTAGACGGGGAAAAGGTAGACGGAAATGTGGTTCCTTTTGTGGAAGGAAAGAAAGAATATCATGTAACCGCGGTTATGGGTTAATTTCTTCGGCATGCAGTTACCGAATCATTCATTAAAAATGGAACCGGCATATCTGAAAAGGTATGCCGGTTCCATTTTTATATCTTTACTTTTGTATCTTAACTCTTATTTCTCTATTATTATACATCCGCCATTAATGCTGTACATCCTGTGAAAGCAGCGCCATCAGATCAAAAGGAGGAAGGATCTCTTCCAGATATGCCAGAAGCTCATCATCATAGCTGCTGCGCACCTCGCATACCCTGTCATACACCATGGTAGGTTCCTGTTCCGGCGTAACCGGCTGCCATTCGTCCGATCCTTCCGGATTGGGATTTCCATGACGTGCGAACTGCATAGCCGCTCCGAAGATTTTTTCTTCCAGTTCATCGGAAACACCCGGAATATTGCAGATTTCCACCTTATCCGTGTTGTGGAAAATAAACGGGATATCGGAACAATGCCAGGCTACCTTGCCATTCTGATACGGGAAATCCAGGGAAAACAGGTAGAGATAGGCCGGCGCCTTTCCTCCTTTGGCATGAAGCTGCGCAAGAGCCTTGGAGGGCTGGCGGAATATACGATCCAGCGCAAGTACGTCAACCGGCTTTTTATCCGGATATGCTTTCAGGAAAAGCTCTTTCACCTTATCTGCATGTTCGCCGTATGCTCCGGCAAGTATGGCTCCGGATTCCTCCTCCGTCAGTTTTTCCTTATTATATGGAGTGGGCATGAAGGAGAATTCCCCGAATACGGATCCCACCATAAGCGGAATGGTTTCTGCATGGTCACGGAAGCCTGTGATCAGCGGTTCTCCCAGATAATAATCATTGACCATCGGCATGCCGCCTATGTATATTCCCTGTGCCGCCAATGCAGGGGATACGGTATTATAGGCTTTTGCAAGCTCATAATAAGGCACGGTTTCCAGTTTTTCCACTTCCCCTTCCGGTATTCCCAGTTCCTTCAGAAGAGCTGGAACAATTTTCGTGCCGTCTCCCGGTATTATGGGCATCAGCTTGCCGTCCGACACACCGCTCATGACAATGGCTTTATGGAACAGGCCGTCCGCTTCCGGTATCTGCATCAATCCCGTAACCTTCATTCCCCCGCCGGACTGTCCGAACAGCGTCACATTCTCCGGATCCCCGCCGAATTCTTCTATATTGTCATGAATCCACCGCAGAGCAGCCACAAGGTCAGCCAGCCCTGCGTTACCGGAATTCCTGTATTTTTCCCCGTAAGGAGAGAGATCCAGAAAACCGAGGATATTCAGCCTGTGGTTTACAGACACAACAACGACATCTCCCTGTACTGCCATATTGGAACCGTCATAGGCCGCCTGCTCAATGGAAGAACCCGCTGCATAACCGCCTCCGTGCAGCCATACCATAACCGGTTTTTTAGCAGTTTTATCCAGAGCCGTCGTCCACACATTCAGATTCTGGCAGTTTTCATCCTGAGGCCAGTAACGGTGAGGGACCAGCAGCTCTCCCGTAGGGGTGTCCTGGGTCAAAAGGGGACATACAAACCCGTAAGACGCTGTTTCCTTCACCCCCTCCCATGGCTCCACTTCCCGGGGCATCTGGAACCTGCCTGCCTGTGCATAGGGGATCCCTTTGAAGATATGCACCCCGTCAAATTCATACCCCTTTACTTTTCCCGCTTTTGTGGAAACTGCGGGCACTTCATCATAATTGAATACCTTTGCCATTCCTGTTTTTCTCCTTATTCTATAAAATTTTCTATCATTAAACTTCCTGATTTCATACAGTGCGTCCCACTATTTCTTCTGTTCACGCTGATTCAGTTCTTCCATAACCTTAGGATATATCTTATCCAGCTTATAGCAGGCATACAGTATCGGAATAATAATTACAAAGGGTATCGGAACAATCAGATACAGAACCTTTATCGCTTCCAAAGCGGCGGGGGCCTGAACTGCCGCAAGTCCGTCATAGCCGGCCGCTCCTATGACTGCCAGCGCTACCGCGCCTCCCACTCCGGCTCCGACTTTGGCGCCGAACGTAGTGCTGGAATAAAGCATGCCTTCCACTCTGGTCCCTGTTTTCCAGTGCCCGTATTCAATGGTATCCGCTATCATGGCGAACATGGTTCCCGAAAGGGTTGCGGATCCAATACCTTTTATTACCGCACAGAACATGAGCCAGGCGGCGGAAGCGGGATTTAAGAGCATGAGCAGCTGTCCCGCAATACTGACAAAGCTGCCGTACAGAGCCACATTTCTTTTGCCGAATTTACGGTTCAGCGGAGCTGTCAGAGGCATGATGATAAGCACGGGTACAATTCCCAAAGCGCCAAGGAAACCGGCAATATTTTCATTTCCCAGAATATATTTGGCATAATAGGTTCCGACACTGCCGCTCATGGACATGCCCAGCACCATGCTCACCCATATACCCACAAGCAGAAGCCAGTAGTTATTTTTGATGATCAGCTTAAAGGAGGTAAGGAAACCAAGCTCGTTATTTTTTTCTGCCTGTACCCTGACTCTTTCCTTCGTTTTGGCAAAACAGAGCAGGAACAGCGCCGCCGCCACTACCCCGTACAGAATGGATACGATAATCCAGCTTCTCTGCTTGGTGCTTCCTCCCATGGCATTCACCAGCGGAAGCGTACATGCATTGATGATCAAAGAGCCGGCCTGCGCCATAAACATACGGAAGATATTAATAATCATTCTCTGATCCTGATCCCTGCTCATGAGAGAGGTAAGAGCCCCATAGGGGATATTAATCATCGTATAAAGGAAGGTTGTTACCAGGTTGTAGGTGATTGCTATATAAATATACTTTCCTGTAACCCCGATATTGGGAACCAGGAAAACCAGTATGGTGGCAATCCCTATCGGTATGGACAGCCATAACAGCCATGCCCTTGCCTTTCCGTGTTTGGAATGGGTCTTATCCATGATATATCCCATGATGATATCGGTAAATCCGTCCGCGAGTCTGGAAAACATCATAATTGCACCGACGATGGCCGCATTCAGGCCCAGTGCATCCGTATAAAAAAAGGTTACAAAGGTTCCGGTTAAAACCAGAACGAAATTACTGGCAAGATCGCCTCCTCCATAAGCAATTTTTTCAAATGTGCTTATTTTTTCCACAAAATTTTTCTGTCCGTTTACCGCTGCTTTTTCCGACATAGTGTTCCCCCTGTTTCATTATATAATATGTACACGATTATTGCCAACACATTCCATTTCAGAGGCAATAACCTACTGCTCTTTTATTATACGGAACATATGTTATTCAAAATACACAGCCTTTTTCCAATCTATGGATTTTTCTTGACCACTTTGCCCACGCCCCTTCTCCTTCATTATCCAATGACAAGAATTTGGTACAAAAAAGACAAGAACCTGATATCCTTACCCGGTTACCAGATTCCTGTCCTTTTATATAGATATGGTAATAAGACAAACCTCATGGGGCATTAGGCTGGCCTTGATTTTCAGGAGCCCTTCGGCTTCCGCCTCCTCCCTTCTGTAAACAGGGCTGGAAAGCCGCATCAATGTTTTTTCCTCTTCCTTAGTCATCGGTTCCGGCGCGCCCATGTCAATCCAGGCATCGTAAGCGCTGCCGCCCTTTCTGCCGATTCCGTATCTTCTGACCTCGTGCCTTCCCGGACGGACTCCCTCTAATTGAATATGGAAGGAACGGAGCGCTTTCTCCTGGAATACCTTATACCTCCGGGTCTTTGTCAGATTCGTGGTGTTACGGTACCGGTAAAGCATATCATAATGGCAGTAATTATGAAGGAAAATCTGAATCTCATTTTCCGATGCCGTAATGAAATAGCCGCTTCCCTTCGCTATCAGCTTATCCCCCGCCCGGCTCAGCAGCTGCATGGCGCGATAGGCGCTCTTAGCTATCCCATTCTGTGTAAACAGGCCGAAGCCTCCATGAAAAGCCTCTGCCGCCGGTGCGATTTCGTCCAGCTGATCGCTGATACTGAAATATCCAAGACCGTAATAGCTGTCATGGTTTTCCATGATGCTTTTAAAAAGATATGCAGACTTATAGCAGGTATCGTTGCACAAATCCCTCTGCCAGATATTATTGCTCCACTCATCCATCAAAACAGGCAGGCCGCAGAATCCTTCTCCTTCTGCTTCCAGAAAATCCTTTACCTTCCGCCGCAGATGCATCAGACAATCTTCATCCCCGTCTACCGCCATATAAAAGGATTCATTGTTCTCCACCAGCTTTAAACCGCTCTTCTCTTCCTCCGGATCAATAGCCGCATAGGATCTTACCGTAAATATATCAGGTATACAGTCTCTCTCCCTGCACAAATCGCAAAACCATTTTGCTGCCTCCAGAGACAGAAGTGTGGTTCCCGGACCGCAGATGACAAACTCTCTGCAGGCCTTTTTAATTTCCTGATAGGTTACCGAATAAATCTCTCCGAAATCTTCTTTGACAAAAAGCCCGAAAAGATGCATGTCCATGGAAATCCATGGGACAAACAGCCATTTCTTCAATTCCTCCATACCATAGCGTCCGATCAGATGCTCCATAAGGCTCTCAATAAGCAGTCGCCACTGCTCCAATTCCGCTGGAGGCGAGATAAATGACGGCCTTTTAAAAAACTGTACCTTTTTTTGCGCCATAGCCGACGGCATGTGCCCCAGCTCCAGCATGGGTTTCGCTCCCGCAGACAAAATGAAGTCCAGGACCTGATCCAGATAAACATAATTAAAGGAACTGTTTCCCTTAACGTCCCGGCTGTACAGCATCATATCATCATCCACAACACCTTTGCACCGGATGTACCGAAAGCCTACCGATTTCTGGATATCCAGGATTTGATTCTGCATGGATGCATTTAGAAGATCCCTTGCATAACCGGCATTAATCATGGTCTTCCATGTATGCCGCAGCTGTCGCTTAACGATTCCCGTGTTGACAGATATTTCACAGACTCCCGTGACCACAGGCTCTGCTGCTTCTTCGGCTTTATCCGCATATTTCATCAGGGAAACGAATGCCATGGAAAAGCCTTCTGCGGTCTTCATTTCCTCCGCATTGTCCGTAACCGGCCTTTTCCCCAGATTCCGCCTGTATTGTCCGGGAGTGATTCCCCGATACTGCTTGAATGCGTCTATCAGGGCGCTGGCGCTGGAAAAGCCGCTTTCATACGCGATTTCCGTAACCGTCCCTTCTCCCTGTAAAAGCAGGGCGGCGTGAAAAAGCCTTACCTGTGTCAGATATCCGGTAAATGAAACTCCCATATATTTTTGAAAGGTTCTTGAAATATATGACGTGCTCAGGTATGTCTGAGAGGCCAAATCCGCCAGCGTTATGCCTTCCCGGTAATTCCTGTGAATGTATTCCACTGCGGCCCGCAGCCTTTCCCTCCCGGATTCCCTCCCTGTATTTTCAACGTTTTCGCTGAAATACCGGTATAAGTCATCCGCCAGTGCCATGACCCGGCTCCGCAGGTGAATGGAAAGCTCCGATTCTTTTTTATACCATGCCCGGAAGGCCAGAGCCAGATCCTTCCTGATAATGTCAAACAGCTGCTGCTTCTCTTCCTCATGCAGAAATGATTTGCAGTTCACACTCCGGTCTTCTGTTTCCGGACTGGCCGCTGCCAGAAAGGAGGGCGACAAGGAAAGAGAAATTGCCAGCCCGTTTTCTTCCAGTACAACACTGTGCATCTGAAAGCTGTTGATAACAAAAATATCCTCCCGGGAAATGGCATAGGTCCTGTCGCCTTCCTCCGTATGCAGCCAGCCGTTCCCTCTGAGTACAAATATTACCTTAAGCTCCTGCGACCAGGCTGCCGCGGTATCTTTATGCCTGATTACATCGAATTCAAATTCCCCATTTATATTCCGGCCCATATTCGTTAACCCCTTTTTATTTCATTCCGCCGTTCCTTATTCGTCGTAATCTTCCATATACAGATACCCTACCTCGCAGCCCGTATATTCAATATAAGAATTCCCTGCTGCCTTTCCGGCCTTGTCTATTACCTTCTTCAGCTGTTCTTCATCCATTCCGCCCTTTCCGAAGACGCTGTCAATTTCTTCCTTCACAGTCCGGGAAACGGCTGCAAGGAAAGCGTCACGGGCTTTTACGGTAAGCTTGTCGGCATCCAGGATGTGATAAGTAAAGGTGTAATATCCTTCCGCCATCTGCACCACCATCTTATCTCCGAATACATCCTCTTCTCTTGTGCTGCTGATCTCTGCCTCATATTCAGGATCCACCTGTTTTCTTGCGTACAGCTCCCTTTGCCGGGCATAGTATTCCTCCTGGGAGGCCCGGACCGTTGTAAGCAGAAACTCTGCATTTTCGTCCGTATCCTCCATATTTTCTATCACATTATCATAGGCATCATAGAAATCCTCCTTATCCTCATCATAGCCGGAAAATACGGCATTGATTCTGCGGTTGAATTCTGCTATGGACATATCTTCATATCCCGGGAATTTGAGTTCCTTCAGGACCAAATCATACTGCTTGGTCCAATCCGCTTCTTTTTCTTCCTTTTCCTCATGCCAGTCCTCCGTATCCTCTTCGTCATACACATCGTTCCAGTAATAGGACAGCTCCCTGCCGCCTTCCCATACCACCTGATCATCCAGGTTTTTCAGAAGACGGACCAGTTCCGCATCAGCCGCTTTCTCCATGGCCTCTTCATTCTGAAGGGCTTCCTGGGACTGTTTCTTCAAAAAAGCCTGCATATCCTCATCCACGCCTTTCAGAATGCCGTCCCGCTGCGCCACCGTTACCGCCTGCTCATCAGGGATGGTGTAATCAAAGGAATAGTCCGCATAGCTGCCTGTCAGAAACTCCTTGTCCCCAAATACATCTCCATAGGTCTCTAGAAAAGCTTCCCCGCTGTGCCAGGGATTTTTCTGTCTCTGGCAGATCCCATAATGCTTCCGCTCACATTCATCCCATGTATTGGAAAGTGTGCCATATACGAAGTCCGCCATAGGATCCGTCTCTTTCAAGGAGTAGAAAATACGCTGGAACACTTCCTCCGTCTTATGAAAAGCGTCTTCATCTTCCCAATCCATCACCATACGGTTGAATTCATCCACACTCATATTTTCATAGCCTGCGGCCTGATAGGAACGAACCTGTTCATAATCTTCTTCCGTATATTTATCGGAACCTCTCCACCATCCGTAGCGTGATCTGCCTGAGTTAAAGGAAACACAATTATTTTCCGGGCTTCCTCCGTCTTCCTGTCCGGCCGCTTCCTCTGTTTGAGAAACCGTCTGTGCGGTTGTTTCCGCGGCTGAACCGTCAGATATCACTGTCTCCGGAGTCGCCTCACCACCCGGTGTTTTTGCACCGCATGCTGTCAGTAAGGCCGCCAGCAGGATAAACCCAGGAAGCATTGCCTTGGAGGAAAAGAATTTTTCCTTTTTTTCTTTTTTCCTCATGCTCAGTAATCCTCCCTTTCATAGACATAGACTCTCGGAATCTCTAAGCCTTATTTTATGCGGATCCTAAGACTCCATTTTTATAAATTCCCCCACTTTTTTCAAAAAAACTATTGACAAACTGTCTCAAAAGTGCGGCGCTCCGCGCCCCTTGATTAACAAGGTAATTCGTTCCGGCCCTGCCGGAGCAGACTTTTTGATTGGGGGCGATTTATTGAAACCTTATAATCCTGGCGGACATGCCGCCTACCAGGAACGTGTCCTGGCTCTGCTTCGTAAATACTATCCAGATGCTGCTTCCTCACTCCCTCCTTCCACATGGGCGATCATGGAGAAATTCTGGAACCTGGATCTCTCCGAACTCGATACCATCATGACGGATCGCTATTCTGACTTCGGCCCTGCTCCAAGGCTTCCCTCCGATATGCTGCGCTCCATCCTGCTTTCCGTGGAATTTAAGATCACTTCCTATACCAAATGGGCCGCTGACCTCAAAGAGAACCATCTCCATGCCATCCTTTCTGGCTTCGTTGTCGGCGATACCCCTGGTACTGGAACTTTTTATGATTTCCATAACCGGCTCTGGCTTTCGGATAACAATAACCTCTCTGATCCGATCCATCCTCAAAAGGAAAAGCCTAAAAAACCGGACAAAAAAGGGGAAAAAGCCCCTTCTGTGGAAAAAGCCACTGTTAAAGACCTGTTTGAACAGTTTGACCTCCTTCCTCCAACGGATATGGCTCCCTGCCAAATGCTTTACGGCATTTTTAAAGGACTTTTCCTTGACCGCTCCGTACAAGCCGGCCTCGTCTATCTTCTTGATCTTTCCCTGGCCGGGGATGGCACCCCTGTCTATACTGCCGCACGGGAACGCAAAAAGCGTACCTGCGACTGTTTGGAAAAAGGCTTCCGGGACTGCCAGTGTGACCGTTTTTATAGCCAGCCTGACTGTAACATCGGATGGGATTCCCACCGGGAATGTTACTATTTCGGCTATGATCTGTATATGATGGCCGCCTCTGATTCGGAAAACGACCTGCCTGTTTTCCCTTTCCTTGGCCCTGCATCCAGGCATGATTCCATTGGTTTCCTTTATAACTGGTTCTCCATGCAGCAGTTCCTGCCGCAAGCCAACGTTACGAAACTGCTTTTAGACTCGGCCCATGATGCCATGCCTTACTATGAGTACTGCCGTGACCATGGGATCACCCCATTCATTGATCTGAACGCTGATCGGGGTCGCCCGCCTGTTTACAAGAATGATTTTACAATCAACAACGAAGGGGTCCCGATCTGTAGGGAAGGCCACGTTATGCGCAGGGATGGGACAGAATCCGCGAAAGGACGGACGAAATACAAGTGCCCTAAGATCAGCTTTGCCGGCGGAAACATTACCTGCACCTGTGAAAATCCCTGCTCCAATGCAAAATACGGCAGGACGGTACACCTTGTCATAAAAGATAACCCAAGGCTTTTCAATGACCCTCCCCGCGGCAGCAGAGAGTGGAAACAGGAATTTAACGCAAGGACTTCTGCGGAACGGTGTAACAAACGAGAAAAAGTAGATTATAAATTAGAAGACGGCAGATACCGTTCATCTAAGATGTGGTACTGCCGCCTGTTTGTCATCATGATGTGTCAGCATCTTGATGCGTGGACTTTGCCAAAGACTCCACAACTAAAAGATGTTCTTTGAGCAAACCGCTTAACTGAATAAGCAATACCATTATAAACCATGCCCAGCGCAAGGTCTAGTAAACTGCGCCTTTTTTCTCAAATTTTGTTCCGTTTGTTCCGTTCTGGATAATATTTTCTTTTCAATGTTCATCCGACCGATGAACTCTGGTCGGCAGGCTCAAGATTCCGAGAGCCTATGAAATACATTAGATGGTTTATGTCAAATCAGCCCTTTACAGCGCCGACCATA
>ERZ773183.1717-NODE-1717-length-17038-cov-14.768062_pt1 | contig 17038 bp, 14 predicted proteins | sample MGYA00580532_ERZ773183 | MGnify/ENA primary metagenome ERZ773183 (study PRJEB29015, sample SAMEA2737791) | human gut metagenome | biome: human gut; feature: human-associated habitat; material: faeces | place: China | collected 2012 ... | reverse complement strand
TCTTTTCTTAATTTCAGGATCATACTGTTTATCAGGCTGCAGGAGCCTCCGACCAGCAGAATATTCATTTTTATACCTTTCTTATCTTAATTTTGTAACTCAAGTATCTCTCAGATACTATTTTCAAAAGATGATTTTTCCGAAAAAACCTGTTCAAAAGCCTGATTAATTTCTTTTTTTACTTTCTCAAAATCAATCTCATGATTACTGTCGTTAATACAGATTATTTTCTTTTTCTGTCTGAGAATACTTCGCACTAATCTGTCATTCGTCTGCTCTGCATCATAATATCCGCATATTTTCTGTACATTCTCCGGAACAAATTCTCCACTCAGTTTCTGATATTCCCGCAATACATACTGGCTCACATCTTCCCTATGTCTGAACGGATGACTGCATACATCAGACAATAATTCCGGTTCCAGCTCCCATAATTTCTGATAAGTACTTTTCTTAAGAGGAGACGGTCCATGTACCGTATAAAACCCTGTAAATCGTTGAAAAGCCAGTTCTAATACATTGTACAGAAAATACATCGGAGGATATCCTATATGAAAATATGCCCATGGCTGCTTCTTTATATTACTGCGTTTATCAAAATACTTCGCCAGCAACATTGTATTATTTAAGTAAATGTATGGCATTGTCGGATCATCCACATTTGCTACATCCGGCTGAAGTGCTAACATATCTATCGGTTTTTCATCTTTAAAAAAATCTTCCATATAAACGGGTTTTAACAGAAACATATCATCATTAAAATAGACAAACTGTTCTGTTAACCCTGGAATTCGATGGAAATTCCATTCAATCGTATGTGAATTAAATGTAGGGAGAAATTTTTGAGGGATAAAATCTTCATGGCAGACAATATTCAATTTCGGATGTTTTGTATTCAGCCATTGAGGAATATGTCCCCATGTGACAAAATGAACCTTTCTCACCCATGGCGCATATTTCTCCATCCCGCGAAACCAGTACCGGAGATTATCCCAATCTCTGTACCGTTCTTTTCTATCATCCGCATTTACAGATATATCCATATCTGTGTGTCCCAGCCTTGCAGCCTTTTCTCTCTTCCATTCCAGGTCATTTCCATCTACCCAGGTAATAACAAAATCTATATCCTGCGTGTTCTTATCTACTTTTCTCATGTATTATTCCCCACATATCACTTTGTAAGCATAAGTATACCATATCTGTTTAACTTATTACAAATAAAAAAATGCTGTTCTATGAGGCTCTTATACTCACAGAAACAGCATTCCCACCTGTCGTTTGGATTAATTTTATTTTCTCATACAAACTCTGAAGTTCCCGCAAAGCAGGGCGTGCAGGTTGTGGGAATGATAATCCTAAGCACACCGTAATATAACTTCTTTTTCCGATTCAACACTTTCCCCTGGTACTTTGCGCCTTCGGTTTCCTGACCGTTTGCAAGTACCTCTTTGTTTTTTTCCATATAATCTGATTCTGTTTCGTGAATCTGCTGACTCAGTTTTTCGCTGTCAATTACCAGCATCAGTTCCATTATTGATCAGAGTGATCTTGTTTGCTTCTATCGTATCCTTTTCCCATGAAAAAATACGGGATCTTAATCTAACTTCTCAACAATAGGGCACTGTTGATGCCGCTATCACTGCTGAAAACATTTCATCTATAGAATATATACGGATTGCCTACAAACAAGGAATCATTGATGCATTTTCTATTTTACGAGAAACTCTTTAATATATCCATGTCAATCCAATCGCTTATGAGCAATAAAGCAGGGATTTATCTCTGCTTTCCCATTTTCTTCTCCATTTTTTCTCTGTATGACATCAAAAATAATATCTTTCTTTTTCTTAGTTGATTTTTTTTCTGTTCTAGCATATAATGAGCATAGCTAAGGAATGCGGTAAATTCCCATAGGCAAGACGAAAACCCTCAGAGTTGCAGCTCTGAGGGTTTTCTTGTTCGTCACGGTGAACTACTCCGTTTAGGCTGTAGCTGCCTATTTATCCCTATCCAGCCATTTGCATATGTAGTAGCTAACTACACCTGCTATGACTATAATGGTCTCATAAATTAAGACACTTTTGATGTTTACATTAAATAGTTCTATTTCCTTACGTTTTTTGTTGTTCAGTTAAGCCCATTCCTTTCTTGACCAATTATCAATAGAATACAACGTATAATTTTGTGTAAGAACTTTTTTCACAAATTCATTTGTATCTATTTTATGATTTCTTAATGTCCCTGGGAACTTAAGCTTAAGGACATATTTTGAATCTTTTTGCATTAATTTTATACACTGTTTTCTTGATATCGGCAGGATCTTAAGATCTTAACGCAACTCATTGTGCGTTTACGCTTAACCTTTTATAGAGAGTTTTTATATTCCCTTCTTACCAAGGTTTTACTTCATTATTTTTCTCTTCTATCAAGTCAATCAAATATTGTATTTTATTATCTAAATCAGAATAATGTTTCGTTGTTAGAATTCTCCACATTTTTTCTTCATTCTCTTTAATATATTCCCACCATACATTACAATAATCACTTTCAAGACCAAATAATTTTTGAATATTATCAAAAGCATAGTTCTTAGACAAATTATCCATTATAACCATTTCACAAAAAGTAAGCATTGCCTTCCTTAATATAATTAATTCACTCTCATCTATTATATCTTTATTTAAATTCCTTTTACCAATATTCTGTAAAATAAAATTGTCAAAACAATATTTACTCTTCTGTTTAAAATCCTCAAAATCTAATTTTCTTATAAATTTTGTTTCTTTAGTTGGTCGTATCCTGGCTTCAAAATAACGTTTTATCAACTCAATAAATCTATCATTTTGCGAATAATCTTCTAATTGTTTAAATTGATTCCAAAATTCTTCATTTTCAATCTCATATTTTTCTATTTCTGGAATAATTGCTATAAATTTTTTTAAATTTGCTATAAATTCATCCGATATTTTATTATCAAGAGTTATTGTATCCCCCTTCACAAATTGATTTAAATTATAATCACTTTCTTCCAGCAATTTATTAAACAACTCAATAATCTTTTTTATATCCGAATTCTGTATATATTTTTTCATATTTATTTTCTTCATCTTCATATTCACCTTCTTCATTAATAATTGGTTGACCTGTTATCATATGATATATTTCTATTTCATTCATTTCTCTTCTGGCTATTCCTTTCATATAATTTTTATTATATGAAGGTTCTATTTTAGAAACTATTTTTCCCATAATCGTACTCTGTTTATTTCTTATTATTCTCTCCAACTCCGGATCTAAATCATATAATTTAGGATTTATCTGAATTTCTTTCTCTATGGAATTATCTATAGAGTCATAAATCGAATAAACATTTTTATGAATTATATCATTAAGCTCTTTTTTCGAATATAATCCTTTTCTATTTTCTAAATAGTACAAATATTTTCTGCCTTCTGGTGATAAAGAAATTTTCATTTTGCTTCTTTGTTTCCTTATATTGAAATATTTTTCATTTCTCATCAATAATTCATCTAGATCTTCTCTGGCAATATTTTCTTCTTTAAGAATTACTTCAAAATCCATTCTTTTATTAACTCTAATAATCTCCATAATCTTAGATAAATCCTGGTATTTATCTGTTATGATATCATATTCATGTTCTATTCTTTTTAAATCTTCTTCTTTTTCATACAAATCATACATCAAATTCATGTGACTTAAATACACAACATCTTTTATTATATATTGAATACTTTCATTTAACCTTTCCGTCATCGCTTCTTTGTAATCGAAACCTATTATATCAAAGTTGAATAATTCTAATTCTTCTTTTCCCTCATTATTTTTCAAAATTTCTTTGTAACTTTCTTCTACTTCTTTATTTATTTTAATTATATTATTTACTAGCTCTTGAACTAGCTCATGACCACTAAATATTTTCTCATATTTCTCTTGAAATTCTTCATAATATTCCTTTAATTCCTCTAATTGATTATTTTTTACTTCTCCCCTGATATATCGATGAAGAGATTTTTCTATCTCTTTTAAATAAATTTCCTTTTCTTCATCATCATTAAATTTCTTATAAGCTCCTCTGTATTCTAAATTTTCCATATTATCACCACCCACTTTACTTTTATATTAAAAATCTTTTGTATTTATCTCATAACTTAATCCTTCACTATCACTTTTTGTGGTTCCAAAATCAATCTCTATTTTTTTGCCCATGCATTCTCCACAACACATATCTTCACATTTTTTTCTTGTATAAATGATAGTTTTATTAGATCTAGCCGTTTTATTTTTGGCTGGTATTGTTACAAAACCTATTTCCTCTTTATCTTGTTCTAAAGCTGAACAAGCATTAGCTAACACTACAATTATGTGATAATCTTTCGATAGACTTTCCGCAGAAGAATATAAATCCCGCGATGCTGTATAAGCTGGTATTATTAATATATTAGTATCCATATATTTATGAAATAATTTAATATCCTCATTTAATAAATCTTTACAAATAGCAACACCTACTCTTCCTAAGCTATTTATTTCTATAACTACGTATTCTTTATTTTTTGTCTTATCCAACCTTTCTCTATAGGTCATACCTTTTACTTTTAATTCAAATGGTTCTTTCTTGCAGTATGATAAAAGTTCTTCTTTTTTGCCATTTGTAACAATTGTTTTATTTACACAATCTTTACTTACCGATCCATTAACAATTAGCTGATTTACCGCATCATTTTCATCGGAAGAAAAAATTATATCCTTTGTCAAAAGCATTTCCGGAAACACTAAAAAATCTATTTTATTTTCCTTGCTTTTTTTACATGCTTTCTCATATCTTTCTTTTAAATCTTCTTCTGCTGATTCATACATATCTTTAATAGAAAAAAGCTTTTTATCATATTCTATTTCTAATATATTTTCTATTTTTTCTTTCGTTAATGGCACTATTCCAAAAATAACTTTCTCATTTTTAAAAAAGTACTTAGTTAGAGGATGATTTTCGCCCAAATGATATATTGTAAACGGATATTTTTTTATTTTATCCTTATCCCATATCGTATAATTACTCATTTCTTTATCTAATATAGAACATGGACATTCCATTTTCTTTCTAAATAAGGAATATTCGCTATTCACTAAACTTTTAAATTGAACTTCTGCTCTATCTAAAAGTGTTTGTTTCATTTTAGGTATAATTTTTACAAAATCCTGATATTGAGTATTCATCGCTGAATATTTGATTATACTTCTTCCCGCTCCAATTAATTCTCCATCTAAATCTATTTCCACAAATTCATCCATAAACTTTACAAGTGCAAAAATTTTTTCTATCGTAATTCCAGATTTTAAATAACTAACTATTTTATTTTTTAAATTATTAAACGCTTTTACACTTCCAATCTTTTGTAGATTATACGCATATTCATCGAACATATCGAAAACATTATCATATTGATCTTCATCAAATAACTCAAATTCATAAGGATTACTTTCACACTCTTTTATTATATATGACGCACATAAAGCAAATAAATCATATATCTTTGTCACACTTCTTAATTGCTCTAACATAATAAAAATCACCTTACTCCCTAATTATTATACCTATATTACCATTTTTTTTTATTTTTTTCAATCATTATTCTTACATTTTTTCCATATATTGTTATTTTTATAAAGTAAACGAACAATAGCACGTACCTTTTTTTATTAAAATTACTCTGCTATCATTATCCTATACAAACACTTGAACTCAGATCAGGGATGTCAGTTTACCAGCCAGCAATATATCGATTTTGTAAAAGAAAATGGTATCCGTCAGAGCATGGATGGAAAAAGTCGTTGGGCTGATAATATCATGATCGAACGATGGTTTCGAAGTTTTAAGTATGAAGAAGCTTACCTTATTTTTCTTCATTCTTCTTTAAATCCATCTTCTGGTATCGGTACCTCTATGAGAATCCTTGTATTTGTGTTTGAATAATCCTATCAAGCACCATAACAAATTTATCTAGATCAAACAAAATTGAAATTTTAATTTAATTGGTACGAGTGATTGCACTTCCAATATTGCATATTTATAATCTATTGTAAATCCCCATTGATATTTCATTTCTCCTTACATATTCTTACACATTGGAACCAGGTATCTATAGGTATATTTGCCTCTTAATCAATACAAACCGAGCAAAATTTCTTTCCAAACTCACTTATTTCATAAAAACTTTTTTTCTCTATCAAATTAACTTCTTCCTTAGGAATCAACTTTTGATATATTACGCTTTCTCTTAACTCTTCATAAAAATAATCATCCGTCAAAAATCGGTCGTAATATACTTCCACTAATCCTAATCTATGTAGATTATCTAAATACTCCGGAAATTTTTGTGGAAATTGACATTTCGTCAAATAACATATATTGCTAAAAAAAGGAGAACGATCAATTTCACCATTTTTTTCATCCACTTTCTGTCTAATTTTTAGCATTGGCATTCTATTATCTCTACGTAAATATTCCAACATTCTACATTCATCAGGAGATAATTGTTTTATTATGTTCACAAATGCCGGATGAGCATCCATAGAATCTACATTCATAGCTTCCCCTAATAAATTCGTAAACATCTCTTTTAATTCTTCTCTATGTGAAGTATATCTCATTGCCTCAAGTACTGGAACTGCAATCATTGGGTCTGGAGAAATGATCTTTTCTTTTTCTATTTTTCTTTTTTCAAAATATTCAGGGATTGCAGCATCTAAATAATCTGCGATTTTATCATATCCCCATACTAATACAGATATTGGTGCTAAAGCTAATTTCGTTACCCCTTGCAATCCCTGCCCTACTGTACTTACCGTTGGACGCGCCAAATCATTATATATATCCTTAATCGGCAATTGCTTTGCTATTTCTCCACCAAATGTTTCTTTTTTATCCATATTTTAGATTTCTCCTTTGCTTTATCCTTTATAGTCATTAAGTAGATCAGACACATACATACATCTATCCATATAAGATATTTATTAAAATAAGTAATATTATTCTTGTCCATTATAACTTTCTCTTTATAATAAGTATATGAGACAATTTATAGAAACGCAAGTGTTTATGATTTTTCAAAATGGGTTCTTCCGCATTTATCCGTTTTTTGATACAATTTATTCTAGAGGAACAATGAATCTTTCAAGCATTAGGAGACTTTAAATGAATGAGAAAAATATCGACTTATGCATAGATAAATTTTATCCAAAAGAAAATTTGGAAATAACCGAAATTAATCATCAAGAAAATAAAATTTTAAGTAAACGGTAAATCAGTGTTCTCTACAAAATCCTAAAGTAATCTGAGATAATTAACTCAAGATTTTAAACAGGGGTCAAAAATGTTAAGCCTTAACTTTTTTGACTTGTAAAAAAGTTTGAGTCTTAACATTCTTGATTTTTTTAGGAGGCGATATAGTTTATGTCAAAAACAACTTTAGTCACGCAACAGGTTCAATTGCAGGAATGGTTTCATATGATGCAGGAATCCAAAGGACGACCTCAACAGATCCCTCTGGATGAATGGTGTAAAGAGAATTATGGGATTTCTGCAGCTGGATATTATTACAGAGTCAGAAAGGTAAAAGAAGCTTATCTCGATCAAGTATCTGAAGAAAAACTTCAGGAAAATCTAGCAATCGTACCCAAAGAACTGTTTCATGAAGATCAGGGTGTACAAAAAAATCCATCAAAACTTCAAACCACAGATTCTTTCCTTGATATCTTTCAGGATAATCTTCGCATTCGTATCTATGAAAATACGGACGAACAACTTCTTTTCCGTGTGCTGAGGAACCTGAAAAATGCTGAATGATGCAAAAGATCTTCAAGCTGTTTATATTGTGTGTGGTTATACAGATCTAAGAAAAGGAATCGATTCTCTTTCAAACATCATTTCTCAAACCTATGGGATGGATCCTTTTCAGCCTGGAACTCTGTTTATGTTCTGTGGACGTAAAACAGACCGGATCAAGGCACTTATATGGGAAGGTGATGGATTTTTACTCTGTTATAAACGGTTAGAACAAAAAGCCAGTAAATTCCAATGGCCCAGAAGTCAGGAAGAAGTATGTAAGCTTACATCCCAGCAGTTTCGATGGCTGATGGAAGGTCTGACGATCAAGCCTAAAAAATGTATTCAGAAAATAGATCATCCACGTTTCGTCTGAACATTCTGTGGATAAAGTATTCCTGTCAAAATGACTTTATCCATGGATTTAAAAAGTTGTCTCATATCTCTTTACATGCGTTTATGTTCTATGATAGTGTGGTCTTATGAAAGAGATCATATTTAACGAGGGACAATTAAACAGATTTACAAAGAAACAGATCATCGAACTGTTTCTTTCTCAACAGGAACAGCTGCAAAAACAGACAACACAGTTAGAAGAACTGAACCGAAAGTTTGACCTGATCTATGAACAGCTTACCATGTCACGAACAGATCGTTTTGCTCAGAAAACGGAGAAATTTGACTATGATCAGTTGACTCTGTGTTTTAACGAAGCTGAAGTTACGATAGAAACAGACTGTGCAGAAGAACCATTGATCGAAGAAGTCATTCCTGCATATAAACGTAAAAAAAGACCGAAAGGAAAACGTGATGAAGATCTGTCAGGACTTCCAGTCCGGGAAGAATATCATGAACTTTCTGAAAAACAGCTTTCTGAGCTGTTCCCAAATGGATATCGGAGACTTCCAGACAGGATTTATAAAAAACTGGATTTTCATCCAGCAACTTTCGAAGTGATCGAGCATCATGTCGCTTATTATAGTGCAAAAAATGAAGATAAAATCATAAGTGCAGAACGACCTTCTGAAATCTTAAAAAACAGTATCGTAACGCCATCTCTGTTAGCGGCAGTCCTGAACTTTAAATATGTGAATGCGATGCCTTTGTATCGTCTGGAACAGGAATTTAAAAGGAATGATATTCATATTTCAAGACAGACAATGTCCAGCTGGGTGATCAAAAGCAGTGAACGCTATTTATCTTTATTATATGACCGGATGCATCAGCAGATCTATCAGGGCCCGGTGATCCATGCGGATGAAACACCAGTCAAAGTCAAGAGAGACGGCCGGGATACGATGTGCAACAGTTATATGTGGGTTTATCGTACTGGTACAAAAGATGGACAACAGCCAGTGATCCTGTATGAATATCAGAAAACCAGAAATTCAAGCCATCCGGCGGAGTTTTTGAAAGGATATGAAGGAACGATCGTCTGTGATGGGTTTGAAGCATATCATAAGATTGCGAGGGAAAATGCACACATCACAGTTGCAGGCTGCTGGACTCATGCAAGGCGGAAATATGTCCAGATCTGTAAAGCATTAGGGAAAAAAGCATCAAAAGGAAGTCTTGCAGAAGCTGCAGTTGCCCAGATCGGAGCGATCTATCATACCGATAACATCCTGGACGGGTATGAACCAGAGCAGCGAAAAAAACGGAGGAAAGAACAGGTATCACCATTGGTCGATGCTTTCTTTTCGTGGGTAAGATCAAACATAGGATCTGTAGGAACTGGGAGTGCTTTATATAACGCAATGCAGTACAGTCTGAATCAGGAAAGATATCTCAGAGCGTTTTTGGATGATCCATTAGTACCTCTCGATAATAATAATGCAGAGATTGCTATTCGGAGCTTTTGCGTTGGGCGGAATAACTGGCATGTGATAGATACAGTAAATGGGGCCAAAGCAAGTGCAATGATCTACAGTATTACAGAGACAGCCAAAGCGAACCAGTTAAAACCATATGAATATTTAAAATATCTGCTGATAGAGATTCCAAAACACATGGAAGATAGAAATCTAGATTTTTTAGAAGAACTATTACCATGGTCAGAACACCTGCCAACAGAATGTAAAAAATAAGATCACTGGATAAAAATCCAGTGATCAAAAATTTATCGGTAACACTGATTTACCGTTTACTAAAAAAATGCTGTTCTATGAGGCTCTTATACTCACAGAAACAGCATTCCCACCTGTCGTTTGGATTAATTTTATTTTCTCATACAAACTCTGAAGTTCCCGCAAAGCAGGGCGTGCAGGTTGTGGGAATGATTTTTCAAACACATTCTAAAGCAGCTGCCGAAGAGGACGAATGATAATCCTGAGCACACCGTAGTATAACTTCTTTTTCCGATTCAACACTTTCCCCTGGTACTTTGCGCCTTCTGAGTTGTTTCAATATAAGCTTCACGGACACGGCGGAGTCTGTAATAGTAGTTAGCCTTTGTGATTCCATTTTGGCTGCACCATGTTTCAACCTTCATGCCAGCCGGACGTGATTTACATTCATGGATCTGTCTGGCCCATTGCTGAAGTCGGACTTGTGAAGCAACTAAACTTGATTGAGTTTTTATGTGATCATCTCCTATCCAAGTACAAAAAGTTAAGTACTTAACTTTTTTGACTTTTTATATTTTGTATAGGATAATGATAGCAGAGTAATTTTAATAAAAAAAGATACGTGCTATTGCGCGTTTACTTTATTTTAATCTGTCTATTGCTTTCTAAGGCTAAGGTGTTTACAATACTCATAAAGGGCTCCTTTGTTGGTATTTATTTTGATTAGACACCTTAATTTTACCACAATTGGACGCTCTTTTTTTATTCACTTAATAAGTGAAAAGCAATATTCAGTTAAAATATAGAAACTATGTGGCTTTCAGCCACTTTCACGGTATTGCCGTGAATAATTTAGGATTAATTATTTTCTAATATACCTGGAGGATAAATTTATGATTGAAATCTATATTAAACTTTCGAGCATAGCTATTTTTTTATTAATTGTGCTTTTACTTGCTGCTATTATACCTTTTATCAAACTACAAAATGAAAAACGAAAATATATATCTGAATTATCTAAAACAACACATGATTTTTCTCAAAATCTAAAAGCAACTTACAAAAAAAATGATAGTTCATATGATACCGAATCAGATAATTCCTGTTTATCTCAGATATTAAAAAAATACAAAGAAATAAACAACAAAAAAATTACAAATAAATGTAAATTTTCATTGCTAACAATTTATGTAGTTGAAATTTCAATTTTATTACCTTGTCTTTGCATTGCAAATTTATGTTTTAAATTTATTGAAGTCGATACCATGCTTTCATTGTTGAAATCACCTTTTGTTTTACTATGTATATTTCCATTTTTGATGTATATCAGATTTGTACAGCCTCGTGAAACTTGGACTCGTCATTCCAAAACTACTGCTTTACTTGAAGCAGAATTTTATAGCTATATATACCATCGTGGTGTATATCAAACTATTGCTTCTAGTCCTGTTCAAATTTATACTTTTGAAAATAGAATTTTAAATATATTTTCTAACAATATTGCTATTTTTTCAGAAAATATGAAAAAACATACAGAAACCGAAAATTCTTTCAAAAATTTCAAAATATAATCCACTTCATACAAAAGAGTTAGCAAAATTTATATTCTGCAACTCTTTTGTATGAAGTTTTATTTTAAATCATTCTTTTTTCTTTGATATTCACTATGAAACGATTGCATATTTCCCATCCTACGAATGGCATCTAACCAACTATTGATTTCTTCCCTGCTATACTTAGGTGATCCATCCTCTTTTTTCATACCTTCTAAAGCTCTTGCCATCAATGAGTATTCATTTTCTAATGATGTACTAAATACTCCTTTATCATCTGTATTAATAGAAACACATAATTGGGAACATTCTTCTAATTTTTTATAATCATGTTCCAATTCACGATTATAAAATTCTATGATTGGATGTTTCTTATAATCTCTAAATGTTCCTATGCGACAATTAGATGATGGATTAGTTTCAATTGATATTCCTTTTTGTCCAATTATCTGCTGCATCTTTTTCTGAACTGCTTTTACACCCTTAATATATAATGGATTAATTTGTTTCTCTACTCGTACGTCCCCTTGTTTTTTAACTGGTATGCTATAATGATAATAATAATAAAGTATTGCTACTTCTGGCATATATCTCAATTCAAAATGTGCAGGCAATTCTCTATTCACTTTATAATAATCATAGTTATTTTCTACTGACAAATAATCAGGTTCAAAAAAACCATTTTTATAATATAATGGGTCATCTCCTCGCAATTTCCAAGCTCTATAGTATGAATAAATATCAAATTTAAAATCTCTATTTTCTGCTCCATACGGAAGGACTGATAATCTATGTTCTACTTGATGTGAATCCCTATATCTTCCCTGATATTTATTCTTCATCTTATCCAAAATTTTATCTATCGTTTCTATATCAATGTGATTTTCATAAATCATCTTAAAATATAAACTATATTCTTTTTGCAAATAGTCCTTTAATTCCTCTTGCCCTTCTATTCTTAAATCAACTATTTTTCCAAACAGCCAAACAATATTATCAAGATAATCCTGTTTTGATATCAATATACAATTACCTTTTGATTTATACCACTCTTCAACATTAATACCAAGTGCAATTGCATGTCCTAGTCGATCACCACAATCTAAATTAAAATAAAAAATTGCTTCATCTATCGCTCTTAATCCATCTGCTACATCTAGAAATTCTTCGCCTGCATGATATGTAATTCTTAACTGTGGCATTTTTTCATCATTGTTTGCTTCTTTTATCTTTTTCTTTTTTTCTAAATCATATAAATTACGGTCATCTCTTCTGTTTGCCGTATTTAGTCGTATGTGATTTGATAAATAACGGAATGCTGTAGCAAATATTTCTGGTCTACAACCTATTTCTGATGAACATGCATCAATTCCCAAAACTTTTTTTGCCATATGCGGATTTATTCTTCTAAATCTTACAATTTCCTTTGCACGTAATTCTACCTCTCTTCGTTTCTCATAATGTCGGCATCTTGTATTATCATCTCCCTTATCAAAAACATCTATATCCTTAATAAAATGATATACATAAAAATAACGTTCATCCAATTGCTTCAAATGATCTGGATTAATTAATTGATCTATATTTTTGATTTGAATTCCCATATCTTCTGCTTTAGCAGGAGGTGTAATACGCACCTCTAAGCTTTCCATATTCGGCTTTAATATATTATAACTTAATGCCTTTTGTACATCATAATCATGAAATAATTCATCCTCTATCAGATTTCCTTTTCGACTTTGATATTTTTGAAAATTAGCAAAACCAACATTATCATTTACTTGTACAATCTCTGATCTTATACTTTCTCTCAACAGTAAATATGCATAAAATAAATTCAGCCTATCATCTTTTTTTCTCTGAAAACTATTTACTTGCTGAAACATCTTATATAAAAACCAATTTTCACCCGAAAAGCTTCCATTTTCACCACGTCTGCTAAATGCATATAACATATAATCTTCTAATTTATATTTTTTATGCTCCAGATCATTTCTTCTATAGTTTGCATTAAGACCATCAATCACTCCTTGAAGATTTTCACGGTATTTAACCAATAGTATCTCACTCTTCAATATTTTTTTTACATTTTTCAGAGTCTGATCCTGCCATATTTGATTAAATACTGACTTTTCAATAAAATCGTACAAATCAGCTAAGTCTACTTCTGAATTCATTAACATAATATTTTTTATTCGCTGTATAATATAGACATTACGTTCTTCTATTGTATTTTTCTTTGAACTGTTTTCTATAATATCTTTTATATCATTTAAAATTTTGTCTGTTACATTCGTATTAATTACTAATTTTTCTAAAATCCAATACAGCTTTGGATTGTTTCTCATAAATTCTCGATAAATCTGATTCTTTTCTATTTTACTTTTCTGCTTTCCTAATAAAATAAAAATAAATTGTTTAAACCAATAAGAACATGATATATTCTCCTTTGATAATAAATTATCATCTTTTTCGATATAACTTTGATTTATTTCCTCTTTTATCATTTCATAATTAATCGCAAAGTCTTCCAATCTATTTTTCGTCAAATTATGGTATTGAATATATGGCATCTTATAAGATCCTATTCTTATTTTAGTACCAGTCAAAAACGAGAACAGTAAAATTCTTATCATTGCTGCTTGTAAATACTGCAATGAAAGTGACTTTTCCATATAACGATCCGAATAAGCAATCTTTGTATCCCTTTTTTCCTTATCATATTTTCTAAAATAATCCAATACTTTAGAATTCGTCACATTATTCATTAAGCTAATCCATGACATCTGAAAAATAGGAATCGAACCCCAAAAATGAAAATGATTTTCTGAAATTCCCTTATTTAAAATCTCATATAAACGAAAATTATTATGCTTTGTTATGATATCCCATGAATATCCCATATCTTCCATTTTCAAATGGTTTGATTGCCTTGCCATATATGCTGCAATTAATATATCTTCATTAATAACTGTCGTCAATTTTCTCCATGATAAAAGATATTGGTATCTGCATAAAACCTGATTTTCTTTTAAAACTAACATTTCATCACAATATGCAAACAATGCTGAAAATACATTAATTTCATCTCGTTCTTCTTTTGTATTTAATCCAAATATCCTTGCTGCACGATCTTCAAAATTTGTCTTATAATATCCCCACATATTAACTGCTTCATCTTCGCTATAATATCTCATATACGAATGTGCAAGACGCACAAATTCTTCTTTTGTAAAATAATTATATACAATATTGTTTTCTATTACCTGTTGCGATGAAACATCTTTTAACAACATGGCAATCATCTTTTGTAAATTTTCCATTACTTATTTAATCAACTCTCCTGAATCTCTTCTTCATAAAAATTGACAATTCCTTGACTTAAATCAGTTTCTCTGTTCATTACATTTAACCAAATCGTTTCAAATACTGATTCAAAATTATTACTTCCAAAATCTTTTATGGCTGGACAATTTTTAAAAGTATCCTCTAACTCTGTCTTTCCATCCATACTTTTATCTTGCTTTCCTAATATCACTCTGCATCTTCTATACATATTTCCAATTTTTCTAATAATTTTTTGTATATTGTCTGTTTCAACTAATTCATCCTCCTCTATCATCAATCTTTTTTCAACATTATACATCAAATCAAAGTCCCATATTGGCAATGCAAAACGTCCATAGTTTTTTTCCCAGATTTCATAATCATTTAAAAGCAATTTATCAAAATCTACACTAATACCATCCATTTCTTCCAATTTTTCTTTTATATCTTTTTCTGTTTTTTCAAGAATATCTTTATATTGAATAGAATTCACTACAAATCCCCATGGGCAAAAATATATCTTATCTTTTGATTTTATTTCTAAACTAACTAAAAGTCTTTCTATATTTTCCATCCGAATATTTTCTATTTGATTTATAGATATTTCTAATTTTGAATTTTCTATATTTTTAGTTGTAAAAAATAATAAACATATTTCTATATTTCTAATAAATTCTGAAATACCTTTTTCTTTATTATCAGGGTTAATTTCTACACTTATTTGAAATTTTTCGTTTTTATTTCCAAATAATTCTATATATCCTGTAGATTTACTCTTGCGATCTTTTATAGTACTAACAGTGCCTTTCAAAGTTGTAGCATTTATTATATCAGGTAACATATAATTTGTTAAACTACCTGATATAGATCCTGCACAAAAATTAATTAATTGCATATCATCCATTTCTTTAGAATAATATATTTTGCTTAATCTTATTGTATAATACGCTAAAATACAATGAACCATTTTTTTCTCTCTGTCACCTAAACGCCCATATATGTATATCAAATGCAATAAAGTTCCATAATCATACTTTTGCTCTTCTAATTTATACATCAGATTAAGTGTTTGTGTTCTCTCTTTTTTATATCTTAATAAATCTTCTATTTCCTGCCCTTCTTTTTGTGTAATACATCTTATTAAATACTGAAACAACTGTTCTACACCTCTATATAAATTAGAATTCATTATTTTCTGCATTTCTTTTCTTTCCGCGTATTCTAACTTGTCCCCTATAAAACGTTGTGAAAAATCATTTAACATTTCATTATAATTTTGTTCAGGATAATTTTCCTCTACTTTATCTTCTAAATAATCAAAAAACATGTTCATATACTTTAATTTTCTAATATTATCTGGCTCATAAAAATGTGTTTTCTTCCCATTTATGTCAAAAAGCATTCCTGTTTTATGATATATCTTTTCAAAAATATATCTTTTTATATTTAGTTTATTACTTGAATAGTTTATTTTTATATTTTGATTTCCATCGAATGTAAAAGATTCTGTATAAACTCTTTTATATAATGGTATTACTTTATCCAGATACATATGTGATATATTACTTATTTGATCTTTAATATTCTCAGCCTCGTCTCTTAAATCTTTATACATTTTTCCAAAATGTACTTTACTTAAATTCAATAACTGGTCATAATCGGCTGAAATAAATACAATTACATCCTTAATCATTAAATATCTATGAATTGCCTCTAATGTATCAAATCCATGATCTAAATTCATATCCAAATCATCAATTGCTATTACTAATACTTGTTTTTGATTATGTTCAATAAAACGATTCTTTTCATTTTTCATTAAAATCAAATATCTCTTAATTAATTGCTCTAAATCCCTTTTTAATCCTAAACTATTTGATACATTCTTTAAATTTTCTATAGAAGATTGTCCCCATTTATTTTTATCATTAATCTGTCTTAATGAGTTTTCAACTCTTATGAACAATTCCTGCAACTCTCGAATATCATATTCTCTCCAGTCATCATGGAATATTTCCTCACTAGTTTCCATGAACTTACGATACATATTTGCAACTAAAATGTGAAGAATATTTTCTTCTTTTTCTAATAATCCACCATCAATAAAATCTAAACAATGGAATTTTACAGCGCCAAAATCAATATCCTTAAATGGTTCTTCATCTGCAGAATTCCCATAGGTATTTAAATAATTTAAAAAAGTGTCTTCGACACTTCAACTCCCCTGCCCCTCATTCTTGAGGGGTGGG
>ERZ773183.1687-NODE-1687-length-17392-cov-3.006576_pt1 | contig 17392 bp, 14 predicted proteins | sample MGYA00580532_ERZ773183 | MGnify/ENA primary metagenome ERZ773183 (study PRJEB29015, sample SAMEA2737791) | human gut metagenome | biome: human gut; feature: human-associated habitat; material: faeces | place: China | collected 2012 ... | reverse complement strand
TCATAAAAAGGAAAATCCCTTTGCTTTTATGATTTTTGTCTGAACGCCTTTTCATGCAGGTGTTGCCCTTTATGGTCAGTACGTTTTGGCGAAATTATTTATATTCGCCGGAAATTTTTGTGATATTTCCGTTTTTATCCAGTGTGAGAACAAGGTCGAGCTTGTCACCGGATTCCAGCCAGTCAATCAGCTTCGTAAGTGTTTTTACGCCGGAAGCATTGGTGATGCTTACCTTGATGTTATCTGTATCATCCTCATCAAAATCATAGCTGAAGGTATTATTGCTGTATTTGCCTTCAATTTTGATGTAGTTCTTGCCAAGCTTGGAAAGCTCCCCCTTTGCCTGTGTTACCTTACCTGTGATTTTTGTAACCTCATCATTTTTAACGGTAGCGGAAACATTCATGGTCTTTTTGTCCTTATAGGCATTATAGAAATCTTCCCATGTTTTAATCTTATCGGAGCCGTCGGTAATGGAGATATCGACATCATCTACATCATCAATATCATAGGTCTTGCTGCCAATTTTTACCGTACCGGTGTCCTTGCTTTCCTTATAGGTAACGCTTGCAACATTGCCGTCCGCATCATCCTTGCTGTCACTGTCGGAAGTGGTTGCTGTAATTTTAGTAACGTAATCCTTTTTATTCAGTGTCAGTGTAACGGTAATGGTGCTATCCCCATCATCGTACAGATTATACAGATCTTTGTAGTCTTTTGTTTTGTTGTCAATCTTTACGGTAACATCATCTGTATCATCGATGTAATATTTTGTGGTTTTATTTTTCAGCTGAATATAGCCTGTTTTGTCGGACTTATCATAATTCACCTTGGAAACCTTGCCCTTTATGGAATCACTGCTGCTGCTTTCCTTTGTGCTGCCTGTGATTTTTGTCAGATTTCCTTTGTTGTCAAGGGTAACCTCAACCTCAATGGTTGTTTTGTCATCCTCTGCCTTTGTGAATAGGTCGTACAATTCCTTCAGGCTATAGCTCTTTTTGTCGATACGGATATCTACATCGTCCTTATCGGTAAAGGAGTAGGTGCTGTCCTTATCAATCGTGATAGAGCCTTCTTTATCCGTTTTATTATATCTCACCTTTGTCAGGCTGCCTTTGGTTTTCTTGGTTTCCTTATAGGTTGCCTCCAGCTTGGTGATGTGCAGGTTGCTGTCGAGCGTCAGGGTAACATCAATGGAGGTGCCTGCCTTATATAGCTTTACGACATCGCTCATGGTGGCAGAAGAACCGTTCAGTGTGATGGTTGTGCCGCCGGATGCCAGCATATAGTAAGCTGCGCTGTCCTTCAGATTGACATAGAAATTTGTCATGGTCGCAACCGTACCCTTCTGTGTGGAGGTGGTCGGGTTGGTGGGTGTTGTCGGAGTTGTGGGTGTGGTAGGTGTGGTTGCCTTTTCCAGTACACCGTACAGATTTGTGACCAGAACTGCGGTTTCTGTGCGGTTCAGTGTCTGCTTGGGGTTGAATTTATTGGAATCGTCCCCATTGACTACGCCTACCCTTTTCAGCAGGGCAACATAGGGCTTTGCTTCTGTGGAAATGCTGCTGTTGTCCTTGAAGGTAGTTGTGGTTTCGTTTGCTGTGTAGGAAGAAACCCCCTTTGTTAAGGCGCGCCCAAGGATGGTTGCTGCCTGTTCTCTTGTGGCAGGCAGATTAGAACCGTTTTTCATGAAGCCGCTCAGGTTAGAGGTAGCCAGAATCCCGTTTTCCAAGCAGTAGGAAACGGCAGGATATGCCCAGCTCTGGATGCCGTAAGCATTCATAATGGGAGTCCATTTCTGGGTTACGCTGTCATCCGCCTTTGCCTTGCCTGTCTGCATCAGCAGCTTATATGCCAGCTGGCAGGATTCGGACAGAGAAACAGAATCTCTGGGGCGGAAATAGGTTTTGCCGTTTCTGGTTTCCCCAACAACCAGACCCAAGCTTGCCGCTTTATTGATGGATGCTTCGGCACCCGCCCAAGGAGCCTGATTCATATCGGCAAAGGTTGCCGCATAAACAGAAAGCGGTTGACATGCCAGCATTGCCGCCAGAGCCAAGGCTACAGTATGTTTTGTCTTTTTCATAGAGAATACCCTCCTTTTCTTTTCATCAATAGTAAGATTATAACAAATTTTTTTCTGCTATAGCAACAGTATACAACAAAATTACAGACTTTTGTAAAAATCAGTCAAATTTAAAAAACTCTTAAGAATTTCGCTGTCTGCATACTTCAGAGGGGAAAAGCATAGAGTATCCATAAGAATATCTGGGAGGAATGGGCGGATGAAGAATTGGAAGGGAGTATTGGCGATACTGCTGATGTCTGTGCTATCGCTTGGGTTCAGCCTGTCTGCTTTTGCAGCGGAAACGGGTGCATTGCAGCTGAAAAGTAAAAGTGCGGTGCTGATGGACGCAGGCACGGGAACAATTTTATATGAAAAAAACAGTCACGAGGCAATGCCGCCTGCCAGCGTGACAAAGGTGATGACATTGCTGCTGATTTACGAAGCGGAGGCGGCAGGACAGTTTGAATGGGAGGAAGCGGTGCAGGTGAGCGAACATGCGGCGAGTATGGGTGGATCGCAGGTTTTTCTGGAGCCGGGCGAAACGCAGACAGCCGCAGAGCTGACGAAATGTATCGCGATTGCATCTGCGAATGATGCGGCGGTTGCCATGGCAGAGTTTGTGGCAGGCAGTGAGGAGGCCTTTGTGGAGCGGATGAACAGGAAGGCAGAGGAATTGGGGATGCAGGAAACGCATTTTGTCAATGCCTGCGGACTGGATGTGGACGGACACGAAACCAGTGCGTATGATATTGCGCTGATGAGTCGGGAGCTGATGACGAAATTCCCTGAAATTCAAAAATACACCACCACATGGCAGGATACCATCATACATAAAACGCGCAAGGGGGAGTCCGAATTTGGCTTAACGAATACGAATAAGCTGATCAAATGGTATGAGGGTGCAACAGGGCTGAAAACAGGCTCTACGGGCAAGGCGCTTTATTGTCTTTCCGGGACGGCGGAGCGCAACGGGATGCACCTGATTGGCGTTGTGATGGCTGCGCCGGATTTCAAGCTGCGCTTTCAGGAAACCATGAAGCTTCTGGATTACGGATTTGCCAATTACAGCGCGGAAAAGGGACTGCCTGCAGGGAAGGAAATGGGGCGTATTCCTGTGACAAAGGGCATGGAGGACAGCGTTTCGGCTGTGGTGCAGGAGGAGATTTCCATTCTTCTGAAAAAGGATATCGGCGGTGAATGGGAAACGAAAGCGGAGCTTTTGCCTGCCATGGATGCGCCGGTTGCGGCAGGGGAGAAGGTCGGTGAACTGATTTATTTGCTGCATGGGAAGGAGGTCGGCAGGACGGATTTGATTACGGCAGAGGCTGTTGAAAAAGCAAATATCAATACTATGCTGCAAAGAATGTTAAGACAATGGTTTTAGGGGCAGAAGGCGCAGAAAATGAATTCCTGTCGGAGCAGAATTTGTATGATGCAATGCAGGGTTTTCCGTTGAAAATTAAAAAATTTCCCAATCAACGATATCGGCAGTATTGTCGCCTCCTGTATGTTTCTGGTGCTTTTGGGCGGTATATCGCTTTTGGGTTTCGGAGAAAGTAAGGTTGGAGCAAAAAATTGTTCCAAAAAATATGGTTGGGAGAGGAGAAGATGCAGCAGAAAATAAGAAAAATTTTTTTATCAGTATTGCCTTTTTTTGCGGTTTTCATTCCGATTCTGTTAGGCGTACCACAGTCTGCACAGGCGTTGGAGCGGCGGAGGCTGATTCCTGTCGGCAGAACGGTGGGCGTAACGATGGATACAGAAGGGCTTCTGGTTTTGGAAACAGGCAGCGTAGTCGGAGCGGATAACGAAAGCCATGAACCCAGCAAGGGACTTCTGAAAGCCGGAGACCGCATTTTGCAGGCAAACGGCGAGAAGCAGGAGAATAAGGAAGCATTTATGAAAACCATTCAGCAGAGCGAGGGGAAACCGATTTGTCTGCGTCTGGAGCGAAACGGCAGGCAGAAGGAGGTGAAGATTACACCGGTTCTAAGCAATACCGCGCAGACCTATCAGATTGGCGCATGGATTCGGGACAGTATCCAAGGCATCGGCACAGTGACGTATTATGACGCGGAAAACGGTACCTTCGGCGCATTGGGACATGGTGTGTATGATGTGGATACGGATGAACTGATGGTGATTCATGGCGGCTCTGTGGTAGATACCACCCTGACGGAAATTGTGAAGGGGGAAAAGGGTGCTGCCGGTGAATTGATTGGGCAGGTAGAGATGCAAGAGAAGCTTGCCGTAATCGAGAAAAATACGGAAACGGGTATTTATGGCAAGGCGGCGGCAGGCGTTTTTGCAGGTGAAAGCTATCCTGTTGCCACAAAGGCAGAGGTAAAAAAGGGCGCGGCTGTGCTGCTTTCCGATTTGGAGGGCAAGGACGTGCAGGCGTATGCCATAGAAATCGAAAGTCTGGAGAAGAACGGTGGAAGACAACATAAGGATATGAATATCCGCATTATGGATGAACGGCTGCTCGCACTGACAGGCGGCATTGTGCAGGGCATGAGCGGTTCACCGATTTTGCAGGATGGAAAGCTTGTGGGAGCAGTGACGCATGTGACTTTGGCAGACCCGACGAAGGGCTACGGCATTTTCATGGAAAATATGGCAGCATAAATTCTGAGAGATACGCATGGCAGGAATGTCGTGCGTATTTTTCAATTTTTATTTACATATTTCCTTTTTGTGCTTTCTGCTTTATAATTAAAGAAAAAACGGATTTGTGTCTAATTGAAGGAAAGGGGTTTTTTCGATGAAGAATTTAAGAAGGATGTTGGCTTGCGGACTTCTGCTTTCACAGCTTTTCTGTGGGCAGGCATGGGCGGCGGAAGTGCATACACCCTGCTATCGGAACAGCGTGGATACGGAAAACAGTGATTTTGACAAGGGAGAATGGAAATATAGATTTACGGCGGATTCCGGGCAGGAGACTGTGCTGACGGAGGGAGAAAAGCATACATTTCTCATCATCAATGGCGGTCTGTCTGCAGAGTATATCATCATTGAAAACGGACGTGCCTTCATGGAGCTTGGGGCGTTGTGCGATGCACTGGGTCTGCAAAGGGAAGAAGTGAAGGATATGGCACTTTCCGGAAAGACAATCTGCGTGGAAAACGAGATTTATGTTCCGGTGCGCGCTTTTGCGACACAGCTTGGTGCGACTGTAACCTATGGTATGCAGGAAGTGATGCCGATGGGGAATCCCTGCATCAATCTGGATAACCACGCGCAGAAAATCACAAAGGAAGCAGCAGTGCAGAATGTAAAGGAAAAATTGCAGATTTATTATCCGATGTTCCGGAAAAGCGAGAGCTATCAGAAGCTAACACCGTATGTGGGCGAAATGCAGACAGAATTTCAGAATCTGCAATGCGTGGATGAAACCGCAAGCTTTTGGGTTATCAAAGGTGTGCGTCTGTTCCTTGTGGATAAAGCAACGGGAGAGATTTATTATAAGCTGGGAGAAAGCGGCACGGGAAGCGGCTCTTATATTGAAACAATTGGAAAATTAGAGGAAACATATGAGGATTTGTTTGAAAATATGTTGCTTTATGGCTAAGATTTACTTCTGTTGGTGGAAAGGCTGCTCTTACCTTAGGTTAAAATAAACTGAAGTAGAACATATAAATAAATTTAGTTTTATGTCTAAATGAAAAGTGAATAGAGAGTTGCTTCCATTTGGGATGGAGGTGAAGAGGATGTCCTTTCGACAGAAAAGATATATGTAGAGGAATTGGGTGTTTCATACCAAAAGACAGGTAGATTCGATTTATCGGGGTGCTCTATTTTAAAAAGTCAGACAGCCGCAAAGGATTTGAATTTAACTATAGAAAATGCATGGCAGAAGGGTGTAGATGTAATTTGTATTTCAAAAACTATGGGGACAACGGTAACAGAGAATTACTTTAGTGTTTCGCCTGCGTTAATGGAATTGTTGAGCATTCAAGTAACAATACAGAGTGAGAATGCACTCTTATTGGGTACGGAAAAAGTCAGTATTGAGTTGAAAAATGCAAATACGGTGCGTAATTTTGTACCTGTTTTTGCAAATAGAACGGATTTACAGCTTTATACACAAGATGGGAAATTGATTGAGGATGAGGTATTTCCAGCCTTTTTGTGTATAGATAATCAGCTTTATATTAGTGCAGATGCATTAGCAAAAAGCATGAGTATGGAGCACACTTTAGATGGATATGGTTATGGGGATGGAGTTTTTAGAAAAAAATAGAATAAAACAAAAACTTGTTGTAGGAGTAGGATTTTTCGAATTGCGGAATGGTGATTAGGATATCTATGAAAACAATCTAATAATATCATACAAGAACCAAGATGCAGTGGAGGCGTATACGAAAGCGAAAGCGGCGATTGCATATTTGCAGAAATGGGATGATATGTCTGCGGAAAGAAGGGATATTTGTGAAAGCGTGCTGGGATGTTTTTTTGATATTGTGAATTGGATGTTAATAGCAAGAGACACGGTTTATTCCGTGGGAAGAAATAGGAATTGAACTTAGGCGGACAGAAATGTCCGTTTTTTTCGTTATGCTTCCGTGGGTTATTGGTTGCTTTTGCCATACAAGTTTGAAATAGCCATAACTTGGGGTGAGACCTATCAGAAATGAACCGGTCAGCCGATATCTTTGGCAGCCACCAAGAATCCTCCTGCTTTAGCTGTGTGGAGTGTCAAAGCTTGTAACAAAATATATACCGGCTACCGTTTGTGCGATTTTGTACTGATTCGACTAACAAGAAAACAAGGACGTCCATCAAAAAGAAGGAGCGTCCTTGTATTTTTGTTTGCCGTTTTTCAGTTAATTTTATAAGTTTTTTTGCGTGTTACAGATATTTCATCATAACCCGAAGCAAAACATTCATATCGATAGGCTTAGCAACATGGTCATTCATGCCTGCCTCCAGTGCGGCCTGCCGATCCTCAGAAAAAGCATTCGCCGTCATTGCAAGAATGGGAATTTCCGCTTTTTTCCGATCTTCCATCTGTCTGATTTTTTTCGTTGTCTCATAGCCGTTTAGAATCGGCATTTGCACATCCATCAGAATCAAGTCATAATAGCCATCCTCTGCGTGACTGAGCATATCCACACACGCTTGGCCATTTGCGGCGTGCTCCACAAGAAAGCCTGCCCCCTTTAAAAGCTCTAATGCAATTTCCGCATTCAGTGCATTATCCTCGGCAAGCAAAATGCGGCGGGGCTTTTCTTTTGAGAGAGAGGGCTTCTTGGTTTCTTGCTTTCCATAAACATCCTTTTTTTCTGCAATATAAAAAGGAAGGGTTATTGTGATTTTTGTGCCGATGTTTTGCTTGCTTTCCACTTGAATTGTTCCTTCCATCAGCTCAATAATGGATTTTACGATAGGCAGCCCAAGCCCTGTACCCAGAACCTCATTTTTTGCAGAGGTTTCCTCTCTGGAAAATTCCTCAAAGATATGGGAAAGAAACTCCTCGCTCATGCCAATGCCTGTATCCGTGCAAGTGAAAACATACTGCGCCTGTTTATCATCGGATGCCACCTCATTGAGCGATATATGGATGGTATGTCCGCGCGGCGTATATTTGATTGCATTGCTCACGATGTTCAGTTGGATTTCCTGCAATCTTGTTTTATCGCAAACGGCATATTTATGCCGGATATGAATTTCTTCGGAATAATGAAGCTCCTTCTGTTGAATATCCGATTCAAAAACCGTATACAAAGAATGAAACAGCGCCTCCATATCCTCAGCCTCTAATCGCAGGGTGGCTGTTCCGCTTTCGATGCGGGCAATCTCCAAAACCTGATTGAGGATTGTCATTAGGAGGTTGCCGGAGGATTGTAGCTTTTTCAAATACGCAGAGGCCTTTTTTTCATCCTGTAAATGCTTTTCCAAAAGGTCGGAATACCCGATGATTGCGTTCATTGGCGTGCGGATATCGTGGCTCATGCGAAAAAGGAATTTCGTTTTTGCCTCATTCGCAAGTCTTGCCTGCTCGGTTGCCTTTTGCAGCTCATCAATATACTGCTTTTCTCGATATTTTTTGCTGTAAAGCTGATAAAAAATGGTAGCAGTCATTATGGAGAGAATCAATGAAAAAATGCCTGCAATTATCCACCAGGTAGTCGGAATCCATCCGGCAGTCGGGGCAATATCCACATACCAAGTATCGTTCGGAATCCCACATTCAACGGTAAGGCAATTTTGGGGCATATCTTTTTGGCTCTGTGCCAAAGTGATTTTTTCGCCTGTCTGGCTGTTTTTTGCCCATATTTCATAGCAATAGGAAGCATCACTTAATCGCTCTAAGCCGATTTTATCAATAAACTCATCCCAGTCGATTACCATGATAACGAAGCCCCAGAAGCTGCGGTTGCCTGAAGCGTCGGTTTGATAGACCGGATCGAAAAGCAATGCACCGAGACCGCCCTGCTTTAATGTATAAGGGCCGCCGATGGTATACCCCTTGGTTTGTTTTGCCCGCTGTGCGTCGCATTTTCGTTCATGCTCCGTCAAAATATTCATACCAAAAACCGTTTCATTTTCCTGCTTGGGATAAATCTCCGTTATGATTCCCTGCGGTGCCAGCTCGTATGCTTTTATAATGTTGTTATGATTCGGAATCAGCTGCGCCAGCTTGGAAAAGGTACTTTCGTTCAGCTCATAGCCTGAGTTAATCATGTTTTCCAAGAAATCGGAAAGAGCTACATATTGAACAAGGTGTGCGTTGATACGTTTCACTGTGTTTTGTGCCGTATAGGTTGCACTCATTTTCATTTCTTTTTCCGTATAATTAAAAAATGCCCGGCTGAGAAGGAGCGCAAGCAGGAAAGCGAAGATTCCGACAAACAGACAGTATATTTTGGCTCTTTTTACGGCGGTGCTGCATTTATCCATTTCGGGGTACTCCTTTTAGAATAGTATTTTTACGAGATAAATAATCATATTTTCGATGATAGAAACTCATTTACCAAAATATACCATAACATAAATTTTATGAACACGTCAACAGATGGAAGAATGAAAATGACACGGTAGAATATTGAAAAAATCTGTCGAAATGTGTCTGTGTTTGTCAAAAATAAATAATTGTTGTGAAAGATTTGAATATGAATTTAGGAGCTTTTCAGGATTGTTCTAAATTGAGCTATATATTGTTAATGAAGATAATTTTAAAGATTGTATTTTGGAAGATTATTGGTATAATTTAAAATTGATTTGTATGCGGCTTTTAGGTGCTACGCACCCAAGCAGGCAACTTATACAAAGAATTTTTTCATGGTTTTATGGAAAGAGAGGTTTTAGAAAGTGAGGAAAAGAATAGTATCATGTGCAATGGCATTTCTGATGGTCTTTACACTTATGCCATGCTCTGCCTTTGCAGGGGAGGCTTCTGCGGAAGGACAGGCGGAAAGCCTTGAGGCAGAAAGACCTGCGGAGGATGACGCATTTGGAGAAGGCGGATTGGATGAGGCGTTTTTCGCCGAGGATGCGGATTCTCTGATTGGCACACTGGAGGCGGATGAAGAAAGTGCGGCATTTGCGGTTTCTGCTGTTACAGGGATTTACCTTGACCAGATGCATGGTGATGATGCAAATGATGGGCTGACAAAGGATACGGCGGTAAGGACACTTGAGAAGGCAAATGAGCTTGCGAATGCAAATGGTACAAGGGATATCTTTCTTGCAAGTGTGTATCAGGTTACAGGAACAGAAAACTGGGACCTTGGCGGAAAAACAATCCATCGGTATAAACTTGGCGGCTATATGATTGAATTGAAGGATGCGTCTGCATCTTTGACACTCAAAGATGTTGTGATTGATGGTGCGGAGTATTCTGTGGCTGCTGAAAATGCTGCGGAAACCGATTCTATTATTAAGGCTGCAAGTGGTGGTACCATTGAGCTGAAAAGCGGAGCCATCTTGGAAAACAATAAAGCGGCTCAGTTTGGTTCCGGCATTTTGGCGATCAATGGTGTCAAGATAACAATGGAGGACGGAGCTGTCATTCGTAATAACACAAATAGGAACTATGAATTGGGCGGCGGCATTTTGCTTGGCAATGGCAGTACCTTTACCATGAACGGCGGCGAAATTAGCGGAAATACAGCAAATGGTGGCGGCGGCGTTGCAATCATTGGCTCAACTATGGTCATGAATGGTGGCAAAATTTCAAACAACAGTACCTATAAAACAACCGGACAAGGCAGCTATGGTGCAGGGGTTTATGTTGCCGACTATGCCAATGCAAGTGGCGGCGATATATTGTTTAAGCCTAAACCTGCTTCCTTTGAAATGAACGGCGGCAAAATTACCGGGAATAAGGCACTTGACTACGGTGGCGGTATTCTTACCTTTCCACAGCAAAGCAAAAAAAATTACAATCAATATTAAAAACGGCGAAATTTCCGAAAATCAGGTGACGGAAGGAAGCGGCGGTGCAATCGCAGCATTCTTCGGCGTAACCGAACTGAATATTAACGGTGGCACACTGACAAAAAACAGTGCTAAGAATTACGGCGGCGGTGTTTTTCTGTATGACGCAACGAATGTAACGATTTCCGGCGGTACAATTTCCGAAAACAAAGCCTCGCAGGGCGGTGGCGCATACTTATGGCCAACATCCGCTGCTAATCAAACCGGCGGTTCCATTGAAAACAATGTTGCAAATGCAGGCGGCGGTGTTTGTGGCGGCACCTATACCATGACAGGCGGTGTCATCAAGGATAATAACAATTCTCTGACCGAGGAAGCACGGCTTTCGACCAGAGGTGACGGTGTTTATGTAGGCACTGCCTTCAATCTGGGGAAGGCTGCAGAAATCAGCACGAATAACGATGTTTATTTAGAAAAAGGCGCAAGGGAAGCAAAAGAAGGGCGCTATATCAATGTGATTTCTTCTTATACAGGTGCAAGCACTGCGAAACCAATTCAAATCCACAGTGAAGATGTAACGGTGGAAGGAGCGGAAATCGGTACACAGCTTGTTCGGTATACAGCCGTTGCGGGCGGCGAAGCTGCTGCGGCACAGGCGGATGCAAACGATATTTTCGTACCAAGCTGGAAAATGCAGAAGGGCTTGGTTATTGGGCAGAGCAAAGCGGCAGGAAAGACGGACTGGATGACCTATGTGCCATCTATCGAAATTCAGTATCAGTGGGTTAGCACGGATAACCCCTCTGATGTGACACCACCTGCGGATGATTATATCCGTACCGGTACAGCCTATACAGCAAAGGCACAGGAGGCTACCCATCAGGGATATAGTTTCAAAGGCTGGTTTACGGATGATGCATGCACACTTAGCTATACAGATGGTACTGTGTTGAGTACAGATACGATTCTTTACGGCAAGTGGGAAAAAATCGCAACACCGTCTTCTTCCGGTGGCGGCGGCTCCCATGGGACAAAATATTATATTTTACATTATGAATCTAATGGCGGCACAAAATACGAGGATGAAAAATATAAAAAAACACAGTTGTTATTCTTGATAAGATTCCCAAAAGAGTTGGATATACCTTTACGGGTTGGTATGCAGACAAAGAGCTAACGGATAAAATCACAAGCGTAAAAATGACGAGTGATAAAACTGTTTATGCGGGCTGGCAGGCAACAGATGTTCCAAATTACTTAAATAATGAAAATCATTTTGCGTATATCGTTGGCTACGAGGATGGAACAGTCAGACCGAATGCGAATATCAGCAGAGCCGAGGTTGCGGCTATCTTCTTCCGCTTGCTGAAGGATGATGTGCGGGATGATAACCTCACAGCAAATAGCGTTTTTACAGATGTTGCGCTTGGAAAATGGTATAACAAATCTATTTCCACAATGGCGAAAATCGGCATTGTAAAGGGACGTACAGCAAATGCCTTTGCGCCGAATGCGCCTATCACAAGAGCGGAATTTGCGGCAATTTGTTCTCGTTTCGACCGGAGCAATGTTGAGATAAAGAGTGATTTTAACGATATCTCCGGACATTGGGCGGAAAATGAAATCAGACGTGCGGCCTCTCTGGGCTGGATACAGGGCTATACAGACGGCTCCTTTAAGCCGGACCAAAACATCACAAGAGCCGAGGCGGCATCCATGATTAACCGTATGCTGCATAGACTGCCTGAAACGGTGGATGATTTGCTGGATGGCATGATTCAATGGCCGGATAATCAGCCGAGCGATTGGTATTACATCAATATGCAGGAGGCAACAAATAGCCATGACTTTAAGCAGAAAGGCGAAATCAATGAGCATTGGACAAAGCTGACAGCAAATCCCGATTGGGATAGATATAAATAATATTTCGACATAATAGCAAATAGCCAATCAGCAAACAAGGACGTTCAGTGAAAATGAGCTCCCTTTCGGGTTGAGAAGTGAAATGATAAAATCACTGGATACTTGGAAGGGAGCATTGTTACAATGCAAAATGTCGAGGAGGTACAATAAATGGAAAAGCTACCGCTCATTGACTACTTAGCACAGAAAGCCCGTTGCACTTATATTAGTGATTTACGAAAATTAAAAAGGACAATAAAATTTGATTTGATTGATGTAGTAGAGCAGATACCGGAAGAAGCCTATTCTATGGATGATTGAAATGAGGCTTTGATGTATATGAGTAATCGTGAAGCACGGTATTCCTCATTCACTGCTAAAGAAGAAATTCTTGAATTTTTGAAATATGATGTAGAGACTGATTGAAAATATATAAGGTGTGTAAAAGGGTATTGTGATTAGCAGAAATATGATATATACTGCATTAGGAGTAAAATTCAATATATTCAGATTTTTCCCGGTGTCATTGAGAATGGCATCGGGATTTTTCTATTTCCGGATATTTCCAAAAGATTTTTCGGTGTTCGCCTTGTCAATAGCAGCTTGATATGCTATAACAAAAAGAGAACAAACATTCGTTACAGTAAAGAATATATGTTTGATTTTGGGGGTGGGCGTATGGAAAGAACGTATTTATGCTGTGATTTAAAAAGCTACTATGCTTCTGTCGAGTGCATTGACCGAGGGCTTGATCCGATGGCAAGCAATCTTGTGGTGGCTGATGCGGCACGCACGGATAAAACGATTTGCCTTGCGGTATCGCCTGCCTTAAAGTCCTTTGGCCTATCCGGCAGACCGAGGCTGTTTGAGGTCAAGCAGAGAGTGCGTGACATTAACTACGAAAGGCGGATGAAGCTTCCGTCAAAGGCGTTTTGGGATAAGTCCTGTGATTTGCGGGAGCTGCAGAACGATCCAACCTTGGAGCTGGATTATATCATTGCTCCGCCCAGAATGAGACGGTACATGGAGGTGAGTGCGAAGATACACGGTATTTTTCTAAAGTATTTTTCGGCAGAGGATATTCATGTTTATAGCATTGACGAGGTCTTTGTCGATTTAACCGCATATCTTCCGTTTTATCGGCTTTCGGCGCACGCACTGGCAGAAAGGGTGGTAAATGCGGTGTTTCAAACAACAGGAATCACAGCCACAGTCGGCATTGGCACAAATCTGTATCTGGCGAAGATTGCTATGGATATTCTGGCGAAAAAAATGCCCGCAGATGAGAAGGGGATGCGGATTGCGGAGCTGGATGAAATGTCATACCGCTATGAAATGTGGGCGCATGAGCCAATTCAGGATTTTTGGCGTGTGGGCAGAGGCTACACGAAAAAGCTTCATGCCGCAGGCTTATACACCATGGGGGATATCGCAAGATATTCCCTCAGCAAAAGAGGAGAGGATAAGCTATATCAGCTTTTTGGCATCAACGCAGAGCTGTTGATTGATCATGCGTGGGGGTGGGAGCCGTGTGCGATTGCGGATGTAAAGTCCTATCAGCCGATGAGCAACAGCATAAGCTCCGGACAAGTGCTGCAATCTCCCTATACGGCAGAAAAAGCGAAAATCATTGTGCGGGAAATGGTGGATCGGCTTGTGCTTGATTTGGTAAATAAGGGGGTTGTCACAAATCAGCTTGTGCTGACGATTGGATATGATAAGGAAAGTCTGACGAACCCAGAGGTAAGATATACGGGAGAGGTGGTGCGGGATGCTTACGGCAGGGAAATACCGAAGCACGCACATGGCACAGCGAATCTGGAGGGACATAGCAGCTCTTCCAAGGAATTTGTAGAGGCGGTGTTGCAGCTATATGACCGCATTGTGAATCAAGAGCTTCTTGTGCGAAGGGTAACGATTGCGGCGTGTCATGTGATTGCTCAAGATGCAGTGAAGAAGGAGCCGAAGCAGCTGGATTTATTTACGGATGCCGAAGAATCGGAAAAGCAGAGGAAAAAGGCGGAGGCACGCCGAAAAGAAAAGCAGCTGCAAAAAGCTATTTTGCAGATTCAAAAGAAATACGGAAAAAACGCAGTATTAAAAGGAACAAATCTCTTGGAAGGTGCAACCATGAAGGAACGGAACAACCAAGTGGGCGGCCATCGAGCATAATGGGAGGGGAAAAACAATGAATGACAATAGGTATGAGGACATTATCCATCTGCCGCATCATCAATCGGATTGCAGGCCGAAAATGTCGGTGCGAGATAGAGCGGCGCAGTTTGCACCCTTTGCGGCATTGGTCGGTTATGAGCAGATGGTGCAGGAGACAGAGGGTGTTCTTTTGGTGGATAGACGGAGAATGCTGTCGGAGGATGAAAAGAGTGGTTTAGACCGAAAAATGCAGATATTGCAGGAACAGATAGGTGTTTATCCGGAAATAGAAGTAACCTATTTCACTGAAAATGAAAAGGGCGGTGCTTATGCGGTCTATGTCGGTAGGGTAAGGCGGATTGAGGAGGTTCCCACAGCCATTGTATTCATGGACGGGTAGGGGATATTGCTTGTATCGAGAGTGAGATTTTTGAGCGATATGAGCTTTGATTGGGATACGCAGTGTTTTATGATGTGTAGAGGCAACAAATAAGGTGTTATATTATGAATTGGGCAAGAATCAATAAGCGTTGACATAGTAAATTTCCTGTGATACTCTAAAGGAGAAAGATGATTAGGTATCGAGGCGTTTGACCGAGATAAATGGTTTAAGGATAGGAAAACGTTATTATTTTTGTGTCTAAAAGGCATAAATGTAATAGCGCTTTTTTTATTGTATTTTTTCATAGCAGGATGGACTTCAGATATTTCAAGAGCTGTGTATTTACGTTGGAAGGATTATGATTTCGCAGGAGAGTATCATTGATAAGAAAGGAGAGGGAAAAGGTAATGTATCGACATCCCTTATACCCCTTTATGCTGGTGGATGTGGATTATCTGCATCAGATGGAGCTGACAATGGCAGAGGATAGAACATTTGATACTGTTTGTGTAAATCCGGAGGATTTAAAATAGAACAAATGTTTGGAAATTTTCTGTGTTCGCTACACAACACCTTTAATTTGTGTTATAATTTCCGTGTAAAAGATATACAAGTGATACGGCTGTTTTGTATGTTATGATGTGGTATCTTGTATTATTTCGTTGTGAAAAAATGAGTGAGTGACCGAAATTCGAAGTTGCCGAAAATTTAGGCAAATTCGGAATATGTCACGGCTCAAGAATTCGAATTTTTTGTGTGGTATGATGCTATTTTCATGCTCATCGGGAGGAGGAAAAATGGAGAACAAATTTAAGGTGGTATCGAAATATAAACCGACCGGTGATCAGCCGCAGGCGATTGAAAAAATTGCGGAGGGCTTTCAGAAGGGCTTGAAATTCCAGACCTTGCTGGGGGTAACAGGCTCGGGCAAAACCTTTACGATGGCAAATATCATTGAGAAAATCCAGAAGCCGACCTTGGTCATTGCGCACAATAAAACCCTTGCGGCACAGCTTTATAACGAGCTGAAGGAGTTTTTCCCCGAAAATGCGGTAGAGTATTTCGTCAGCTATTATGATTATTATCAGCCCGAGGCGTATGTACCAAGTACGGATACCTATATCGAAAAGGATTCCTCTGTCAATGATGAAATTGATAAGCTGCGCCATTCCGCCACGGCGGCGCTGGTGGAGCGAGAGGATGTTATTGTTGTTGCCAGCGTTTCTTGTATTTATGGCTTGGGTGACCCTGAGGAATACTACGGCATGATGCTTTCCCTGCGCCCCGGCATGGAGAAGGACAGGGATGAAGTCCTGCGCGCTCTGGTGGAAATGCAATATGACCGCAATGATCTGAATTTTGAACGAGGTACGTTTCGTGTCCGTGGGGATGTGGTCGAAATTTTCCCGATCGGCTCCTCGGAGCATGCCATTCGTGTGGAATTTTTCGGGGATGAAATCGACCGTATTACGGAAATAGATGTGCTGACAGGCGAAATCATCGGGACAAGAAACCATATCTCGATTTTCCCCGCGTCGCATTATGTCACCGCGCCCGAAAAAATGCAGCTCGCCATTCAGCGGATTGAAAAGGAGCTGGAGGAGCGCTTGGCGGAGCTCAAACGAGAGGACAAGCTTCTGGAAGCGCAGCGATTGGAGCAGCGCACGAATTATGATTTGGAAATGCTCAGAGAAATGGGCTTCTGTACGGGCATCGAAAACTATTCCCGTCATCTTTCTCTGCGCGAAGCAGGCAGCACGCCCTTTACGCTGATTGATTTCTTTCCGGAGGATTTTCTTATCATTGCGGATGAATCCCATGTTTCTATTCCGCAGATTCGAGCCATGTATGAGGGAGACCGTTCCCGAAAAACAACTTTGGTGGACTTTGGCTTCCGCCTGCCCTCCGCATTGGATAACCGTCCGCTCAAATTTGCGGAATTTGAAAGCAAAATCAATCAAATGCTATTCGTTTCCGCAACCCCCTCTGTTTATGAAAAGGAGCATTCTCAGCAGACGGCAGAGCAGATTATTCGTCCGACAGGCTTGTTGGACCCCGAAATTTCCGTTCGTCCCATTCATGGGCAGATTGATGATTTGCTTGCCGAGGTCAGAAAAACCACAGAGACAGGCGATAAGGTTCTTGTGACAACCCTGACGAAAAAAATGGCAGAACGCCTGACGGATTACCTGCGTGAAGCAGGGGTGCGCGTGCGCTATCTCCATTCGGATATTGATACATTGGAGCGTCTGGAAATCATTCGTGATCTGCGTATGGATGTGTTTGATGTGCTGGTCGGCATCAACCTTTTGCGTGAGGGTCTGGATATCCCCGAGGTCAGTCTGGTTGCCATTCTGGATGCAGATAAGGAGGGCTTCCTGCGTTCGGAAACATCCCTGATCCAGACCATTGGCCGTGCAGCCCGCAACAGCGAAGGCCATGTCATTATGTATGCGGACAAAGTGACGGACTCCATGGCTGTGGCAATCGAGGAGACCAACCGA
>ERZ773183.1683-NODE-1683-length-17407-cov-8.421162_pt1 | contig 17407 bp, 8 predicted proteins | sample MGYA00580532_ERZ773183 | MGnify/ENA primary metagenome ERZ773183 (study PRJEB29015, sample SAMEA2737791) | human gut metagenome | biome: human gut; feature: human-associated habitat; material: faeces | place: China | collected 2012 ... | reverse complement strand
CTTTCAAGTCCTTCATCCGTTCTCCATTGATTACTACATTTTCAAACGTCACGTTCTTCACAAGCCGTTCTTTATCCAGTCCTTCGATGATAGAGGGATTTTCGCCGATTCCTGTATAAGTGATGTTGCGGAAGGGTATTCCGTCGATGCTGTTACCCGGTACTTTGTCGTGCTTTTCGTTGAAATGCACTTTCACGTAGAACAGTCGTCCTTCTTGAATGCTTTCTACCCGGATGTTTTTAAACAGAATGTTGCGAACGTGGTTCTCGTCACCGCAGTCTATCGCCATGCAACCTTGGTAGGGAGGGGTGCCTTCATCGTGTTCCTGAATATCTATGTTACGGAAAATCAGGTTCTCAATCACCTCTCCCGTAGGAGAATCCGGGTCGCCATGACCGCCTACGTTGATAGGATGTGCTACATCTGCCCAAAGTATGGAGTTCTGCACAGTGATGTCGCCCGAGCTGCCCCACCAGTTCCAGCGGTGGTTATAAAGGGCTATGTAGTCATCCGAGTTACGCATAAAGACATTGTCAATAAATACATTGCGGCAACACATCAGATTGATATCATCACTCCAACCCTTGCAACTGAAAAATTTCAGGTTTCTGATTGTTATGTCTGTAGCTCCACCGCCGAAAACGGTGTAATGGTCAGGATTAACTACCGTGATACCGTCTATCAATACATTCCGGGAATCTGTAATCTCGATACCGCGGATGGGGTGATCTGATATTCCCCGCCCGGGGATGCGGACGCGAACTGTGTAATCGTCATTGTGTGGCATGTCCGGGCGCAAGCTTGCGGGGAAGGTGACTTAATTGGGCATGTGCTACACTTGTTACAACAACGGTTACCCTATACATAGAATAACCGTTGTCTGTTCCATCACAAGCAAGTCGAAACCTACTTCTTCAGTGTAATAACCGTATACGAATATTTAGGGAATACATACTTGGCATTCTTGCGGGCAATAGAAGCCTTTGAAGACTTAAACACTACATTGTCCTTATTCTCATACGTATTATACTCCGTCAGTTCACAATTACCGATGGTCTGCACCTCTGCGCGGCTACCGAAACGGAAGTTCTCAATATTCAGGATTGCTGCCTGAGGTTGGTCGGACATATTGGCTACATAGATGGTCATTTCCGTCTTTGCATCATTTATCTTAGCTGTTACGTCCAGGCTTTGGTCGCTGCTCGATGATTGTACCACATTTGGTTTCCAGGTCTTCATCATCATCTCATCGATGTGAGCGGAAGGTTGGAACCATATAGCATCGGGCGTGTAATGAATGCGTCCCTGATCCCACATATATTGTAGTCCGTGTGGTTGGAAGGTATTTGCGGTACCCAGCATCTGGAAGCAATCTCCGTAACGTTGCAGGGTATTCCAGTTGTGCGCATGTGCCAATCCGCGATCCCAGTCACAACGGCTGCCGTTCTCTTCCATCGGATGCAGGTTTAGCTTGAAGCCGGGATAATCCTTAGCCAGTTCCCGTTGCAGGTTGATACCCATTTCATTCAGGAAGGCATCTCCTCTGTCGGCAAACTCGCGAGCTCCCGAGTAGTGAGGGTCCCAAGCCAGCTTGTCGCCTTTACCTTGAGCAACGAACCATCCTGCCAATTCGGAAGAAAGCTCGTATTGTCTACCCAGGTTCTCTTCCTGCTGACGAATCTGTTGTTGCATCCGGCGTATTTCTCTCTCTTTACCTGAAGGTGCCTGTTCGAGTTCAGTCAATTGTGTACGTAGGCGTGCAATCTCCTGTTTCTGCTGCTCCGTGCCATCTCTCTTATATCCATTGCCTCCAATATTCAGCGAAGTCATAATCGACATATTGGGATCAGCTTCCCACGCAGCCTTTGCAAACTTCTTCATGCACTCCACATAACCTCTGGAGATGCCACGTTCATTATCTACTTGAATATATTTAAGATTATAAGGCTGAGGATGCCCGTCTGCTGCACGCAGCGCGCCCCATTTTGAGCTTACCGGTCCGTTCACATACTCTACGAAGTCGCGGATATCCTCGTAACTCTCGTTCATGCTCATACCGATGATGGCTGTTGCATTAATGGCTTCGGCTGCCTGAAGCATCTCAATGAACCCAAAGCTATGAGTAGCATAAGGATTAAAACCACTACGGAAGGTAATCCGGCGTTCGTCTATCGGTCCACGCATCAGTTTCCAACGATAGAGATAGGTGTCCGCACCAACGTCTACCATAGAGCCATTATAGCGGAAAGCGGTGATGCCTTGCTTCTTCAGTGCATCAGTGAATTTAGTTTGAATAGGCCATCCACCTTCAACGCGTCCCCATGTGCCTGGTTGCAAGAAGGCAAATCCGAGGTCAACGGTGCCGGGAGCTTTGAGTGAGATGCCGAAGCTGCCATTAATAGTAGCCCCGTTCGGTGTTAGTTCATAAACAACCTTTTCATACGAACCGTCACCTTTCAATTGATAAGGCTTTTCAGCTAGGATATTGTTGTTCTCATCACGAAGGGATACATAGATGATAGTCGGTTTATCAGCTTTTATCCGCAGGATGCCATCATAAGACTTCCCGTTTTCGAACATAATCCCCGAGCGATAAAGGCCATGATTGGTAATACCGACCTCACCGTTTCCGGCGGCGAAAGAGATGCGTTGTGTCTGGCGTCCCATATAAGCCTTTCCGTCACGTATCAATTCGTATTTATATTGAGGATTTCCGGAAGTCAGCTTCGACCAGTATTTTGAAACCTGTTCGTTGCCATTGATCCGTGTCATCATAATCTTCTGAATGTTTTCGGGAAGAGAATCATAGACCAGAAAACGACCGGGGAACATCCATCCCGAAAGATTCTCAGGTGCGCCATATCTTCCGGCAGAATAAATGTCATTAGAGTTGAAATCATATTTCTCACCAAGATTATTCCAGCTGATCCGACTGTACACATTAGATTGATTCAAGAGATGCGGAATACGTCTTTCATCCAGCACGACATAGATTTTAGAATAATCTTTCCGCTCGAGGTTTAGGAAATCCACATCAATGTTTTCTTCAAAAGCTTCCCCATGAATCAGCTGGCTGAACATTCCTCCATTAGTCTGATTGTTGAGGTCTTCGATGTTAGTACCGTTAAAACGTTTGGTAACGGTTGCGATCTGCTTTCCTGCATTGATGTCAATGCGAATAGGAGTCTCTGGTTGGGCAGATAAATTGCCTGCTGCCAACAAGGCCATTAAAGCGATAAATGTGTGTCTCATATGGTATAATTATTAGTGGGATAAAGTCAATCCTCAGTGTATCAAATAGATTTCGCCTCTAAATATACGATTATTGTTTGAAATACACTCAATAAATCGGTGGAATTGTTTGTTAATCTTCGCAATTGAAGTCAGATTTAGTATTACTTGCTTTGGATTTGGTCCCCAAAAATCGTTTTTTTCCACATATACATAAAAGTCCTGATAAAAGATGTCTTTTCATTTTGTTATAATTTACAATGTAGGCACTATTTTTATAATAGAATCGTTTTTATCAAATTCCAACTTATCAATACATACTTCCCTGTGGAATCCGGCATTTCTTCCCATGGTTACAGCATCCGGAAATTTGAAACGGTGATAGACTATGCGCCATTCATCCTTATTCGGAAGTGGCAGTACAGAATGGTGTCCTGTACCGAAAATTCCCTGCTCAGGCTTTTTGCATAGTATGACTTCACTTTTGGAGGCATCAATAGGACCGACCGGAGACTTGGCACGTACATAGCGTACCTGATATTCCGGACTGCGGGTATCATTTTTAGACCAGGTAAAGTAATAGTAACCGTTTCTGTAAAACACATGGGCCGCTTCGCTGTAATAAGTATCATTGTCTATCAGAATCTTTGTTGTATTTGGTTTGATGGACACCATATCTTCATTCAGTTCGCATACGGCCATATAATAATTTCCCCAATACAAATACGTCTTGCCACTTGCAGGGTCCGTAAAGACATCTGGGTCGATGTTCTGTCCCTTACTCATACCTCCGGGGCGTACTTTGTCGATCAGGGGTTTGCCCGAATCTATGAAAGGTCCTGTCGGACTATCGGCAACGGCTACTCCGATTTGTTGTTCTGCCGTATAATAGTAATAATACTTATAATTGCCATCCGCCTGTTTCTTCTCAATAATACAGGGAGCCCATGCATTCTTCTTTGCCCAGGATACATCCTTTAAATCCAGAATAACTCCTTCTTCTTTCCAGTTCACAAGGTCGTCCGAGGAGAACGCTTTGAAAGCTGTACTTCCCCAGTTCGGTATTCCGTCAGTCGTAGGATAAATATAATACCTTCCTGTTTTTTCGGAATACATCACTTCCGGATCGGCGTAGAATCCCGGGAGTATCGGATTCTTTCGGATAGAGGCCGTAGATACATACTTTCTTTTATTCTTCTGCCAGTAGCTTTCCAACCTTTCTGCTTCTTCCATTGTCAGGTGGATGACTGCTCCATGCTTGGGAGCTGTAAAGTTGGTGGTTTTCATCACTCCTTCGTTAAAGCGTCCCAGGTTTTTAAAGTTTACGAAATCGGATGTTTCAATGAAAGCGAAATTATGTGGAGTAACACTATATACGTCATACATCAATACCCATTTGTCTTCACCGATACGCTTCCATACGTTAGGAGCTTCACATGCTTTGGGTTCAAAATCATACCATCGCGGGTCGAACTCATAATTTCCGTTCGCCCTGTCCGAAACAGCATGTTTGATACCCGCCGGACCATCATGGGCAACATAAAACAGGTGATATTTGTCACCCACTTTCGTAATGTCTCCGTCAATGGCCGAAGTCTTTTCATTCGGATATTCGAATAGAATCTGGGGCAGTGTTTCGATGGTGTCGAATTCATCATTCACATAAACATAGTATAACTTGTTTGCCTCATTGCGAAAACGCATGGTGAAGTAAATCATCAGTTTGCCTTTTTGTGCATCGTAAGTCACTTCGGGTGCCCAGGCACAACCTATTTCACTCATCCCTGCCGACATTTTATCGAAGCGGATATTCGTGCGTTTCCAGTTTATCAGATCCCATGATTTCATAAGTACCAGTCCGCGGTTATTCCCCCAGCCATATTTGCCGTCCCGTTCCCATTGGGTGGTCCGGTAGCCGTCTCTTTGCGCAAAGACGTGTAAATCTGTCATTGCAAGATAGAAAGCTCCGTCCGGTCCGCGATAGATATGCGGGTCACGTATTCCTCGTTGATAAGCAATCGTATCTCCGGCAATCACTGGTTCACCATCGTTCAAGGCTGTAAAAGTGTATCCGTCATGACTGACAGCCATGTACAGGCCGTGAGTTTCATCTTTATGAAAAACCATCAGATACGCACTCATGTCTTTCTCTTGCGGAACGGCATTCCGGTAACGGAATTGACTGAACCCGGCATCTCCTTTTCCGCAAGAAAGCAACCCTGCGCGCAAAGCAAAGAATCCTTTGTATTTATTATGGTGCATATCCGAGACGTCTACATCTTCTGCCAATACAGTCCAGGCATCACCGTCTTTGCTGACCATCATTTTCACTTTATTCCCCTGATTTAGCAATTTCACCTTAAAGTTTCGTCCTATTTTATTGGGAATTGTTTCGGTCTGTTCCGCATTTCTATATACAGTGAAGTTCTTCCCGTCAGATACCACGCCTGCAAAAGCTTTTTCATTGTAGAAGAGCACTAATCCGGCTTTATTGCCTTTGCCTACCTGTACATCGACCTGGGTTTCGTAACATTTATCTTCGGGTGTAATGAGTAACAAACGGCTGTCAGCCGGTGAACTGCCTTTAGCATTCATCCGGAGTGTATTATTCTTGAAGGAGAGCTGATCGGGAGCATACTCTTTCCAAAAAGTCCACTGCATGCCTAAACTTGTTTCCGTAAAATCATCATTCAGATTTAATCCGTGTTTGATGTTCGGATCGGAGGGCAGAGATGTAGTAGTCTGGGTCGGTCGAAACCATCCATCCGGACTATATTCCATTGGCTCAATCAAAGTCTGCCGTCCCAGTGTGTGATAACCTTTCGCATAAGCGTGATACACCATCCACCAATTGCCGTTGACATCATCTATCAGTGTGCCATGACCTTTTGACCACCAGTTGTCGGTAGCACTGTACGTATGTACCACCGGATTGTAAGGAGAGTTCTCCCAGGGGCCGAAGATACTTCTGGAACGCGCCATTACGCACATGTGACTGGTAGCAGGTCCGGCTGTACCTCCTTCGGCGGAAGTCATATAATAATAGCCATCCTTGAATAGAAGCTTGGGAGATTCCAGATACATATCATCTCCTTCTGTTTCCCAGCTTTTGGGGTATACCCATCCGTCATAAACCTTCTTGTTTTCACCTGTTATTTTCAGCCCGTCATCGCTCAGTGGTGTCACCCAGCCGTTATTGGTAAAAAGATAACGACGTCCGTCTTCACCCACTACATGCCCCGGGTCAATTCCCCTGACATCCAGCTTTACAGGCTTACTCCACGGACCGCGGATGTTGTCGGCATAAATGACGTAATTTTCGCCTTTGGAAGTAGGGTAGTAGATGTAGTACTTATCTTTATATTTCAGCAAATCGGGAGCCATGGCCGAACCTTCGTATTCAGGGCATGCACGACACACAGGTTCCCAGTTCACCAGGTCTTTTGAATGCCAGATTAAAAATCCCGGTGCATAGAAGAAAGGGGAGTGAGTCATGTAATAATCTTCCCCTTCGCGCATGATGGAAGGGTCGGGATAATCACCCGGCAAAATCACTTTCGGATATTCTTGTGCATCTGCCGGTATTGCCGTTAAGGCAAGCAAAATAAGTAGTAAGAGTTGTTTCATGATGTACATCTGTATTAAAATTATATTTAAAGTTATTATCTGTTTTCCGGTTTCTTTCTTCTTGTTAATACGAATGAGAATGAATTGCACTTACTACAAATTGAAATAATATGTGTATCATTTGTTTTTCTGGCAGAAAGTGTATCTTTGGTAGCAATTGGAATGAGTGACAAATCGCTTTCATTCGTAGTTTATTGAAATAATCAATAGATACTTCATGATGAAAAAGACATTATTAACGTTGGTGTGTACCTTTGTTGCTTTATGTGCATCCACCCAAAATACCTTTCAGTTGAAGACTTCGGGCACAGATCCGCAATTATTGGTGGTTCAATATTCCGGTGAGGACAAACCCGAAAAAGGGAAGAAGTTCTTATTTAATATTTCCGTAAACGGTACTCTTCTTTATACGGAAGGATTAAACCGAAACCGTCACGGACTGTTTGAGGTAGTATATCCCATTCCGGATTCTGTCTTGCAGGGCAAGTCTTCCGCACTTGTTCGTTTTGAAGCATATGACGAGACGGCATCCGTAGGCAAGATTTATGATGTTTCCATAGTTCGTCAAAAGTTGGAAACCGGAATCTTTACCGACAGAAAGAACTGGCAGGGCTTGGCTAAAGACTGGACGTGTTCTTCTGATGGCACTTTTATTTATACGGAACCGGATGGGCCTCAACATCCTTATGTCAATCAGTCCGTCATTGATCTGATGTCTTATTACGCTCTGGAAGTTAATCTGAAACTGACTGGTGTGGACAATATTCCTGTGGAAGTTTTTGCTTCCGCCAAGAATCTGAAAGCAGGAACGGACCTGGACAAGGAAAATATATACGATACCCGGCGTGCCCGTTTCACTCTGCAAAGGCAGAAGAATGGAGAATGCAGGTTGCTTATTCCTTTTTCCGTTTTTGATACTCCCAAAGCGTCACAGAGCACCATCCGGCGTATAAAGTCCATTGCCTTCCGCTTGTCCGGTGAAGGTGGGGGCAAAGTTAAAGTACTTTCCACCCGATTGCTGGAAGGAAATTCTGTGAAAACAACAGCCGACTATTATTCAAGACCCGGTGAACCCGGCGATACCATTATTTATCCGGTGACCGTCACCAATTGCGAACCGACATCGCAGTCTGTTTACTTTTCCATTCAGAAATATGGTTGGGAAGCTTTTCCTGCCACCGTTGAACCTGCACAGTTGGAATTAGCCTCCGGTGAAACCCGGAAAGTGAATGTATACGTGATAGTTCCACCGGGTATCCCTGCCGGAGGGAGGGAAAAACAAACTTTGCAGATTCTTCCTTCTGCCAATCCGGCCGCAGTCCGGACATTAACGTTTACCACCCTGCGTAGCATGCCGCATCCGTTTACCATCCATACGGCTGAAGGATGGGATGAAGTGCGAAGGAAAGCTGAAAATTACGACTGGGCGAAAGACCGCAAAGAGCGTTATATACAGGATGCCAAAGCATGGATTGTCCCCCTGCGTCCTCCTTATGTGGCTAATGGAGACGGTATTCCTTATCTTTGTGCCACCACCCACGAACATGGTTTGATGAATAACGCCATAGCCTGGCAACTGACCCGTAGTCCGGAATATGCCCGCAAAGTGAAGCAGTTCTTGTTGATGATAAGCGATTATCAGAACGGTTTTCCGCTTACTCGGAAAGCTTCCCACCAGTCGTCTGTTCAAGAGGGGCACTTTTTTCAGCACTTGGCGCAGGCATACGATTTGATTCAGGATGCCGGAATACTGACTGATGCGGAATGTACGCAAGTTGAATATACGTTCCGGCTCTATATAGACTTATTTCTCCGTTATAAAAGTACCGGGGGCGCCAACTGGGCTGTATCCCAACTGACAGGTGTTTTTTTCTGCGCCCTCGCCATTCAGGACTTCCAGCTTGTGGATGAAGTGCTTTATGCTCCCTCCTGTCTGATAGATAAATTCCGCACCTACACTATGCCCGATGGATGGTGGTACGAGTGTACCGTCAGTTACAACCTGTGGGTGGCAAGTGAATATGTACAGATAGGGTTGGCTTTGAATCCTTTCGGCTATTCCTTATTGACAGAGAAATTTCCGGTAGATTATAATCTTACCCCTGAATATGATAAGGTAGGCGCTAATGAAGACGCAGACCGTCGTAATTTGCATCACGGTCATAGTTTCCGTATTCGCGGTCCTATTCATCAGCCTTATGTCACCATCAAGATGATGTCCGATGCCTTGCTTCCCTTTCTTGATTATCGCGGTTGGATATTCGGCATCAACGACGCTACGGAACGTGAAGTGGGCGGAGACAGTTTCGAAATGGCCTATTACGCTTTTCGTGATCCGCGATATGCGGCATTCATACGTATGACGCCTAAAAGGAACGATTTGATTTACGGTGTACCGGAACTGCCCGATGCGGAATCCGCCGAAGTGCGCGGAGCTTATGCCGACAATGCCGGAGCACTGATGTTGCGTTCCACTCAAAAGGATGCCCGCGAGAAGATTCAGGCTGTATTGAAATATGGAACCCATGGAGGTTATCACGGACATTTCGACCGGACCGGATTACTGTCATTGATGCGCTACGGACGTAGCTTCTACAATCCCGAAATGGTATGGTACAGCTATGCCCCCTACATGTACAACTTCTATGTGCAGACCAGCATCTCTAAAAACATGGTTACCGTTGATCTGAAACAGCAGGAAGCTGATGATAGTAAGCGTAGCCTGTTCCATACGGGCGATTTGTTTCAGGCGGGTTGTGTAGAAGGCACTGCCGCATGGAGTTATCCGGCATACGGCGGACTCCGCCACAGCATGAAAGGTCCGAGAGATTTTAAAGAAAAGACGGAATGGGAAGCCCGCTATTTCCCTATCCCCGATAAGCATCCGGGGTTCGGTGTACTGACCGGATTTACCGAACCCATTTTCCAACGCCGGTTGATGGTAGTTACCGATGATTATGTTGTTCTTGCTGACTATGACAAGAGTATGGAGGACAAGCAGCACCGTTTCGACCTACTGTTCCAGGTGAAAGGCTTGCTGGGACTTACTGCGGATCAAAAAGAGCATATCTCTCATACGGCACAGCTCGGCACTGACCCTTTAAGCGCCGCCCCTTTGGTGACGGATGTCAACCACTATTCCGTAACAGGAACCCTGAAAGCCAGCTTCCTGACGAAGTTCGGTCCGGATGTTGATAATCGTGGAACGCGCATATCCGGTGAACCGGGAAATCTTTATATGGACATTTACAATGCCTGGCCCAATACCCAACGCACAGCTTTCACCGGGCGTGCTCCCGAAGAACATGGAACGCAGCGCAAACTGAAGTACATGGTAGAGGGAGATGGCAAACTACTTGCCGAAGGCAGTTTCGGTGCCTGGATTTTGGGCGAAGGAAAGGTGGATGTTGATATTACGGGTATTCGGAAACTAACTCTGTCCTCTGCCACTCAACATGCCAACCGTTCTAAGACTTTATTCTGGGCAGAAGCCATTCTGGAAACGAAAGACGGTAAACAAATTCGCCTTGCCGATCTTCCGGTTGTCAAGAACAACGTGCAGGATAATCCTTTTGGGAATACCAGAGACTATGCTGATGGTCGCATCAATATTAGTGGAGAAAATTACAGTTGGGGGCTTCCTGCCGAACCTGTGAATGCAGGTTTTGAAACTCCTGCTCAATATACCTTTGATTTGGATGGGCTTCAGGCCGTCCGTCTGAAAACAGTTATCGGTGGAGATTATCCTCTGGGTGATGAGGCTGAAAGGCGCATTACTTTCGGGGTGCGCATGGACGCTGCTCAGGTTCGTTACCTGACTGTCATAGAGCCTTTTGAAAAAGAGAATAGTGTACAGTCTGTATTTGCTCCTTCGGCAGATAGACTGATTGTAACACTGAAGGATGGCAGGGAACAACGGTTCTATTTTTCAGGAATGGAAGAGGAGGGAGGTGTACCTGCCGTAAAGATGGAAGAATGGAAAGAAGGTGTGCTGTTGCGTGAAGAACGTACAGTATGTGATTAAAAAAAGAATGCGGAGTTCATCACGAGCTCCGTATTAACAAGATAAAAAGGATTGTAAACTGTGTTTCTTCAGAATTTTACGGAGGGATAAATGCGCATCATCTTTGGAATGTATCAACTATATTTCTTGAAAGTTTGAAGTATACTTAAAACTTTTCTTTATCTTTGTAGAAGTTTGAAGTATACTTAAAACTTTTAGCGTATGGAATTTCCTAAGACACTGATTAAAAGAAATGGCTATATAGAAAGAATAAAGCCATTCATGAGGAAAAATATTGCCAAAGTTCTTACGGGGCAGAGGCGTGTGGGTAAGAGCTTTTTGCTATATCAACTTATGGATCAGTTACTTGCAGAAGATCCGGATGCCAATATTATATACATAAACTTTGAGGATTTTGCATTTAGTCATATTCAGACGGCTGAAGATATGCACGCTTATATCATGTCTAAATTCCGGAAAGAGAAGTATAACTACATTTTTGTTGATGAAATACAAGAAATAGTAAATTTTGAAAGAGTAATTCGTTCTTTGTTGCTAAATGAGAATAACGATATATACATAACCGGTAGTAATGCAAAAATGTTATCAGGTGAACTTGCTACTTATCTGAGTGGTAGATATATAGAGTTTTCTGTGTACAGTTTGTCTTACCTTGAGTTTCTTGCATTTCATAAACTGGAAAACAATAATGAAAGTCTTTACTTGTATAGTCGTTATGGCGGCTTACCCTATTTGATTAATTTGCCGCTTAAGGATGAAACAGTAAATGAATATTTGAAAAGTGTATACTCCACTATTGTTTTCCGCGATGTGGTTAGCCGCTACAATTTGCGGAATAGTTCCTTTTTAGAAAAACTAGTTCAGTTCTTATCTGAAAATATTGGAAACTTGTTTTCTGCCAAAAATATCAGTGACTATCTGAAGTCACAACACTCTACAATTTCAGTGAATCAGATACAAAACTATACAGAATATCTGAACAATGCTTTTCTTATACACAGGGTGGGAAGGTATGACTTAATAGGGAAACGCCTGTTTGAAATAGGGGAGAAATACTATTTTGAGAATATGGGACTGCGAAATATTGTCATTGGTTATCGTATAACGGATAGAGCGAAGATTTTGGAGAACTTGGTCTATTCCCATTTGTTATATAGAGGCTATGATATTAAAATAGGTTATTACGGAGATAAAGAAATAGATTTTATCGGAGAAAAGGATAATGAAAAGGTTTATATACAGGTGGCTTTAAGAATTGATAGTGAAATGACAGCTGAAAGAGAATTTGGAAACCTTTTGAAAATACAGGATAATTATCCGAAAATTGTAGTAACAGAAGATGCGTTCATTGGCAATAGTTATGAAGGAATCAAGCATTACTCTATTTGTGATTTCTTGTCGAACTTTCAGTAATTCTTTGTAAAATGCGCTATCATGCTAGAATTTTAAGTGCAAAAATGCAATTCGATGAATTTTGATTCACTTTTACACTTAGATAATCTCATAAATAGGCATATCTTTGTGAGAAAATAAATGTATTGATATAGTAGAATTGTATAGTTTGTCAGCACTTCTGCACAACTTCATTTAATCTATTGAAACAGAAACGGTTGCCTGGTGACGGCAACCGTTGTGATAAGTGATGACAAACCGTTTGTTGTCATACTGAAAAATAAATTATTATAACTTTTCTACCCGGTATACAATACCTTTACAAGTTCGTTTATATTCCAGATTATTCTTCCGCAATATCCTTCCGAAGTGATTTACATTGCTTGCAGTCAGCTTGATATCTTTATTCTTACTCCGTAGATGTTCCAGTATTTGCATGGGAGATAAGTATTCGCCTTCTTCTCCCTCCTCCGGTGAACGAAAATAACAATGGAATAACTGCTCAACCGGACTCATTTGCTCGAATTCCCGGTTCGTTTCACGCAAAATAGCCTCATCGGCATCATCAAACCAATAACGTTCTCCCTTTACGATGGCTTCCATTGCCTGTGCATAAAGTTGGCGGTAGTTGATGGTTACGTTGGTATCAATCGGTGCGGTCACTTCTATGCAGATGAAACGGCGGCTACCGCTCGGATCGGTCAGCAAGTCTTTCTGATTGCTTGTCCCGATGAACGAGGCATATCGCCGCATTTCCTGTATGCTGCTGCCATACGGTTTGCGCAGGTTGGCAACAGGCTTTTGCAATAAATGCTTCAGAAAACCCTGTTGATTGATACTGACTTGGTCAAATTCATCGATGTTGATTAGCATAAAGCGTCCCAGGTATAGTTCTGCATCCCGTTTGCTCTTGAAGTCCAAGCTGTCGGTGTAGCCGAAACGGAGTTCGGGTGGGAGGATGATGCGGCAGTAGGTCGATTTCCGAAAACCCTGCGCACCCACCAATAGGGGAGATGTACTGTTGGAATGCAACTTATCGAGCCCCCTCCAATGGGCCACCATATTCAGGAACCAGCGGTAGAAAAGTTCCCTCCAATGAGGATTGTTGCAAGGCACAAGGTCGGCCAGCGCGCGGATGCGGTCTTTTCCGTCCCAACGGCCCAGGTTGCAGAGATAGTCTTCCACCGGATTATAAAGCGGTACACGATTGGAGGATAAATACCTGTTTACATCCCTGTCCCACACACGGATGCCTTCTTGCAGGGCATCCATGGCTATGCTGTTTTTTACGCGTTGATCTACGGGTTTGAAATAAAAATGAATGGAGTCCCGTTGCCGGTATTCCAGGTCGTTCGTCAATGCGTTGAAGCGGAATTCGTATCTGCGTTCCATAAATTCGTTCAGCCGGAAGGCGGTATCCTGTTCCGGTGTCAGGGATTTCTTTTTGCCGAATCCCTTGCATTCCCGGTAGAGGTTGTGGATGGTTGTCCGCACGGTTGGTTCGTCCGCCTGCTTGAAATAATGTATCATGACTTGGCGCACAGTCTCTTCCTCCGGTATGCCTGCCCTGAAGCAATGTTCTGCCAGGCACACCAGCAGTTGCTGCAAATCATCGCCCCGTTTCCATTCTTCCATTTCATTCAGTGCTTTGCTGAGGGTTGTTTCAAACAATAATGTGAAGGTCTGTGAGGTTTTGTAACCCGGTTTCAGCCTTAACAATGGGTTCTTTTCTGTCAGTTGGCGTTGCCGGAAAGTCTCTTCACCGGGCATGCCGAAAGGTTGTTCAAGGCAGAAAGGAATGGCTTGCCGGTTGAAGTAGGGATATGCATCAAGCGTCATGCGGCAGCTTTGCGTCATAGAAGGCTCTCGCAGCGTGATGGGAAACGGCAATATGGGCTGGTAGCATTGCACGGCCATGCGGTAGGCGTGTGCGTGAAAAGACTCTCTGTTTTCTTCTTTCACCGGCAAATTTCCGTCCGGCAGGGCGAATTTTACCCAAATCTTTACGCTCCGTCCACTGCTTCCGGCAAAAGCCGCCCAAGTTTGCGGTAACAAAGCCGCCTGCCGTTTCACCAGTTCCACTTCGGACAATCCGGCCAAATGGTTTACTTTCAGCATTACTACGCCATTGTAGTGTTTCAGTTTTCGCCCGTTGTCTCTGCTTCTTCCGAATTCCACGGAGGGATAAATGCGCGGTAACTTGTCGATGTGTTCATAGTATCCTCCGCTGTCAGAATTCGTGTAAAGGAGCATGGAGCGCAATCTTGTGACGTGTTCTTCTTTGGTTTCTGTTTTTATCCGGTCTATCCATGCGTCAGCTTCGCAGGTGCTGAGGGTTTCTTTTCCACTCTCCCGGTCTTCTCTGATAAGAGTTATTTTCATCCGTATATGTTTTTTGAAATAATTGAGCAATAAGGGTTATTCCTTAGCGACCGCAAGGTACGCATAATATGCGCTGAAAGCAAATTATAGATGCCTTTTATGATTCTATTTATCCTTAAAGACTGTCGTCCTAAATGCATGAGAAAAATTAACGAATACTTAAGGGAAAACTTGCTTTTGCCTTATTGATTTCGTATCTTTGCTTACTCTAAAACTTCGTCCTGCAATTGCGGGCCCGATGGTTTCGATATGGGAACCGAACAGCCTGCAACTGCCCACCGGACAGCCCGCAATCGTAGGACGAAGTTTTGGAATAAGTATAAGAATATTTATCCTAAGCCAAAAGCACAAAAACGACAGACTATCTGCACATTTTTCTGCCTTGTTGTAGCTTTCAATTGCTTAAGAAGAACAGTATTAACCCTTTAAACAGAAACAAAAAACAATGGCAGCACAGTATGACTTCCAAAGACGACCTAACCCGAAGGGTGATGGCGAATTGCAACCCTTGTATCCACGCATCGTGAATAAAGGTACGATTGACACAGAGCGTTTGGTTAGTGACATTTCCCGAATGTCCAGTTTCAGTCCCGGTGACATCAATGGTTTGTTGGCGGCAATAGAGGACCGGGTATCGTATTATTTATCCGAAGGACATCATGTTCAGTTGGGCGGTATGGGATACTTCTCGGCAGGTCTGAAGGGGCGTCCGGTGATGGATCCGAAAGAAATCCACGCGCAGACTATCTTCTTCGGCAAAGTACATTTCCGCATATCGCCCGATTTCCGCAAGCGGTGTGCCGGTTTTGTGGAGCGTGCCAAATATGGTTTCCGTAAGAGTGCGGAGCTTGGCGGTGCCGAGCGTTACCGCCGTTTACTGGTGTTTTTGGAGACGCATCCCTTTATTACACGCAAAGATTACAGCAGTATTACGGGACTTTTGAAGAATAAAGCGCTGAATGACCTCAATTTGCTTGTGGAAAAGGGATATTTGAGCACAATTGGACGTGGTTCGCATAAAGTGTATGTACGTGCTGAACCACAGGATGTTAAGTCGGTAAATGTGTGAAAATATCGGAAATAGCAGTGCTGATAAACTGTTTGTCAGCACTGGTCGCAACGGTTGCCAGCACAAGGCAACCGTTTGTTTTATTGTATATTAGCTGTCTTAGTGCTGGAGTGCTGACAACTATCGAAAAACTTTCATTGTGCAGAAATTCGCCTCTTGTTTGTTTTTTAGGGGGTGACAAACTTATTGTCCACCATTCGGTTTTCCGGATTTTATTGCGTACGGTGAGTACTTCCCATTGCGGAACTTTTTTTAAAATTTCACAGATGTGTTTTATATAGAGATTTTTACGTTCTTCCATGATACTGTCTGGGCGAATTATGTGAACTTCTATACTATCGATGCTGCCGTTCGCTTTGGGCAGTACTGCGCATGATATTACTACTTTTGTATTTGCCAGTTCCGGAAAATAATCTCTATTGAACTGTGTCTTAATTAAAACCATAGCATCTTTTATAGATGTTCCCTTTTTTATAGAATTCCGATAGCTAGTTTTAGAAATGATTCTGCCTTGTTCTACCTGGTAGTCCGTTTCATTTTCATATTCCCTATTAAAGCCCATATGGACATAATAGATCTGTTCACCGGACACAACCTTCAACTCTCCGCTGAACCAAGAGGCTACCACTTGGCCTCGTTTGTCTTGATACTGATTGAAGATTCCATTTAAATCAACGGTAACTTCCGGCACTGTGTCGGGATAGGCGAAAACGCTTTTACTATCTTCTATTTTTTTCAGAATCAACTTGTCATCTTCTATTTGCCATAAAGCTTGGTATCCTCTCCAGCAGGCTGTACAAAAGTCCTCTTGGGAGAGATGCTCACTCACCTGTTTACTTAAGATTGAATCGTGTTCTATCGGGCACGTTTGCAACATAAAGGTGTTTTTTCCGATAATAATTAGATCGGGTATCTGTCCGGTTGCTTGGGCTGAAAGGAGACAACAGAAGCAGAGGAGGTGGAAGAGAAAAAGTTTTCGTGCCATAGTAGAAAAAGTTATATCTGCAAAAATAATTGTTTTTGTGTAATAAGAGGGGAGTTTTATATAAGAAATTAGTTCTCACTCTCTTGACTTGGTGAGAGAATAGTTTCCGTTTCATCTATAAAAACTTCCTATTGGTCGATTTTTTTGCTGACGGGATTAAACTGTTTCATGTGAAAAGAGTCATAGATGCATATTTGATGAATTCAATGAAAATATAACTCACTTTTAAATGCATTAGAATTATGAAGAAGCAAATTTTAGGTTTGGCCGTTGTTCTGTTTATGGGCTCGACAGTATGTATGGCGCAGGATAACAGAGGTGGACGTCCTGATATGTCAAAGCGTATCGAACAGATGGTGACGGAATTAGGGCTGAATGAAACTCAGGCTAAAGACTTCAAGGCGGTTATGGAAGAAATGAGACCTAATCGGAATTCTTCCGGTGAAAGACCTTCCCGTGAAGAAATGCAGAAGAAACGTAATGAAGCGGATGCTAAAATCAAGAAAATTCTGACTGACGAGCAATATAAGAAATATCAGAGTATGAGACCTCAGAGAGGACAAAGAAGAGGGAAATAATCTTCATATAAGATATTCTATTTATCCGCAAATGACACAGATTTCATGGATTCTTTTTTTATCCGGGACTCTCCATAATATTGTGTAAATAGAAAACTACGGGATTCTTCTCGTAGTTT
>ERZ773183.1676-NODE-1676-length-17465-cov-3.137392_pt1 | contig 17465 bp, 8 predicted proteins | sample MGYA00580532_ERZ773183 | MGnify/ENA primary metagenome ERZ773183 (study PRJEB29015, sample SAMEA2737791) | human gut metagenome | biome: human gut; feature: human-associated habitat; material: faeces | place: China | collected 2012 ... | reverse complement strand
GGTTCGTTCTGCAACACCCAGGTGTCGAGGGCGGGATGCCCCCTGAAGTGGCTCACGACGGCTTCGATGTAATCGGCGATTTCCAGCAGGTGGGCTTTCGAGCGGGGGAATTTGAATCCGCCCACGTCGCCCAGCTCGTCGGTCGGCGGGAAGAGCGTGGCGAAGAGTTTTACGCCGTGTTTCCCGGCGGCATCGAATGCTTTGTCGTAAAGCGTGAAATCCCACGATCCGTCCGGGCGCAGCATGTGCGCCCCGAACATCCGGATGCGTGCCGTTTCGAATCCGTGCTGCGCGAGTATCCTGAAGAACCCGTCGATCTGCTTGTCGGTCTGCCCCGGTTCGATGAACACCTGCGCCCCGATCTGCGGGTATTCGGTGCGTTGCGGGTAAAGGGGCTGGCACAGGAGTCCCAACGCCAGTAACAGGATTGTCTTTTTCATGGGCTATCGTTTGTTGCAAAGCCTCCGGCCGTTGCGGATTGCTTCGGATTCGTTGTTGCAGGGAAGTAGCGTGAATTTGTAGGCATAGCGTTTTGCCAGCAGGCGGTACTGCTCCGAGGGGCGCGCATTCAGGCTCCATGTATCGGTTCCCCCGACCCCGGCCTGCACGCAGTCTATGTTGACCGTCAGGGCATCCGGAAGTCTCTCCACTTCGGTGACGTGGCGTGCCCTGTCGAGCGCCTCCTGCGTGCAGTCCCATACCGACATGCTCAGGGGGCTGTCCCCCGCGATCTGGATGCCGCGTCCGTTGCCCTCCGTCAGCGTGAGCCAACGCACTGCGCAGCGGTTGCCGTTCTCCTGCGGGGTGATGTAGTCGTGCATGAAGTCCCCGGGCGTACCCCGGTAGAGGCCGAGCAAAGCACCGCACGAGCGGTCGGAGTAATTTTCCTGGGGCCCTTTGCCGAAGTAGGCCATCCTCCCCAGTGTATTGGGAACCCGGGTTCGTAGCCCCGCGCGCAGTGGTTCCGGCAACTGCCCGGCGATCTGCAGGTCGTACGACACGGCCAGCGCCCCCGTGCCGTCGAGCGTATAAACCAGCGTCAGCCGCACGCTGTCGGGAACCCCCTTTTCGACGTGCACCGTCCCTGCGGTTTCGTCGATGCGGATGCCTTCCGTCCGGATCCTTCCGGGCATCTCTTTCCAGCATCCGGCGATCTGCCCGACGCGCCATCCGCGCCAGTCGTTGTCGGTCGACGCCCGCCAGAAGTTCGGCCGCAGGGTGTCGCATACCAATGCCTTCCCGCGTACCGTATAGGAGACCAGGTAGCCGCTTCTGCGGTCGATTTCCGCCCGAACCCCCGCGGCGCTCAGCACGATGCGCTCCCCGTCCTGCGAGACGGCCGCCCTGCCTGCGGCGGGTTTATGCGCGGGAGCCTTGTAGAAAGGCAGTCCGAACTGCTCTTGCGCAGCGATGTGCCCGGCCCCGGCGTAAGGGGTCGCCCGTTTTTCCCGGGCCTGTACGCGGAGCAGATATTCGGCGCCGGGTTCGGGCTCGAAGGGGCGGAACCCGACGGTGGCCGGGGCGCTCTTGCCCGCGGGCGTCGTCGGCACGTCGAAACTGCCGCGCTGCAATACGCCCTTGTCGGTCGATATTTCCCAAGTGAAGTCGTAGCGGTCGGTCGGGGAGAAGAAATTACGGTTGTGTACGACAACCCTTCCGGCAGCAAGGTCGTCCGCCGTGAACCCGATGGGCTGGAATACATATTTGCACTCCAGTGCCGCGGGCTTCAGCGTACGGTCGGGGTTGACGATGCCGTTGCAGCAGAACGCCGCGTCGTGATGTTCCCCCGCCGGTTCGAAATCCCCGCCGTAGGCCCAATAAGTGCGTTGGCAGGTGTCTTTTTTGACCAGCCCCTGCTCTGCCCAGTCCCAGATATGGCCGCCCAGCAGTCCCTCATGGCTGCGGATGACCGTCCAGTAGTCGTTCAGCCCGCCGGTCGAATTTCCCATCGAGTGAGCGTATTCGCACATCAGCACGGGGCGGTCGATCCGCGGGTTGAGGGCCATGCGCTCCAGCTCCCCGACCGTGGGATACATGCGGCTCACGATATCCACGTAGGCGGGGTCGGTCGGATTGCCGCCGTCCTGCGGCTGTTGCGGGGTGCCCGGCTTCCCGTCTGCGGGGGCGGCACTGGTGAATACGGCCGCCGAAGTGCGCCTGAGGGGTACGTAAAGCGGGCTCGCAGGTTGTCCCTGCGCCCCTTCGTAGTGGATCAGGCGCGTGGGGTCGTAATCCTTGGCCCAGCCGGCTGCCGCCGCGTGCGCCGGGCCGCATCCCGATTCGTTGCCCAGCGACCACATGACGATGGAGGGGTGGTTGCGGTCGCGGACGACCATCCGGCTCACACGCTCCAGGAACGGGACGGCCCACTCCGGGTCGTTCGAGAGCTTCCCGCCCGAACCGTGGCTCTCGATGTTGGCTTCGTCGATGACGTAAAGGCCGTAGCGGTCGCACAGCTCGTAGAAATAGGGGTCGTTGGGGTAGTGGGACGTACGCACGGAGTTGAAATTCAGCAGTTTCATTAGCCTTACGTCCTGTTCCATCCCTTCGCGCGTGACGGTCTTTCCCGTATATTGGTCGTGGTCGTGGCGGTTTACGCCGTAGAGTTTCACGGGGACGCCGTTGACCAGCATCTCGCGTCCGCGGAGCCGGACGTCGCGGAACCCGACCTTGCAGCTGCGCGATTCGGCGACCTGCCCGTCATCGTTGCGCAGGGTCAGCACGAGGGTGTAGAGCGCAGGGTTCTCGGCGCTCCATTTTTCGGGTGCCGCGATGCGCTGCTCCATCAGTGCGAAGTAGACGTTGTCGCGTTGCGGGTAAGCCTCCGACAGGATTTCTTCGACCGGTAGTCCCATTTCACGGCCTTCGGACGTCCCGTCGGGGGCATAGAGTTGCGCCCGCAGATGCCATCCTGCCGCCGGGGTGCCCTCGCGCAGGTCGATCGTGGGGCGTATCTGCAACAGCGCGTCGCGCATGTCGCCGTCGAGCAGCGTCCGCACCCCGAAGTCGCCGATGGCCACGTCGGGTTTTGCGGCAAGGTATACTTCGCGGTGTATGCCCGCCATGCGCCAGTGGTCGGCATCTTCGAGGTAACTGCCGTCCGTCCATTTGAAAACCTTCACGGCGAGCGTGTTCTCGCCCGGTCGCAGCAGGCCGGTGACGTCGAATTCCGAGGGCAGGCAGCTGTCCTCGGAATATCCTGCCAGGGTGCCGTTGACCCAGACGTAATAACCCGAGTATACACCCCCGAAGTGCAGCACTACCCGGTCGCCTTCCCAACTTCGGGGTACGGTGAACTTTCGGACGTAGCATCCCGTCGGGTTGTCGCGTGTGATCGACGGCGGTCTGAACTCGAAGGGATAAGGGATGTTGGTGTATATCGGATACCCGTAGCCCTGCATCTCCCAGCACGAGGGAACCTCTATCTCGTCCCAGTCTCCGAGGTCGGCGCCCGGTTGCCAGAACCCTTCGGGGCTTTGGGCGGCGTCTTCCGCAAAACGGAATTTCCAGACGCCGTCGAGCGGCATCATCCGTGATCGGGCGCGGTCTCCCGCCAATGCATCCTGCGGGGTCTTGTAGGAGTAGGAGGTGGCCCGGGCGGGCAGGCGGCGCAGGGCGTTGACGTGCTGGTCGGCCGGGGCGTCCCATCCGTCGGCGGCTGTTGCGGCGCCGTATGCAAGCGTGCACAGGAAGATTGCCGTAAGTCGTTTCATAGTTCGGATAAGGTAGAGTTTTCGATGGAACAAATATAGGAATACTCCACCCGCCGGATTTGCACGGATTTATCAAAAATTAACAGAAAACCGGCCTTTCGCCCCTCCTGCGCTGTCCCGACGAAAATGTGTTAGCATCTGCTGAACCGGTTACATTCCGTGCGCGGGGAATTCCCTACTTTTATCCTGTCGCTCAAACCTAAGACTACGACCTATGAAACGACTCATCCTTTTGACCTGCCTCCTTGCCTTCGTGTCGGTAGCGGAGGCGTGGGCCAAGCGCCCCGGGCGCTCCTTCAGGCGCTCTTTCGTCCAGGTAAGCGCCCGGGATCCCCGTTATTTCTGCCTTTCGGACGGGCAGCCGTATATCCCCGTGGGATGCAACATCGCCGCGATGGGGTCGGTTGCCGACATGGAACATTACCTCGGGGAGATGCACCGCCACGGCGCCAATTTCGGCCGCGTGTGGCTCAATACGAACCTCTTCGAGATCGAAACCCGTTACGGCGAGGTGGACACCGCCAAGCTCGTGCGCATCGACCGCCTGCTGGAGCTCGCCGACCGGTACGGCATCAAGATCAAGTTCTGCATCGAGAGTTTCCGCCATATCCGGCCGGGCGTGAACAAGTGGGACACCAAAGCCTCGTACCATACCTCGAACGGCGGCCCGTTTGCCGATGCCGACGATTATATCACTTCGCAGCGTGGTGAGGAGGAGTTCCTGCGCCGCGTGCGCATCTTCCGCGAGCGTTACGGCGACCATCCCGCCGTTTTCGGCTGGGAGCTGTGGAACGAAATGAACGCCGTGGAGACGCCCGAGGAGCACCTGCGCGCGTGGAATGTCCGTATGCTGCCGCGTGTGAAGGAGATCTTCCCGAAAAACCTGGTGATGCAGAGCCTCGGCTCGCTCGACCGGGAGTCGAGCTTCCCGATTTATGAATTCATCAACCGCCTGCCTTCGAACGAGGTGGCGCAGGTGCACCGCTATATCGACGAGGGTGCCGAACTGGCCGTGTGCGGCGCCCCGGTCGACAGCATGGCCTCCGATGCCATCGCCGTGCTGCGCGGATACGGCCTCCGCAAACCGATGCTGCTGGCCGAGTCGGGCGCCGTGAAACCCGTGCATACCGGCCCCCATCCTATATATAAGGTAGATACGATGGGTTCCGTGCTCCACGACGTGCTCTTCGCCCCCTTTTTCAGCGGGGCCGCCGGGCCGGGGCACCTCTGGCATTGGGATCACCATATCGACAAGCAGCATACCTGGTTCCAGATGGGGCGCTTCGCGCGTGCCGTCGAAGGTGTCGACCCCCTCCGCGAAGGGTTCGAACCCGTGCGCCGCGATACGGCAGGGCTGCGGGTCTATGTGCTGCGGGGCGAACACACGCTGCTTGCCTGGTGCCGCGATACGGTGAGCACGTGGCGGCACGAGCTCTCCGAACGCATTCCGGCGCAGCGGCTGTCCGGCCTGCAGGTCGACTTCACACCGCTGCTCGGCGGGCGCAGGGTGAAGAAAGTGCGGATCTACGACCCCTGGCGGGACGAGTGGGTGCGCGCGTCCCGCCGTGCCGACGTATCGCTTCCGGACTTCACGCGCTCGGTGGTCGTCCGGATCGAATATTGAAGCGCAGGAGGGCGGATGATGAAAACGGACAAATAAATGATAAATCCGTTCTTTATATCCCTGTTCCGTCTTCCTAAATTTGTTGTAACGAAAATCCTGAAGCATAACCAAACCTATCAGCCTATGAAAGAAAAAGACGCTCCGACCTTTTCGATTTTGTGATCCGGCCCTCTCGGTGAACCTCAGTGCGGGCCTGTCCCGCGGCGGTGATTCTCCCCGCGGGACGCAATCAACCAACTACAACCTAAATACCTATGAAAATGAACCATTATTTGAATGTGCCGGGGCTCCTGCGCAGATTCGCGAAGATCGGGCTGGCTCTGCTGCTCGTCCTGCCGGTCGCTTTCGGCGCCGGTGCGCAGGACGTCTCCCCTGCCAGGGTCTCCGGGACGGTCGTCGACCAGCAGGGCATGCCGATCGTCGGGGCCGGGGTGGTCGTCAGGGGAACCCAGACTGGCTCCGTGACCGACCTCGACGGGCGTTTCACGGTCATGGCAGCCAAGGATGCGACGTTGACAGTTTCATTTATCGGCTATACCACCCGGGAGGTGCCCGTAGGAACCCAGACCGATATCCGCATCGTGCTCGCGGAGAATGTTCAGAGCATCGACGATGTGGTGGTGGTCGGCTTCGGCACCCAGAAGAAGGAAACCGTCACCGGCGCCATCGGGCAGCTGTCGGGCAAGGAGCTGATGCGCTCTCCCGTGACCAATATTTCCAATGCCCTCGTAGGGCGTATCGCCGGTATGGCCGCCGTCCAGAAGACCGGCGAGGCCGGCTTTGAGGAGTCCACGATCCGCGTGCGCGGCGTGGGGACGTATGCCGGCGACCAGAATCCGCTGATCGTCATCGACGGCATCGTGCGTGACATGACGGCCTTCAACATGCTCGACCCGAACGATGTGGAGCACGTCAACGTGCTCAAGGACGCTTCGGCGACCGCCGTGTACGGCGTGCGCGGTGCCAACGGCGTCATCATTGTGACGACCAAGCGCGGCCGCGAAGGCAACCTGAAAATCTCGTTCACGGCCAATGTCGGCTTCACCTCCCCGACGACCCTGCCCAGCCTGGTCAATTCCTACGACTATGCCGTGCTGCGCAACGAGGCGTTCGCCAACGACGGCAAGCCCGACGACATCAAGGTCTTTTCGCAGGACGAACTGTGGAAATTCCGGCATAACCGCGACTATACGCCCTCCGAGGTCGAGGCGATGGGACACCTTTCGCCCGAACAGAAACAGGCGCTGCTCGACAGCCCCGCCATCTACTACGGCAGTACGGACTACATGAAGCGGATTTTCGACGCCGGGGTGTCGCCCCAGCAGCAGTACAGCGTCAATATCTCCGGCGGTACCGAAAAGGTGGCCTTCTTCACCTCGGTGGGGTATTCCAACCAGAAGAGCCTCACCAACGACTTCGGGTTCAGCGATGCGGCCTCCAACTCGGGCAGCCACAAATATAATTTCCGCACCAACTTCGATTTCAACATCATCCCGCTCACCGAGATCAATGTTTCGCTCTCGGGGCAGGTGCGCGAGACGAAGATCATCACCGACCGCAACAGCAGCGTGGACATGTGGGGCCGTTACCGCGACCTGATGCTCAACATCTACGAAGCCCCGCCCTTCTCGGCGCCGGGCGTCTCCGACGGCCGCATCATCACCGATTATGCCGGCGGTACGATCATGGACAGCAACAAGGGCGCATGGGGTAAATCCCCGATCGCCTACATGCTCGAAAAGGCACAGGCGCGCATCAACCAGAGCAGCCTGAATACCTCGATCCGCATCCGCCACCGGATGGATTACCTCGTCGAAGGGCTTTCCGTACGCGGGGCGTTGTCGTATGACCATTATTTTACCAAGACGCTGCGCGTCACCCCCAACCTGCCCGTCTATTCGATCACGCGCAACCCCGCCGATCCGGCCGAGCTGCTCTATTACGGCGGCGAACACAATGCCAAATCCTACGAGGAGACCGGCTGGGGCAAAAACCGCAAGGTCTATGTCGAGGCCGGCATCGACTTCAGCCGCGATTTCGGCAAGCACGCCGTCACGGCCATGGCGCTCGTCACCGGCGAACGCTACACCTCGCCCGGGCTGAAGTATAACGTCCCCCGCGGCTATTACGGTGTGGTGGGGCGTGTCACCTACGGTTACGACCAGCGTTACCTGGCCGAATTCAACATGGGATACAACGGTTCCGAGAACTTCGCGCCCGGCAAGCGGTTCGGGTTTTTCCCGGCCGTTTCGGTAGGCTGGGTCGTATCGAACGAACCGTACTTTCCGAAGAACGACATCCTCACGTGGCTCAAGTTCCGCGCCTCGTACGGGCAGACCGGCAACAGCGAGATCGGCGGCGACCGCTTCCTTTTCCTGCCCGGCACCTGGGGCAGCCACAGCTACGGCCCCTGGAACGGTTCCCCGCTCGACGGGTATTTCTTCGGCTCGTCGAACGGTTCGGTCAATAACCCGGCTTTCCCCGGCAAATACGAACAGTCGACGGGCAACCCCGACGTCACGTGGGAGAAGAAGGAGTCGTACAACATCGCCGCCGAGGTGCGCATGTTCCGCGACCGGCTTTCGGTCACGGTCGACCTGTTCGAGGAGAAGCGCAACAACATCCTCACCAAACTGGGGGTCACGCCGGGCATCATCGGCCTGAGCGGCAGCGCCCTGCCGCCCGTGAACGTGGGGCGCATGAGCAACCGGGGTTACGAGATCCAGGTCTCGTGGCGCGACAACGTCGGCACGGATTTCTGGTATGAAGTGGGCGGACAGGTCTCCTATGCCGTCAACAAGATCGACTACAAGGCCGAGCCCTCCTACATGTACGCCTGGATGAACGAAACGGGCTTCGCCTACGGACAGTACAAGGCCTATTACAACGAAGGCTTTTACAATACGCCCGAGGAGGTCGCCAACCATCCCTACAATGCCATCGACGGCAACCGTGTCCAGGGCGGCGACCTGCGTATCATCGACGTCAACGGCGACGGCATCATCGACGACAAGGATATCACCCCGACGGGCTTCTCGAACGTCCCGCGCTTCGCGTTCAGCAGCAACCTGAGCTTCGGCTACAAGGGGTTCGAAATATCCGCGCTCCTTACCGGTTCGGCGCAGGGGACGTTCAACATGAACGGCTACCTCATCACGCCCTTCGCCCAGGGAAACGGTACGCCGCTGAGCTATATGAACGGCCGCTGGACGCCCGAACGCCATGCCGCCGGCAAGCATATCACCTTCCCGCGCATGTCCGTGAATATGGCCAACAGCCAGAACAACCAGAACAATGCCTTCTGGTTCCGTTCGACCGACCATATCAAGCTCAAGAACGTCGAGGTGGCCTATACGTTCCGGAACGCCCGCTGGATGCGCAAAGCGCATATCGGCTCGATCCGCGTATTCGTCAATGCCAACAACCTCTGTACCTGGGGCGGCAAAGACCTGATCGACGGCATCGACCCCGAGCTGGTGCAGGACGGCAGTACGTCCGAAGGCATCATCTACCCGCTCACGCGCGTGTATAACTTCGGTTTCAACATCCAATTTTAAGTCGCAGCCTTATGAAAAAGACCATTTATACGCTTCTCGGCCTGTTGCTGGCGGCCGGCCTTACGTCCTGCCAGGACTGGTTCATCGAGAAGCCCGAAGTGACGGGCATGGATCAGGACGAGGTCTTCAGCACGGCCAAGAACGCCGAGGGGGCGATCGCCGAGGCCTACGCCACGATCCTCTCTTCGGGATTGCCCGTACTGGTGTGGAACAACTCCCCGATCATGCCCTACGAGACGACCGAAGCCATCATGGGCGGCGAAGACCTTTGCCGCCTGACATGGGGATACATGGATAAGCAGGTCGTGGCGGGCATGCTGGCCAACAACGAGAATAACGGCGCCGGTTATACCGACGACTATTTCCCCAACAACTACGCCTACATCCGCAAGGCGTGGCTCGTGTACGAGAACATCGACAAGGTCGCCGACATGTCCGACCGCGACAAAGCCATCGTCAAGGCCGAAATGCAGGTGCTGGTGGCTTTCCGCTACGTGGAGATGCTCAAACGCTACGGCGGTGTGCCGCTGGTCGAATCGACGCTCACCACGGTCGACGTGCGCCCCCGCTCCACCGTGCAGCAAACCCTTGACTTCATCGTCGGGCTGTGCGACGCGGCCGCCGCGACACTCGAAGGTGTGCGCTGGCCGGCCGACTGGCTGGGGCGCGTGAACAAGGGTGTGGCGCTGGCCGTCAAGGCCGAGGCGCTGATGTATGCCGCCCGTCCCCTCTTCAATGCCGACGCCCCTTACATGCAGATGGCCGACCCCGCGAACAATGAGATGATCTGGCTCGGGGGCTACGATGCCAAGCGCTGGGAAACGGCGCGCCTGGCCAATCAGGAGGTGATCGACTGGGGCAAGGCCAACGGCTTCGAGCTGATCGACACGGGCGACCCCATCAAGGATTACGGCACGGCCGTCGGCACGCCGTCGAACCGCGAGGTGCTGCTGGCCTACAAGCAGCAGCGCGAGGCTGACGACAACGGTATCTACAAGAACTACACCTTCATGCCGACCCACACCGGCCACGACCTGGGGCAGTACCGCGGCACCGGCTACGGTCAGCTCTGCCAGTACCGCAAGGCCGATGGTACGGATCAGACGTGGGCGGGCGTGGACGACTGGCGCCCGGCCGGCGAATACCGCGACAAGGCCGAAGAGTTGGAACCCCGTGCGCAGGCGTCGCTCTATTTCTACGGCGTCAACCCCAAGAACAATACCGGCAACAGCCGTTGGGATCTGTACCAGAACTGGCAGCTCGAATACAAGTGGCAGGACGGCTGTGCCAAGAACATCAAATTTTGGTACGAAGCCGGTTCGCGCGAATGGTTCGAATTCCCGATCTACCGCATGGCGGAGTTTTACCTCAATATCGCCGAGGCCTACAACGAGGAGGGCAACCCGACCATGGCGCTGCGCTACCTGAACGACATCCGCAGGCGCGGAGGCATCCCCGACGAAACGCAGACCGACCGGGTGGGGCTGCGGCGGAGCATCCACCGCGAATGGGCCGTGGAATTCTACGTGGAGAACCAGTGGTATCCCCACGCCCGCCACTGGAAGCAGGGGGCGTCGATGGTCGGCGGGGCCAAGTACAAGTTCGAGTTCTCGCAGGCCGCCGGCGTGTCGTGGAACCCCCGCAAACCCGAGGAGTTCGCCAATTACACGCGCAAGCCCTCCTATGTCCCCGAATACACGTGGCACGAGCGCATGTCCCTTTCGCCCTTTACGCTCAGCGAGGTGAATAAGGGCTATCTGGTGCAGAACCCCGGATATTGATCCGCCCATACACAATCGTTTACCGAAAAAATCAGAATTACATGAATCCCAACCATATGAAAAGTGTGTTTCTCGGAGGCGCGGCACTCGCGGTTCTGGCCGTCGGTGGTGCCGGCCCGGTTTCCGCCCGGGATACCGCGGCTGCGGAACAGCCCGACAGTGCGGCCCTGGAATATGTGATCCCCGGGACATCGGCCCGCACGAAGGCAATGCTGGTCACTTCGTCCGTCTCTTCCGTGACGGGAGACGAGGTATCCATCCCCTCGGCCAATATCAACAACATGCTTTACGGACGTATCCCGGGGCTCGTCGTGTCGCAGACCAACGGGGAACCCGGCTACGATGCCGCTACGCTCAGTATCCGCGGCGTGGCGACCTACAACAACTCGTCGCTGCCGGTCTATGTCGACGGCTTCCAGACCAATATGGCTTATTTCCAGTTTCTCTCGCCTGCCGAGATCGACCGGATCGAGGTGCTGAAGGATGCCGCGGCGCTGGCTCCCTTCGGCATGAGGGGCGCCAACGGCGTGATTTGGGTCACGACCAAGCGCGGTCGTATCGGCCGCCCGCGCGTCACGGTCAATGTCCGGGGCGGCGTGCAGCAGCCCATGAACCTCCAGAAACCGTTGCGTACGGGCGACTATACCCGGCTTTACAACGAGGCGCTGAGCAACGACAACGGCAACGTTTGGACACCCTATTACACGGCCGACCAGGTCGCCCGACTGCCCGACGTGGACTGGTACCGCGAGGTCACCAAGAAGGCCACGCCCTATACCGATGCCGACGTGTCGGTCTCGGGCGGCGACAAGACCGTACGCTATTTCGTGCTGTTCGGCTACATGGGGCAGCGGGGAATCTACGACACCCCGACCAACGATACGCTGGCCAACGCAGGCATCGACCGCTACAATATCCGCACGAACCTCGATATGAACCTCTTCGGTTTCCTGGAGGCCAAGGTCGATGTCGGGGGCCGGATCGAAGACCGCCGTTACCCCAACCGCGCCGCGGGCGACCTGTGGAACGACCTTGCCAAATACCCCGGCTCGGTTTATCCCGTGCGCAACCCCGACGGGACGTGGACGGGTACCCCGATCTACAATTTCAACCCCCTGGCCTCGATCAAGGCGCTGGGGCGCAACTCCACGCACGACCGTACCCTGCAGGCCAATTTCCAGCTCAAGGAGCGGCTCGACTTCCTCGTGGAGGGGCTCTACCTTTCGGAGGCGATGTCGCTGAGCAGCTGGACGCGCGACGGCGCGAGCAACACGCGCAACTATTCGCGCTGGCTCGACGGGGTGCAGCAGACCACCGATAACGACACCCCCTATACCCGTGGCGAGGACAGCGGCCAGAACCAGTGGACGTGGCAGCACTACAATGCCACGGTCGGCTACGACGGCACGTTCGGGCGGCATGTGGTCTCCGCCTCGGCCGGGATACTCTACAATATCTACAAGACAGACTTTTCGCAGAACGGCGCTGCCGGCAAGATGGTCGAATACCGTCACATGACCGTCAACGGGGCGGTCAACTATGCCTATGACGACCGCTATGTGGCGACCTTCTCCTTCGCCGCCGACGGTTCGGACAATTACAGGCCCGGCAACCGCTGGGGGTTCTATCCCTCGCTCGGCCTTGGCTGGATCGTCTCCCGCGAGCGTTTCCTGCGGGACAGCCGCATGGTCGATCTGCTCAAGCTTAGGGCTTCGGTCGGTAAGAACGGCTGGGATCCGATGGGCGAGATGCGTTACCTCTGGGAGGGCTACTATACCGGCCGCGGCGGCCTCAATACGGGAAACTCCGAGCACACGTGGCACGGGGGAACGGCGCTGTCCTACCTCCCGAACCCCGATGTTTTTGCCGAAAAGAGCCTGAAGTACGACGCCGGCATCGACCTGCGCCTGTGGAACAGGTTGTCCCTGAACGTTGACCTGTTCCTCGAAAAAAGATCGGGCATCGTGACTCAGGACTGGATGATCCCCGGTGCCTCGGGCGTGGACAATCCGCCTTACCGCAACATCGGCAGGATGACTAACAAGGGCTTCGAAGTCCAGCTTTCCTGGGCCGACCGCATAGGCGATTTCAATTACGCGCTCACGGGCATGGCCTCCTACAACAGCAACAAGGTCGACTATATGGCCGAGGTCGTGACCGTGCCGACCGCGGCACGCACGGGACGGCGGCTCGACGCCCTGTTCGGATATGTGGCCGACGGGTTCTACGACTGGGACGATTTCGACGTCGGCGGCGAACTCAGGGAGGGGCTTCCCAAGCCTACGTTCGGTGCCGTGCAGCCCGGCGACATCAAGTATAAGAACCTGAACGGCGATACGGTCATCGACGAGAACGACCAGACGGCCATCGGCGACTCGTACCTGCCCAAGTTGCAGTACTCGTTCTCGCTGGCGGCGTCCTACAAGGGGTTCGACCTCTTCGCCCTCTTCCAGGGGGCGGCCGGCCGTGACGTGAACCTGCTCGATGCGCCCTTGCAGAACGTGGCGTTCCGCGACAACGGCAACGTATACGGGATTGCCGAAGGCCGCTGGGCCTACTATCCCGAACAGGGCATCGACACGCGGGCTACGGCCACCTATCCGCGCCTTTCGTTGCAGGACAACAGCAACAACTACCGCAATTCGACACTCTGGAAGCGCAGCGGCGACTTCCTCAAGCTGCGCAACGTGGAACTGGGATACACCTTCGCGCAGCCGTCGCTGAGCAAGGCCGGCATCTCGAAGATCCGCATCTACCTGAGCGGTGTCAACCTGCTGACCGTCAGCAGGCTGATGCGCGACTACGACATCGACCCCGAAATCCTTTCCGGCCACCCGGCGCTGAAATCCTACAACCTCGGACTGACCGTAACCTTCTAAACACGACTGCCATGATACGAAAAAATATGAGAATCCTTTTCGCGGGCGCCCTCCTCTGTTCGCTGTCCCTGGCGGGGTGCGATGCGCTCGACACCAAGGAAGACCTGAACCTGACGGACGAGATGATGGCCACGCGCCGTTACCAGATGTTCGACTGGGGCTACCGCGTTTACGAACACATCCCCTACGGGTTCACGGCGATCGACGGCAACCTCTTCGCAGCCGTTTCCGACGAGGCGCAATACGTGACCACGTTCAGTTCCACGCAGCGGTTCAACGAAGGCAGCTGGAGCGCCTATTACAACCCCGACGATTGCTATACGAGCTATTACAACGGCATCTATGCGGCGCACGACTACCTCGATAAGTCGGTGGATTACAGGTATATCCTCGGTATGCACCGCGACACGCTCACTTCGAACGGCCTGGACAGCTACCGCCGCGACATCGTCGACGTGCAGCGGCTGCGCGCCGAGGCGCATGTGCTGAAAGCCTATTATTATTTTGAGCTTGCCAAGCGTTACGGCGGGGTGCCCCTCATCGACCGCGTGTATGCCGACCAGAAGGAGGCCAATCTTCCGCGCGGCACGTTCGACGAGGTGGTCGGCCTCATCCTGCGCGAGATCGAGGGGGTGCGCAACGAACTGGTCGTCGACTGGCGGGCCGAGAACCTCGAGGAGAAGTCGGGCCGGATCACCCGCGGCGCGGCGCTGGCCCTCAAGTCGAGGGTGTTGCTCTATGCCGCCAGCCCGCAGTTCAATCCCTCGGGCGAAAAGTCCAAGTGGGCTGCCGCTGCCGCTGCGGCCTTCGAAGTGATCAACATGGGCATCTATTCCCTGCATCCCGATTACGGCGGGCTGTTCGTCGCCGAAACCTCTACGACCAGCCCCGAGACCATCTGGGCGGTGCGTATGGGGGCGACCAACGAGTTCGAACGCAAGAATTACCCCATCGGCACGCAGGGCGGCGGTACGGGTATCTGCCCTTCGCAGAACCTCGTGGAAGCCTATGAATCTACGGGGGAGGATACGGGCGATGCCTATGCCGGCCTCGACCCGCGCTTCTACGCCACCGTCCTGCGCAACGGCGATACGTGGAACGGGCGCACGCTCGAAATCTATGCGGGCGGCGCCGACGACCCCGCCCGGCAGAACGCTTCGCCCACGGGGTATTACCTGCGCAAGTTCCTGAACGAGAACCTGAACCTCACCAATGACGACAAACGGCTTCGCAGCTGGATCGTTTTCCGCTATGCCGAAATATTGCTTAATTTTGCCGAGGCGATGAACGAAGCCTACGGCCCGGACGACGCCCACGGCTACGGGATGAGTGCGCGCGACGCCGTGGATGCCGTGCGTGCCCGTTCCGGGGTGGGGATGCCCCCGGTCGATGTCGCCCCGGGCGATGCGGCCGCCATGCGCACGGCCATCAAACACGAACGCCGCATCGAGCTGGCCTTCGAAGACCATCGCTACTGGGATCTCCGGCGCTGGGACGATGCCGGGACGGTGCTCAACCGGCCCCTGCGCGGCGTGAAGGTGACCCGCAGCGGCGACGGCTTTGCCTACACGCCGTTCGAAGTGGCCAAACGCATCTTCGATGCCCCGAAGATGAACCTTTATCCGATCCCGCAGGCCGAAATCGTAAAATCGGGCGGGGTACTCGACCAGAATCCGGGTTGGTAGACCGAAAAATATCGAACTATGAGAACGATCGTTACATTCTTTTCTGTGCTGCTCCTCGCATGCGGGGCAGCCTCATGCCAGAAGGCCGACAGCGAGAGGCCCTGGGGCAGTGCGGTGATCTATATGCCGCAGGCCGGTTACATCCCTTATGCCGTGCCCAACGGCGGGACGGCGCAGCAGTCCAACAAGAATTACCGCATCGACGCGCAGGCGGGGAAGGTGCACATTTTCCTGGGCATCTACCGCGCCGGGCTGGCCGAGTTGCAGGCCTATACGGTCAGCGTCTCCGTGGGCAGCACTCCCCTGGACGGGACTGTGTTGCTGCCGGGCCGGGCATACACGCTGCCTTCCTCGGTGAGCTGCCCCGACGGGAAACGCGATGCGACTTTTTTCCTCACGGTCGACATCGCCTATCTGAAGGCGAATGCCGACAAGGATTTTTCCCTGCCGGTCACCATATCCGACCCGACGCGTTATGCGCTCAACGACAAGCTCACAACGACGCAGGTGCGTATCGACACGTCGGAGCTGCTCTCGAAGGAGGGGCTGTAACCCGGCTTTGCCGCCACACCGGCACGGGGTCGCCTCCGGCGGCCCCGACTGCCGTTTTGTTCCCGGCTGTCGCCTGAAATCGTTTTTTATGAGGAAATTATTTGCGTTCCTGTTTTTTGCGCTCTTTCTTGCGCCTGCGCCCCTTGGCGCCCGGTCTTTCTCCCGCGGGCGCATCGTCGTGCATCCCGGCGGGCGTTACCTGCAATATGCCGACGGCAGGCCGTTCTTCTATCTGGGCGACACGGCGTGGGAGCTGTTCCACCGTACGACGCGCGAAGAGGCGCGCCTCTATCTCGAAGACCGCGCCCGGAAAGGGTTCACGGTCATACAGGCCGTCTGCCTCGCGGAACGTGACGGGCTGCGCGTCCCCAATGCCTACGGCGACCTGCCGTTTGCCGATGCGGGGTTCACCCGGCCCAACGAGCGTTATTTCACGTATGTGGACGAAGTGGTCGCCATGGCCGACTCGCTGGGGCTGGTCATCGGCCTGCTGCCCGCATGGGGCGACAAGTTCTGCCTCAAATGGGGCCCCGGGCCCGAGATCTTCACAACGGAGGGGCGTGCCGAGGCTTTCGGGCGCTATCTGGGGGAGCGTTACCGCATCCGGCGGAATATCATCTGGATACTGGGCGGCGACCGTCCTCCCGAAGGGCGTGAACCCATACTGCGGGCCTTCGCCCGCGGCATTGCCTGCGGTGTCGCCGGCCGCGAGGATTATTCGGCCTGCCTGATTACCTACCATCCGTGGGGGAAATCCTCTTCGGGCGACTGGCTGCACGACGAGCCGTGGCTCGCGTTCAACATGCAGCAGAACGGCCATGCCTACGATTTCGACCTTTGGGAGCGCATCGCCCGTGATTATGCCCGGCGGCCCGTCAAACCCGTGCTGGACGGGGAGCCGATCTACGAGGAACATCCGATCGACTTCGACCGGGAAAAATACGGCACTTCCGAAGCCCTGCATGTGCGGCGGGCGTTCTACCACGAGGTCTTTTCCGGGGCCTGCGGACATACCTACGGCTGCCATGCCGTATGGCAGATGTGGGAACCCGGCCGGTATGCGCCTGTCACGGGGCCCGTGCGGAGCTGGCGGGAATCCCTCTCGCTGCCCGGGGCTTACCAGGTGTGCTATGGGCGGGAACTTATCGAGAGCCGTCCGTTTTTCCGCCGTATTCCCGACCAGGGCGTTATCGCCGGGGATGCCGGCCGGGGGCACGGGCGTTGTACGGCTACCCGCGACAGCCTCGGCACCTATGCCATGGTCTATTCCGAGAGCGGACGGCCGTTTGCCGTCGACCTGGAACGGGTTTCCGGGAAGCGGATCGTGGCCTGGTGGTACGATGTCCGCAGCGGGCGCCCGCTGCGGATCGGGGAATTCCGCCGCCGGGATGCCGGTGCGACGATGACCTTCACGCCCCCGACTTGCGGCAAGGGGAACGATTGGGTACTGGTGCTCGACGATGCGCGCATGAAATATCCGCCGCCCGGGAGATGCCCGGAAGCCCGCTTCGGGGCTGCCGGGTAAGTTCGCCTCCCGGGCGTTTTTATCCGGCGGCGTACAGGGTTTCCTGCTGGTGCGGATCGTGTCCCCGCTCCGGGCGCTCTTTGCCTATTATGACGACACACCCCGCACGAAGCCGTGCGGGGTGTGTCGGTGCGGGGTACCCCCCCCCC
>ERZ773183.1668-NODE-1668-length-17548-cov-3.266564_pt1 | contig 17548 bp, 19 predicted proteins | sample MGYA00580532_ERZ773183 | MGnify/ENA primary metagenome ERZ773183 (study PRJEB29015, sample SAMEA2737791) | human gut metagenome | biome: human gut; feature: human-associated habitat; material: faeces | place: China | collected 2012 ... | reverse complement strand
ACATCGTCATCTGCCCGGAATGCGGTGCGCCCTATCACCGGGAATGCTATGCCGCGGAGGGCCGGTGCGTGTTCAGCGCCAAGCACGGCAAGGGCTTTGAGTATGTGCCGCCGGAGGCCAAGCCCGACGTAAATGCCAACGGGCCGATCTGCCCTGTGTGCCATGCACAGAACCCGCCCGACACGCTGTTCTGCGAACGGTGCGGCCAGCCCATGCGCGGGGGCGTACCGCCCCAGGCCGCGCAGAGCAGCCCACAGTATGCCGAGCCGGGTATGGGCGGCACGGGCATGCCCGGCGGCTTCGGCGGGCCGGGCGCGCAATACGCCACCGGCGACGTGATGACGCAGCTCCATCTGGCCAAGGAATACGACGGCATCTCCACGCAGGACTGGATGAAGTACATCGGCAATTCCGCGCCGTATTATCTGTATCAGTTCCAGCGCATGGATGAAAGCGGGCGCAAGACCAGCTTTTGCTGGAGCGCGCTGTTCATCCCGGAGTTTTATTTCTTCTACCGCAAAATGTGGGGCTGGGGCGCGCTGGCGCTGGCGGTGTCCCTTATCGTAAGCATCCCGTCCCTCCTTTCGCTCATGGCTGCGCTGGGCATCGCCACGGCTTTGCCTCTCTCCGCCTCGGCGCTCTCCACACTCATCACAGTGTGCGGGCTTCTGAACTGGGGCGTTCGCATCGCCTCGTGCCTGTTCGGTTTTTACCTGTTCCGCCAGAGCGCGGCCAGGCGGATGCGCGCCATGAAGGACGACAGCACCGACGACGACCGCTACCGCACCGAGCTGGAACGCCGCGGCGGGCCGTCCCGTGTGGCCGTGGTCCTGGTGGGCGTGCTGCTGCTGGTGTGCAGCTTTGCGTTTTCCGCATGGATCGGGCCGGATCGCCTGATGTCCGCCTTTTATCTTTACTAAAATCCCCTTCGGGCAAAAGGGAGGAACAAATTGAGCAATACTCCCACACTGGAGACCGAACGCCTGATCCTGCGCAAATTCACGGAGAATGACCTGGAGGCCCTGTATCAAATATACCGCGATCCGGATGTGAACCGGTTTCTGCCCTGGTTTCCCCTGCAAAGCATGGATGAGGCCCGAAAATTCTTTGAAGACCGCTACGCATCCCTTTACGCGGAGCCACAGGCCTATGCCTACGCCATCTGCCTGAAGCGCGGCAACCGACCCATCGGATATGTCAAGGTAGATATGGCCGAGCCCCACGATTTCGGCTATGGCCTGCGCGCGGAATTCTGGCATCAGGGAATCGCCACCGAGGCCGGAAGGGCCGTCACCGCACAAGTAAAGTGGGACGGGCTGCCCTATATCACGGCCACGCACGATGTCAACAATCCCCGAAGCGGCGGCGTGATGCGGCAAATCGGGATGAAGTACCAGTATTCTTATGAAGAGCAATGGCAGCCTAAGGATCTCTTGGTCACTTTCCGCCTTTACCAGCTGAACCTGGATGGCAACGGCAGCCGGGTGTATCAAAAATACTGGAATGAATCCGCCGTTCATTTTGTGGAGGAGGAAGTCTCGGCTCATGTTTTCCCCGCCCTGTAGGGCTGTAAAAAAGAAACTATCAAAGGAGAATGTTTCCCATGCAGAAGATCCGTAAAGCCGTCGTCCCCGCGGCAGGCCTGGGCACCCGCGTGCTGCCCGCCACAAAGGCCATGCCCAAGGAGATGCTCCCCATTGTGGACAAGCCTGCCATCCAGTACATCGTGGAGGAGGCCGTCGCCGCCGGCATCGAGGAGATCCTCATCATCACCGGCCGCGGCAAGGGCATCATGGAAGACCATTTCGACCGCGCCCCCGAGCTGGAGGCCGGCCTTGCGAAACCCGGCAAGGAAAAGATGCTGGAGGACGTGCGCTCCATCGCGGGCCTGGCGGACATCTTTTTTCTGCGCCAAAAAGAGACAAAGGGGCTGGGCCACGCCATTCTGAAAGCGCGTCCCTTCACGCAGGATGAACCCTTTGTCGTTTTGTACGGCGACGACGTCATCATGGGCGAGGACCCTGTAGCTGCGCAGCTCTGCCGCGCTTACGCGCAGTACCGAAAGGCCTGCGTGGGCATTAAGGAGGTCTCTCCCGCCGATATCGTGAAATACTCCTCCATGAAGTTGGACCATCTTTCGGGCAACCTGTACAACATCACCGACATGATCGAGAAGCCTGTGCCCGGACAGGAATTCAGCCTGTTCTCCATCCTGGGACGCTGCCTGCTTACACCGGAGATTTACGGCATCCTCGAGAAGACGCAGCCCGGCGCGGGCGGCGAGATCCAGCTTACGGACGCCATGGCCGTGCTGGCGCGCACCGGCGGCATGACGGGCGTTGATTTCACCGGGAAACGCTACGACATGGGCAACAAGCTGGGCGTGATGGAGGCCCAGGTGGAGACCGCGCTGAAGCATCCGGAGATCGGCCCGGCGTTCCGCGCTTACCTGAAAGAACTTTCCAAAACGCTGTAGGGCGCTGAAGGCACAAGGACAAAAGTTCTTATTGTTCCGCGCCGCAAAACGCATTTCAGCGGTTACGGCTCCGGAACGGCCGCAGAGCCGAAAACAGCCCGCGGCTGTTCTTTACAAACCAAGTCATAAAAAATGCCGTGCCTGTCCACAATATGCTTGACGGGCACGGTGTTTTTATTGTATAATTAATTGCTTGCCGTGAACAGGCAGGTAATCCTTGCCCCTTCGGGGGCCTTACGTCCAAAAGGAGGTGCACAGAAATGGCAAAGTATGAAACAATGCTGGTTACCACCGCTACTCTCGACGAGGAAGCTACGGCCGCGCTGGTCGGCAAGTTCAAATCCCTCATCGAAGCGAATGGTACGATCGATTCTGTCGAGGATTGGGGCAAGCGTCGCCTTGCATACCCGATCAACAAGGAGAACGAAGGCGTTTACACTCTGATCAACTTCACGAGTGAAGCCGACTTCCCCGCCGAGCTCGACCGTGTCTACAAGATCACCGACGGCGTGCTGCGTTCCATGATCGTGGCGAAAGAAGAAGCCGTTCCCGCGAAAGCTGAAACGGAGGCAAAATAATGCTGAATGTTGTAGCTTTGATGGGCCGCCTTGTAGCGGACCCCGAACTGCGCCACACCCCGAACGGCGTTGCGACATGCACGTTCCGTATCGCGGTGGACCGCAGCTTTGTGCGTGCCGGTGAAGAGCGCAAAGCAGACTTTATCGACATCGTGGTCTGGCGCCAGACTGCGGAATTTGTTTGCAAGTATTTCCACAAAGGCAACCTCATCGCCGTGGACGGTTCCATCCAGACGCGCACGTATGAGGACAAAACCGGCAACAAGCGCTATGCGTTTGAGGTCGTTGCGAACAACGTCCACTTTACCGGCGAAAAGAGCGGCAGCACCGGCGGCCAGGGCGGCTACGGCGCGCCCGCGCCCATGCAGGCTCCCGCCGCGCGTCCCGCGCCCGCAGAGCCCGTCAGCTATGCGGCCGGCAGCGCCGACGATTTCGCCGTGATCGACGACAACGAAGATCTACCGTTTTAAGGAGGCGGACGTGCCCGGCGCGCCCCTTCCGCTACTTTGAGACAAGGAGGAAAACACCATGCCTTTCGACAGAGACCGTCAGGATAGCCGTGGTGGCCGCCCCCGTGGACGCCGCAAGAAGGTTTGCAGCTTCTGCGTGGACCGTATCGACCACATTGACTATAAAGACATCCCCCGCCTGCGCAAGTACATTTCCGAGCGCGCGAAGATCATTCCCCGCCGCGTTACCGGTACCTGCGCTTTCCATCAGCGTGAGCTGACCGTCGCCATCAAGCGTGCGCGCCATGTTGCGCTGCTGCCCTACGTGAGCGACTGATTTTACCGGCATACAAAGGGCCGCACGGTTAACACCGTGCGGCCCTTTTTTGTTTTGCACGAAAACACAGGCGTTTTGCCGCCCGAGCGGCTGATGCTCATTCTTCGGTAAACAGATCCTGCACTTCGCAGTCCAGCGCTTTCATCAGACGCTCCAGCGTGTCGATACGCACAGATTTGCTGGCGTTGTCGCAGATTTTGTTCACGGTCGCATAGTCCGTTCCCATCTGTTTTACAAGCCAGTATCTTGTTTTCCCTTCCCGGTCTAAAAGCGACTGAACATTGAATTGCAGCATTTTGTTTTCCTATCCATAATCCGACATGCTCTGTTCTTATTTTTTATGATAAGTCAAAATCCACACGTCGAATAGTTGCTTTTTCCATAGTCTATTTTCCAATAGTATATTATAATCCTCACTGTTCACGGCCGGCTGTTTTTGTCAGGATAAATTTAATCAAATTATCGGATGGTGTTTTATCATGAACCTTTGGAAAGACCGCCGCGTGGATTCTTTGCATCGCGTGGTGCTGCCCCGGGAAGCGTTCAGTTTGCTGGGCTGGACGTCGGACGAAGTGCTGGAGGCGGAAGCCTTGCCCGCGCAGGATGCTCTGCTGCTGCGCGCCCAAAACCATCCGCGCCCGCAGTGCTGTGCGTGCGGCGGCGCGCAGGACCTTGTTTCCCTGGGCGGCAGGCGCTGGCTGTGCGGGGCCTGCCTTGCCGCCGCGAACGCCGCAAGCAAAGCCTGATCTTCTCAACCCGCCGCAGCAAAAAGCGCCCCGCCTGTATTAGGCGTGTTGGCGCAAGAAAACATCGTCCTTGAAGCGGGAATTTCCGCGCATAGCTTCGTCAAATCGCCTTGACAACCACAAAGGGTGCCTGCGGCAATTTTCCTTGCTCTGCATCGAAAATTCCCGTTTCAAGGGTGCTGCGCAGTTTTGGCCCGGCGGTTTTGGATGTACAGTGCGCGAAAAAAGCCTGGCAATCCTTTGTGGATTGCCAGGCTTTTTGAGTACGCTGTGCGCCAAAACCGTCAGCCCAAAACCGATGTTTTCTTGCGTCAACGCGCCTTTTGACGCTGCGCGTCAAACCGTCCGGCCCAAAACCGATGTTTTTTTATGCCAACGCGCCTTTGCGGCGGCGCTGAATAAACAGCGGGACGGCGGCTTCCAGCAGCGTCAGGCCCAGCGCAAGGGAAATATAGAGCCATACGCTGCTTTGGGGGGCCTGCATTCCGGCAATGCAGCGCGCGTCCATGATCCGGTCCTGCGTCTGAACGGAGACCTCATACAGGCCGGAACCGCTCTGAACCTGAGCGGTGTGATAAAGCCTGTCGCCGGGAACGGCGGCGTCGGTTTTTTCGTCGATGCGAAAGCGGGAGGTGTAAAGGCTCCAGCTGACGCCCACAAGGCGCGTTTCGCCGGCGCTGTTCCGGTAAAGCACCCAGTCCGCGTCCGATTGGCCGAACAGCCGCGCAGAACCGCCCGCCCTCGTGTGTACGTCCAGAAGCTCGCAGCCTTCAAAATAGGGCAGCCGGGCCAGCCGCTCGGCCGTCAGCGGGCCCGCCTGCGGGAATACCGCCAGGGAAACCGCCGCTGTGAGCAAAACGAAATTCAAGAGAAAAACGCCGGCCCACAGGAGCACCCGGCCTTTATGCCGAGGCCCATAAGGAAGTAAATAAGATTTCCGGTGAAACCGGCGTGGTGAGGTCACGCCGGTTTTTTCTTTCTCCCATACGTCATACAGACTTTTTATTTTTCCGAGTATCTCTGTAAGTTCATTGATCTTCTCCATCATCTCTGTGTTTCCATCGAAGCGGTCATATTCCGCACATTGATTCTTGATATGGTTTCACTCCCATACGAGCGCATGGCAATCGCCATCAGCTTCATAGGGTTGTCATCAGCGGCAATCCGGTTAGATCTTAATTTGCCGCAGATTTTACAGCGATGAATGATTGCCCATTCGCCGCTTTTGCGTACCCATACCGCAATCGGTTCCATAACCCCATGACAGCCAGAAGCGCGGTCTCCGGGTTTTTCATCTACATGGACGCTGGAAAGGCAGTTCGGACAATGATTCCTGTGGTCGCTGCCCGCGCCGCCCGGCACCACCAGCCTCCCGCAGACCTTGCAGGTAAACGGGTCAAGACAGGGATGTTTTTTATAATACCCCTTATCATATTTTATTCTTTTATTCTCTCTGTTCATCGTAATAACCTCCAACATCTCCCTGCCAGCCCATCAAGGCCGTCATTTCTTCCATCTTTTCAATGGGAAACGGCGGGATGGATAATGGTTTCGAGGCCAGTGACAGCAGCTTGATAGGGCTATCATCCTCTGACATGGGAGTTGCAGTAAGCTCCCCGCACAGGCTGCACCGCTGGATAATTTCCCAACTGCCATCCGACTTCACCCAAATGCTGACGGGAAGCAGCGTTCCGCCACACTCATATCCTTCCTCATCCGCTTCGTGTATGCTTGCAAGGCAGTTCGGGCAATGATCCCAATCGCCGTCCGGTTCATTCTCCGCCGGAGTCCAGCCACAGAAACGGCAGTGATATTTCTTTTCTATTTTATTGCTCATAAAACTCCTTCTGGACAGGCGGTCAGAACAAAGCGTCCAGCTTTTCCTTCAAGGAATCCCGATACCGCTCTGTTAATTCCTGATACAGCTGCGCTTCATCCTCTGTCCATTCGTCAAATATTTCATCTTCAATTCTTATAATTGGCCGGGCCTTCTGATCTGCGACCTCTTTTCCCGCATCGGTAAGGCAGACAATCGTATTGCAGCCCGGTCCCTGCTCCAAATATACGATCCCTTCCTTTTCCAGTCTTCGTATCGAGGAATTGATCGTCTTTCTGCTGATCCCTGTCTGTTTATAAATCTCGCTTTGCAGGCAGCAGTCTCCATTTTCACAAATGACATACAAAATACTCTGTGCGCTGTTTGAAATGCCCATACGCATGGCTACATCATGATAAATGGAGTTGATCTCGTTCATAACGCAATTATACCTTTTCACTTTCTGGTGCTTCATACATCATCTCTCCTTGTCTGATTTCGGACATATTGCATTGTATCCGATTTCGGACACCTTGTCAAGAGGAAAATTGTGCCTTATATTCTCCTTCAAAATCTTTTCAAAAATGTTAATTCGGCATCCTTCCAACATTACTGGCAAGCAATGCATCTTTACGTAAAAGATGCCTACCAGACAGAAATTTCATTTCCGTAATTCCTGCCGGTGCTTGTTGGCGACATGTCCCCAAACCCCTGAAATCATCCTGCGGCGATAGCTGCGCGTTCTGTTGGAACGCTAAAAAATTGAAACCTAATATCTTGCCAAAATAAAAAATGCTATGCAATCGACGAACCTTTTGCATAGCATTTTTTATTTACCTGGCATAAGTTTTGTAATATTTCCTTATGGGCTACTGCCTTTCGACGGCGCGCGTTTTTTCTTCTGCGGGTCCCTTGATGTTGTCATCCTGAGCACCTCCTGATGTAAATGTGAACAGCGGTAAAGCTGCTTCTTGACTGTATCATACCAAAAAGCAAAGGGCTTGCACAGCACGCCGCCGGAAAACCGTCGCCTTGCCCAAGAAAAGCGGGCGCAGCTTGGGCAAAGCGGCGGCCACCGGCGGTCAGCCGCCGCAAACGGGTTGCACTTTTGCCTCCTTCGCCGTATAATAAAAAGAATCTGAAATTTGTATAATTCTGGAAAAGAGGCGGCGGCTTTGACGGACTTTCTGGTAAAACGCTTTATCAAAAACAGCACGGACGTGAACGACCCTGCCGTGCGCACCGCTTACGGCAATTTGGCGGGCGCGGTGGGCATTTTCTGCAACGTGCTGCTGTGTGCGGCCAAGCTGGCGGTGGGCACGCTGTTCGGCAGCATCTCCATTACGGCCGACGCGGTGAACAACCTTTCCGACGCCTCGTCCAGCGTCATCACGCTGGTGGGGTTCCGGCTTTCGGCAAAGCCCGCGGACGACGAACACCCTTACGGCCATGCGCGCATCGAATATCTGGCGGGGCTGGCCGTCTCGGTGATGATCCTCGTCATCGGCGTGGAGCTGGCGCGTTCCAGCATCGGCAAGATCCTGTCCCCCACGGCCGTGGAGTTCAGCCTTGTCACCGTGGCGGTGCTGCTGCTCTCCATCGGCGTGAAGCTGTGGATGGCGGCCTTTAATAAAAAGGTGGGCAGGCGCATCGGCTCGGCCACGCTGGAAGCCACGGCCATGGACAGCCGCAACGACGTGATCTCCACGGCGGCGGTGCTGGCGGCGAGCGTGGTCTCGGGCCTGACGGGGCTGGAGCTGGACGGCTGGATGGGCCTTGGCGTGGCGCTGTTCATTTTGTGGAGCGGCGTGGGCATCCTGAAGGAAACGGTCGATCCGCTGCTGGGAGAGGCGCCCAGCGAGGAGCTGACGGATTACATCGGCAAAAAGGTGATGAGCTACGACGGCGTGCTGGGCACCCACGACCTGATGGTGCACGATTACGGCCCCGGCCGCCGTTTTGCCAGCGTACATGTGGAGATGGCGGCGGAAAACGACGTGATGCAGAGCCACGACATCATCGACAACATCGAACGGGATTTCCAGGAGAACGACCACATCAGCCTCATCATCCATTACGACCCCATCCTGACGGGCGACGACGCGGTGGGCACGGCCCGGGAGTGGGTGAAGGAGCTGGTGCGGAGCATTTCGCCGGAGCTTTCCATCCACGATTTCCGCATGGTGCAGGGGCCGTCCCACACAAATTTGATTTTCGACACCGTGGTGCCGCACAATTTTCCGCTTTCGGACGCCGCGCTGCGCAAACGCATCCAGAGCCTTGTGGAGACGCACGACGCGGGCGAAACGAAATATTACGCCGTGGTCACCATCGACCACAGCTACGCGGCCATCCCCGGCGCGTGCAAAACAGACGGAAAGGAATGAGCCGCCCGCCTTTTGGGGCGGCCAAAGGATACGGAAAGGGAAGGGAAAGAACATGGAATTCAAAATCTCGGATAAGATGCGCAATATGAAGCCGTCGATCATCCGCGAGATACTCAAGCAGATGAGCGACCCGACGCTCATCAGCTTTGCGGGCGGGAACCCGGCGGCGGATTCATTCCCGGCGGAGGACATCGCGCGCTTTTCGGACGAACTGCTGCGGCAGGACCCTGTGGCCGCGCTGCAGTATTCGGTGTCGGAGGGCGTGCCCTCGGTGCGCGAAGCCGTGCGGGCCTTTGCCAACCGGCGCGAACGGGTGGCGAAGGAAAACGACGGCGTGCTCATTACATCCGGCAGCCAGCAGATCCTGGATTTCGCGGCCAAATGCCTTTGCAACGAGGGCGACGTGGTGGCTGTGGAAAACCCGGCGTTCCTGGGGGCGTTCAACGCGTTCCGCAGCAGCGGCGCGCGCCTGGCCGGCGTGCCGATGGAGGACGACGGCGTAAACCTGGCCGCGCTGGAGGCCGTGTTTGCCGCGCCGGAAAAGCCGCGCTTTTTCTACTGCATCCCCAATTTCCAGAACCCCACGGGCAAGACCATGAGCCTTGCCAAGCGCAGGGCCGTCTATGCGCTTGCGGTGCGGTACGGCGTGCCCGTGCTGGAGGACGACCCCTACGGGGAGCTGCGCATCGCGGGCGGGCCGGTGCCGTCCATCAAAAGCATGGACACCGAGGGTGCCGTTATCTACGCGGGCAGTTTTTCCAAAATTTTGTGCCCGGGCATGCGCCTTGCGTACTGCGTCTGCGACAAAAAGCTGATGGCCGCCTTTGTGGTGGCGAAGCAGTGCAGCGACGTGCACACCAACGTGTGGGCGCAGTGTGTATGCGAGGCCATGCTGACGCGCACGGATATGGACGCGCACATCCGGGAGATACGCAAAATTTACGCGGCCAAGGCGGCGCTGATGATGGAACAGCTGGATGAAAAGTGCCCGCAGGTCCGTTATACGCGGCCCGAGGGCGGCATGTTCATCTGGGGCACGCTGCCCGAAGGAGCGGATATGCCCGCGTTTGTGCGGGAATGCCTTGCGCGCAAGCTGGCGCTTGTGCCGGGCAACGCGTTCATGGTGGACGAAGAAGCGCCGTGCGGCAGCTTCCGCATGAATTTTTCCACCCCCACGCCGGAGAACATCGTGAAGGGTGTTTCCGTTATGGCCGGGGTGCTTGCCGCGCAGGGGCTCTGACATGCAGGCGGGATAAAAACAAACCAGAGCGGCGCTCCCTCTTTGAAAGGGAGCGCCGCTCTGGTTTTCTGCATCAGCCGGAGCGCACGGCTCACAGCGCCAGCTCCACGCCGCGGCCCGTGCGCTTGTACGGCGTGTATCGGATGCCCACCATGTCGAACATCCGTTTGCTGGCGATCACGGAATCGGAATCCGCGTATTTGTCCTCGTAATAGATGACCTGTGAGATGCCGCTCTGGATCAGCGCCTTGGCGCATTCGTTGCAGGGGAACAGCGTGGTGTAGATGCGCGCGCCCTTCAGGCTGCCTGTGCCGGAGGCATGGTTCAGTATGGCGTTCAGCTCGGCGTGGCAGACATACATGTATTTGGTTTTCAGCGGTTCGCCCTCGCGCTCCCAGGGCATGTCGTCGTCGAAGCAGCCTGTGGGCATGCCGTTGTAGCCCATGGACAAAATCTTGTTTTCACGGCTGACGATGCACGCGCCCACCTGTGAGGTGTTGTCCTTGCTGCGCTGCGCGGTGAGCAGCGCCACGCCCATAAAATATTCGTCCCAGGAAATATAATCCGTCCGTTTCAAAGCAGGGCCTCCTTGATCTGTGTATGATGTTTGCGCGGGAACACCGCGCGTCAATCCGTCATGGGGCTGACGCCGTCCAGATAGTCCACGGCGGCCAGCGCGGCCACAAGGCCGTCGCCCACGGCGTTGGCCACCTGCAGCGGCTTGCCCGTCATGTCGCCCGCGGCGAACAGGCCGGGAATGTTGGTGCGCATGGCGGCGTCTGTTTTTACAAAGCCGTTTTCCAGCGCAAGGCCGGGCACCAGCGCGTCCGGCGGCGTGGCCGCGCGCAGGATAAAAACGCCCTGTACGGGCAGCGCGGCGCCGCCCACGCGCACGGCCTCCACGGCGGCCCCGCCCTCCACGGCCTCCACGCGCCCGGCCCGGAAGGCCACGCCCGCTTCCAGCGTGTCGGGCCTGCGGCCCGCGATGTAGGTTACGGAGCAGCCGATGCCGTGCAGGAAATTGGCCTCCTGCGGCGCTTCGGGGGAAAGCCCCCACACCGCTACCGCGCGCCCGCGGTACAGCATGCCGTCGCAGGTGGCGCAATAGGAAACGCCGCGGCCCAGCAGCTCGGCCTCGCCGGGCACGGGCTTTGCCTTGGAAACGCCGCAGGCCAGCACCACGGCGCCCGTTTCCAGGATATCGCCGTCCAGGTTGACCATGAAGCGTCCGCCGAACGGCATGACGTTGCCCGCGCGCCCCTTGCGCAGCACAGCGCCCGCGTCCCGGGCGTGCTGCGTAAAGCGCTCCATCATCTGTTTGCCGGACAGCCCCGGCATGCCCAGATAGTTGTCCACCTGCTCGGCCTTGGCCAGCAGCGTTTCGCCGCTGTGCACCACCAGCACGGTCTTGCCGCGCTGGCGCAGGTTCAGCGCCGCCGAAAGCCCCGCTGGGCCTGCGCCGATGACAATGCAGTCAAAATTCGTTTCCATTTGTACTCCTTATCCGGTGTGGTCACAGCGCCACAACGAGCGTGCCGGCGGTGATGAGCACGCCGCCCAGCAGCGTTTTGAGCGTGAGCTTTTCCCCCAGGAAAAGCGCGGCCAGAAGAAATGTGAGGATGAGGCTGAATTTGTCGATGGTGACGACCTTTGCCACCTGCCCCACCTGCAGCGCCTTATAATAGCACAGCCAGCTTGCCCCTGTGGCAAGGCCGGAGAGCATGAGGAACACAAGGCTTCTGCCGCCGATGTCCTTCATGCCGGCCTGCGCCCCGGTGATGAACACCATGCCCCAGGCCATCACAAGCACGAAGATGGTGCGGATGGCCGTGGCCAGGTTGGAATTGATGCCCTGGACGCCGATCTTGCCGAGGATCGCCGTCAGGCTGGCGAACAATGCGGAAAGCCCCGCGTAAACGGCCCACATGAAAAAGCCCCCATTTCTTTGTGCGGGCGTGCCCGGCCGCACCGGGCGCCTTTGCGTTTATTATACAGCAGCACGGGGCAAAAACACAAGCGGCCGCGGCCTTTTCGGGGCCTTCCGCGCGTGTTTTTTTGCCGCCGGGCAGGAAAGCGCCCGCGCCGGCGGGGCAGGGGGCTTCCGCAAATGCGGCCGCCGGGCGCGTGCGCCCAAGGGCGTGCCTTCACGCGCCGCCGGGCCCGCCGGGCCGGGGCCTATTCCACATATGCGGGGACGGCGTTTTCCGGCATGGGGCAGGTGTAGCCGTCCGGGCAGCTTTGCGCGTGCTGCTCTCTGGCCAGGGCCAGAAGCGCGGGGTCCGCTGCCGCGCGCGCGCCCGCCAGCGCCATGGCTGCCGCCGCCGCCAGCATGCCCTTGAAGCCCAGCGGGCTGCAGCTCTGCGCGGCCATCTGCCAGGTGTGGCCGCCCGTGCCCAGCGCCCCGGCGGCGTAGTAGCACTGGGCCGTGGGCGCGCAGTAGCTCACGTCGCCCACGTCGGTGCTGCCGGGCTCGGCGGTTTTGGGGTCGTAAAAGAACGGCGCGATGCCGTCGTCCAGGTCCTTGCCCGCATAATGGGACAGCGGCAGGTCCGTGGCCGAGAGCGTGGAGGCCAGGTTGTCCGCGCGCTCCCCGGCGGAGAGCGTGGCGGCGAACTGTGCGGCCAGCGCCCGGTCGGCTTCGTCCCAGGCGGGCGCGCCCACCTCCCGCATGCATTGCCACAGCAGCTCGGACAGCGCCCTGTTGGGCACATAGTCGGAGAAGCCGTCCACCTCGCGGATGGTGAGCGCCGTGCCCGTCATCAGCGCGGCGCCCCGGGCCACGTCGTCCACACGCCGCTTGATGTCCAGCATCTGGGCCACACGGGGCGCGCGGATGTAGTAATGCACGCAGGCGCTCTCCTGCACCACGTTGGGGGCGGTGCCGCCCACGTCGCGGTAAGCGTAATGCAGCCGCGCCTCGGGGATGATGTGTTCCCGCAGATAGTTGCAGCCCACGTTCATCAGCTCGGCCGCGTCCAGCGCGCTGCGCCCGGCAAAGGGCGCGCCCGCCGCGTGGGCCGTGCGTCCCTTAAAGCTGTACAGCACGCCCGTCACGGCAAGACAGCCCTGCCCGCTGACGTAGTTCGCGGGGCCGGGATGCCAGGCGAACACCGCATCCACCTTGTCGAAATATCCGGCGCGGGCGAAAAACACCTTTCCGCCGCCGTCCTCCTCAGCCGGGCAGCCGAAGTATTTGACGGTGGCGCGCAGGCCGGTTTCGAGGCAGTAGTCCTTCAGCGCCACGGCTGCGGCAAAGCTGCCCGCGCCCAGCAGGTTGTGCCCGCAGCCATGGCCTGCCGCGCCCTCGCAAAGCGGCGCTTTTTCGGCGCGGCCCGCCTGCTGGGAAAGCGCGGGCAGCGCGTCGTATTCGCCCAAAAAGGCGATGACCGGCCCTTCGCCGCCCCATGTGGCGACGAAAGCCGTCTCCATGCCGCAGGGGCGGCGCTCCAGCGCAAAGCCCTCGGCCTCCAGCGCGGCGCTGATGGCGGCGGCGCTCTGCGTTTCGCGCCAGTTCGGCTCCGCAAAGCCCCAGACGGCCCTGGCCAGCGCAATGGCGCTTTCCTTTTTTTGTTCCACCCATTCGGTGATGCGTTGTGCTTCATTCATGTTTTTCACGTCCTCTGTTCCGGGCGGCGCGCTGTGCGCCGCGGTATGCCTTGTGCCTGCAAAAACAGCCAAAAGCTATTTCTTAGAATACCACATTTTGCCGCGGAGGGGAACAGCCGCGCAAAGCGGCCGCCCGCGGTGCGCCGGGAAGGCCGCGCGGCCGGGCGGAAAAATATCCCGCGCCGGGGCGCTGTTCAAAGTTTAGAGATAAATGCGTGGTAGAATAATAAAGGAAGGAAGCATCACACGGCAGGCACGCCCCGCTGCGCGGGGCGTTGGGAAAGGCGGCGGGCCATGAAGGAGCTGTATCTCGTAACAGGCGCGACGGGCCATCTGGGCAATACCGTTGCGCACAGGCTGGCGCGCGCGGGCAGGCAGGTGCGCGCGCTCGTTCTGCCGGGGGAGGAGCACGCGCCCCAGCTCCCCGGGGGCGTGGAGGCCGTGGCGGGCGACGTGCGCAGCCCGGCCTCGCTGGAGGCGCTGTTCGCGGGCGCGGAGGGGCGGGACGTGACGGTCATCCACTGCGCGGGCATCGTGAGCATCGCCTCCCGGTTCGACCAGAACGTTTATGACGTAAATGTGACGGGCACAAAAAACGTGGTGGACGCCTGCGTGCGCCGCGGCGTGAAAAAGCTGGTGCATGTAAGCTCGGTGCACGCGCTGCCGGAAAAGCCCGGCGGCGCGCTGGTGTCGGAGACGGACGTGTTCAGCCCCGGCGCGGTGGTTGGGCTGTACGCCAAAACAAAGGCCGCGGCCACGGCCTATGCGCTGGCGGCCCGCGCGCGGGGGCTGGACGTCCGCGTCGTGCATCCCTCGGGCATCTGCGGCCCGTATGACTACGGCCATGGACACCTGACGCAGCTGGTGCAGGATTTCTGCACGGGCCGTCTGGCCGCGGGCGTGGACGGCGGTTATGACTTTGTGGATGTGCGCGACGTGGCGGCGGGGATACTGGCCTGCTGCGAGCGGGGGCGGCCGGGGGAGTGCTATATCCTTTCCGGCCGGTACTGCACGGTGCGGGACGTGCTGGCCATGCTGCACCGCATCACGGGCCGCAGGCGGGTGCGGGTGATGCTGCCGCTGTGGCTGGCCAGGGCTGCGGCGCCTCTTTCCGAGCAGTATTACAGGCTGCTGCGCCAGCCGCCGCTGTACACGGCGTATTCGCTGTACACGCTTTCGTCGGGCGCGCGCTTTTCCCATGCGAAGGCCGCGCGGGAGCTGGGCTATACCACGCGCCCCTTCGGCACGACGCTGGCCGACACCGTGGCGTGGCTGCGGCGGCAGGGGCGCATTTGAGGGGCGCGGCTGTAAAGTTTTTTTCCTGCCGTGAAAAGCCGGAAAAAGGGCGGCGGGCCACGCCGCAGGGGGGGATAAGCGGAGCAGGAGCGCCGTTTATCCCCCCTTGATTTATTTTTAAGAATTTCTTAAAATTGTGTAGTTGATTTGGTGTGTCAAATCGTCTTATAGATAGAGATGAAAGCCCTGCGGAAGAGCGGGCGCTCAATGGGGAGTTGTGCGGCATGCGTGTTTGTATCGTGATCCCGGCGTACGAGCCGGGCGGGGAGTTCGTTCCCTATGCGCAGGAGGTGCTGGCGGCGGGCCTTGGCCCGGTGCTTGTAGTGGACGACGGCAGCGGGCCGGCGTATGCGCCGGTATTCGCGGCGCTGGCGGAGATGGGCTGCACGGTGCTGACGCACGAACAGAACCGGGGGAAGGGCGCGGCCCTGAAAACGGCTCTGCGCTGGTACGGCGCGCATGAGGACGGCTGCGCGGGCATCGTGACGGCGGACTGTGACGGCCAGCATACGGTAAAGGATGTGCGCCGCGTGTGCGAGGCCATGGAGGCCTGCCCGGGCACGCTGGTGCTGGGCTGCCGTGATTTCGGCCCAGGCACGCCCGCGCGCAGCGCAACAGGCAACCGCGTTACCTCGGCGGCCATGCGCGTGCTGTACAACATTGATTTGAAAGATACGCAGACGGGCCTGCGCGGCATTCCGAACGGGATGCACGGGGACCTGCTGGAGGTGCGCGGCGAACGCTACGAATACGAGCTGAACATGCTCATCTACGCAAAGCAGCGCAGCATCCCGTATACCATCGTGCCCATCGAGACGGTGTATTTCAACAACAACGAGGGCAGCCATTACCGCACCGTGGCGGATTCCGCGCGCATCATCCACCAGCTGGGCAGCGGGCTGGTGCAGTACGCCATGTCCGCCGGGCTGAGCGTGGTGGTGGACGTGTTTGTATACTGCGTGCTGGTGAAATGGCTGCTGCTGGGCCTTCCGCTGGCGCCGCGCCTGTTTTTTGCGGCGGTCATCGCGCGCACGCTCTCCAGCGTGGTGAACTATACCTGCAACCGCCGTCTGCCCTATGTGCAGAACAAGAAGATCGGCCCGACGGTGGCAAAATACTACTGTCTGTGGCTGGCGCAGCTGATGCTGTCCTTTGTGGGCGTGTGGGCGGCGTGCACCGGGCTGCACATGGACGACATGCTGGCCAAGCTGCTGGTGGACGCGCTTCTGGCCGTGGCCAGCTACCAGGTGCAGCTTCGCTGGGTGTTCAGTGAAAAGACGCCGCGGCCGGTGCTTTACGGAAGCGGCGAAGCCATGGCCGCGAAGCGGACAACCGCACAGGGTGGTTTCGCGCAGCGAAATGCCGCGCCTGATTTTGCGCGGCAAACCCAAAAGGCGGGGCCGGTAACCGGCCAGCGCGGTTTCGCCGCAGGCGAAATGGAGGCGGAAGCCGACAAGTGCCCGCAGCACGCGGCGGGCCGGGAGGACGGCGGCAGGGGGGCGGCGCTGTGAATAAAAAGAAGATATACGGGCCGCTGGCGCGCTTTTTACGCGCCGGCGTCCGCCCGTTTTTGCACAGATGGGATACCTCCGGCGCGCAGAAAGCGCAGCCGCCCGCCGTGTATGTGGTGCATCACCGCAATATGTCCGGCCCGGTGCATACGCTGGCCCTGCTGCCGGACGAGCCGCGCCCCTGGGTGCTGCATGTTTTTCTGGACAGGCACGAATGCTTTGCCCAGTATTACGGCTACACGTTCCGCAAACGGTTCGGCTGGCCCGCTCCGGCGGCCTGGGCGGCGGCGGGGGTGCTTTCGCTGACCGTGCCCGCGGTGGTGCGCTCTTTCGGAGCCATCCCGGTCTACCGCAGCCTGAAAGAAACGCGGGACATGATGGAGCAAAGCGCGCAGGCGCTGCTGCGCGGTGAGAGCATCATGCTGTGCCCCGACGTTGCCTACGACAGCGCCGCGCCGGCCACGGGCGAGATCTACAAGGGCTTTTTGCAGCTGGAAAAGCTGTACCATGCCGGGACGGGGGCGCATCTGCGCTTTGTTCCGGTGTACTGCGGGAAAACAAAGCGCATCGTCACGGGCGAACCGGTCTGCTTTTCAGACGGCGCGCCGTTCCGCACCCAGAGGGAGGAAGTGGCCGGACGCATTGTGGACGGCCTGAACGCGCTGGCCGCCGCCTGCGGCGAGCTGGAGCGGGAGGCAGCGGAAAAGAGCTAGGGCAACACCGCACAATTCACGGCTGATGCCTTAAGCGCCGCCTCGCTTGCGGATTTTCCGGCAACTGTCACAAAAATGCTGGCGAATACACAAAGTATTCGCCAGCATTTTTGTTTAACCTGCAAAAAAATCTGCCGGCGCGATTCGACACCTGGAATTGTGCGGTATTGCTCTGGAAGAAAAAGGCGCGTTGCCGTAAGAAAACATGGTTTCCTGCGTCAATGCGCCGAAAGGGGGGGGAGGGCTTTTTTCGGCGTCGATGGTTTTTAAACAGGGAGAGTCACCGGCCTGCCGAAAAAGCCTGAAAACCCGTTTCTCCGCCCAGACCTGCGCCGGGCGGGCAAACACCTCTTACAGAAAAAAGGAAAATTTCGCGCCGCCGTTCTTCGGAAC
>ERZ773183.1639-NODE-1639-length-17835-cov-4.731302_pt1 | contig 17835 bp, 23 predicted proteins | sample MGYA00580532_ERZ773183 | MGnify/ENA primary metagenome ERZ773183 (study PRJEB29015, sample SAMEA2737791) | human gut metagenome | biome: human gut; feature: human-associated habitat; material: faeces | place: China | collected 2012 ... | reverse complement strand
GGTTTTGTATGTCGTTTGTTTTTTACGGCGTGTTGTCGTTTTGTTTATGCTATAATAAAAATATCAATCACAAGGGAGGTAAATAAAATGAACACTATAATTGCTATCGACTGGGCTCGTGATTGGGTTGTAGTTGCTTTTACTGATGTTGAGAATGTTTATACGTTCTGTCTTGGTGAAGTCACTACCTTGAGTGAGGCGAAAGCTCGTGTTCGTCGCATACTGCTCAAACAGTATGGCGTCACGATTTCTCGTATGAGGTTTGAGCGGTCTACTAATGATATTGACTATTACCGCTCTAATCGTGTTGAGAGCTGATTGGAGGTAAATAAATGAATACTGTAATTATTATCAGTTGGTGGGCCAGAACTGTTACTGTCTTCTTTACTGACATTGAGGGTGTATATTACACGTTAGACCTTGGCAAGGTTACATCCTTTAGGGGAGCAAGAACTCTTATTCGACGCGAAATGCTTTACAAGCATGGTATTGCTCTCTCTCGTATGAAGCTTGAGATGGCTACTAGTTCGGTTTATTTTCTTCGTGCCAACCGTATTGAAAAGGAGTATTGATATGTGGTATTTTATTGTCACCGATGATGGTTTTCAGGTGTTTGAGATTTTGCCTGACTGTGTGAAGCCTAGTGGCGTGTTTCATACGGCGTCGCTGAAAGCGTCACTGGATGGTGTTCTGTCTCACGTCCGTCATGCATATGCGGGTAGGAATGTTACCGTGGATATTGATAACGCTACGTTTGTTAATATGGGTCGGATTATGGTTGGTCTAGTTAAGGCGGTGTTGGTATGATTGGAGGTCATATTGTGAAATGGCATTATTTTAATGTCCTTGACGAGTATCTTGGAATATATCAGAAGTTTCGCTGGCGTGGAGCGCCATGTGATTTTAGCGGTCCGAGCGGGGTTGATTACCAATTCCAACTGTATTGTGGACTCTGTGGCAAGTATGACAAGATCGCGGATTTTATCGACTTGGACGACGGTATTGAGTACTGCCGCAATTATGATTTTAGGCATTTTTACAGAGATTTTCATGTGTTCTGAGGTGGTATAATGGTTGGCATGATTGTTGCCGTCTGCGTGCTCTCCGTACTGTTTCTCACGATGGCTGCTACGGTGTTTTGCGAACTGCCGCGTGACTGGCGTGACACGTTTTGTTTTTTGGTCATGCTTGCGGTAAGTGTGGCTATGGTTTTGATTTTTGTCATGAAAGGTTTTTGAAATGGCTTATTGTGATATGAAAGTTGCTACGTTTTCCTCTCAACACCTTGGAGGTGAGGTTGAATTGTGGTATTGCCCGCATTCCTCTTCGTACGAATTGAGATATGATATAGCGTTTTACTCGCCGGACGGGCTGTGTTCGGCTACTGCATTGACCTCATATAGTGCAAGTGATAGCGCTCAGGTCGCGGCTCTCGTGCTGGACGCTATCGATATCGCGCGCACGCCATTGTTGGATAGGGATTGATCATGTATTTTCGTGGTTGGTTGCATTCTTGGGTCTGTAGGGATTGTCCTTATGCTGATACGTATTGGCGGCTGAGAGCATTTTGGGCGGGAATGAAACGCAAACAGGGTATGCCGAAACGGTGTCCCGACTTCCAACTATGGCATGATATGTGGCAATTTGGCGCTGAATCTGAGGAATTGGAATTTTAATCATGTATGAGACATTTGTTGCACTGGCATATTTGAAGCATGGCGATAAACCCCCTATCGAAGTGGGGTATGCCACGTCATACGATAAAGCCGCCGAGCTGATTCGCAAGTGGGCGGCAGTACCCACACATGTACGCAACATTGCATACTTCAGGGTCGAAAGGCGCTATTATGTTTAACCGTGGCAACGATAGGACACCAATCTATCGCATGCGCCGGTTTGATGACGCGATCATGGAATCACCCCGTATCACCAAGGCTACGAAAGGCCGAAAACGTGACCTGAATCTGAAACGCTATGATAAGGGGTATGGCGATTTTGAGACATGTTGTCGTGCGGTTACCATGCTATGCGAATTGTGGCGCGACGGGGCTAGTCCATGGTTTACACAGGCAATAATTGTCGTATCGCAGATTTGCGGAAGCATGACCATATCGGACGGTTTTTCCGCCGCCCTATCCCGTGTGTATGATGTGGAATACTTGGACGGTACCGTCAACCCGCCTAACCTGATCGCATGGTGTGCCGTCTGCGCCGTCAAAGGGTGCACGTCATATGATTGCTGCACGATCTTTGATAGTCCACAAGCTCAAAATCTCATTATTGCCGTGTTTAAAAATTTTGACAGACTGGACACGACACGGTATAATGACATTGAATTGCAAAAAATCTTATTACAAGGGAGGTAAAGTTGGCTAGAACCAAAACCGACATTTTTCGTACGAGAGTGTATGCCGTGCTCAAGGGCATGGAATTAGTGGACGGTGACTTTATGGAAGCCGAGCATGTCATTGACGGGCGACTTAAGGACGCGCGCTCCTATTCGATTCGCGCGAAGAAACTGTTTCCGAACTTCATTCCACGTTCCATTAATATTTTTTCGCAAAAAGTTTCCATGAATGAGGAAACTTTTTACAAGTATGCGACTTTTGAGGAGCCGAAAGAATGGGACCCCGAAGAACATACAAAACGACACGCCGACATTGAAAATAATGACGGCATGTGATATAAAAGATTTTAGGCATAAGCCTAAAAACAAAATAACAACAACATTATAAGGGAAGGTAATATCATGGAAAACACCAACACCGCACTCGTCGCATTCAACACCGAAAGCACCGAACTCGGCACCGTCCAGCATTTCATCGACACTTCCACCCGCGAAGGTAAGATCAAGCTCTACTCGGCATTGCAGAATGCCGAAAAGCTTGATGAACATTTGAACGAAACGCTGAACATGGTGAATGCCGTCGCACAGGCCGTACAGGTGACGGACGATCAGACGGGCGAAATCTCCAACACCGTGCGCGTCATCATCGTAACCGACGATAATAAGGCGTATGCGGCCACCTCCCCCACTCTCGCAGCTGGATTGAACACCATGTTCGGCATCTTCGGAACGCCGAACACTTGGGAGGCACCGCTTGCTATCAAGGTGGTGGAACGTCGTTCCCGTCGTGGCTTCAAGTTTTTCAGCATTGAGCCGGTGGGCGGCGAAGAGGCGAAGTGAACTTGCTATAATCGTTAAGTAGCGTTCGTTCACACATAGAGAGCACCCAATCTTGGGTGCTCTCGCCATCTTAAGGACTGCACATGTCACGTAAGAAAAGAAAATCATCCCGAGCAGTCGCAAGTCAACACTACACTCCTCATGCCAGCAATACCGGTATTGGCACGGTAGCCATCAAGGCGGACAGCAAGGCACGCAAGCACGTCAAGGCAAGACAGGCTGCGGAAGCACGTGCCGCCCGCAACATTAGCAAACTTGGCACATACTCTCACACGAATCTCGCAAAAACCGCCGACAAACAATTGGTCAATATCGCCAAAACCTTAGGCAAAGAGTGGGAGCGGCAGAAGAAACAGACCATAGCGGCAGCGAAAAGCACGCCATACCATGCCACCGCCGTGGAGAAGCCGACGAAAAAAGACATTATGTTTGCCCAACGCACGCCCATCACGAATGCTCAGATAGAAGCGGAACCCGTGGCGAAACGACGCAAACTCTTACGGCAGCAACAACGGAAAATCAATGCGGCACGACGGAAAATCAACGAATGGAACCGAGAACAGGCCATGCCACAACGCAGCGTGTACGATCAGCGCGTGGCCGAAATCACCGGCACTACCGGTGAGGGTTTCGGGCGCACTCAGATCATCCCGTCAAAGCTCACTGATTTTTTGCAGATGACGAACGTGCTGAGTGACGAAGCATTCGTGCGCTCCCAATTGGAGAGCGGACGGCGTAACGAGCTGCTTGAGCAAATGCATGACGCAGCCGAAATATTAGGATTGCGCACCGAACAGAAACGCAAGTCTAAAAAACAGGGGATGGGTAAAAAGAGTGAAGACCTGTACGGCGAGCACGAGTGGCCGTCCTATATGAGTCGCGGGCGCTACGAAGTGTTCGAAAAAATCTTGGCTACCACGCTCGGCTCAAAACGACTCAAGCAGTTCCGTAGTCTGACCGCCGCGCAAAAACGCGCGTTCATTGAAATGACGGACGCTCCCCGCATTGTTTTTGACTGGACGGATTATGACCCTACCCACCATAGGTTTCGCTCGGTATTCCGCGGCAACAATGAGGGATACTGGCGTTCGCGGCGGCAGTTTGACAGGTGGCTGGCGGAAGCAGCGGCACTAGCATAACCACCATAGGTGCAAAGGGAAGTTATACTATGACAGTGCATGACAATAGAGTTGGATTATGGTGTATGGATAACGTCATACGCTGCACGGACGGCACCGTGCTACGTGATGTCATTCAACCCAATCGCCTTTTGGCGTCCATCATGACGGGCGGCAAACTCACCGTCTACATGACAAGCCCCGATCTACTCGACCCGTTTATAGCGCATGTCGTACATTCACTTCCCCACAGCGAACACAATTCGAATTTGAGCTGGGATGCTATCGTTTCCAAAAAGGGCAAGTTTTTTAGTTTTACGGTGCGTATTGACCGTGAGAATTCCGCACGCTTTTTCGACGTATCGAATTTGCTGCGCGAAAACTGCAAGCTTACCATGACTGATGCTCAGCTGCTCAACATTTTGTGCGAATACGATCGGCACGGCCTGTGCAAGATCACTGCCGGTGGGGCGAGTATGGAGGCGTTCGTGTCCGGCGAGTGGGAATGGTATTACGACAAATTCCCACAACTGAAGCCCGAAACCAAAAAATCATTGCATGACGCCTATATCGGCGGATTTATGGTGGCTAAAGAGGGGACATACGGTAAGGCCATCGACGTTGACTGCAATAGCATGTACCCGAGCATATTACGAGATGAATGGTTGCCATGGGGGCTACCCGAACCGTATGACGGCGAGTATGAACAGGATGATGACATGCCGTTGCATTGCGATGAACTTACGTTTCGTGCGGAACTCAAACCGGACGGATACCCCTTTTTATTAGATAATCGTAGCGTGTATGGACTCAATCGACTCACCAGCACAAGGGGGTATGTTACAAGAGTATTGACTGACATTGACCAAAAACTGCTCTATGAGAATTACGAAGTGAGCGTATACAGGCATGTTAGGGGGTGGAAGTTCCGGCAAAGCAAGGGGTTTTTCCGATCGTTTGTCGATGAATGGGGGGACTTGAAGCAGAAGGCGACGGGCGAGAAGCGGCAAATGGCAAAATTGGTCATGAACGCGCTCGTAGGCAAAATGGCGAGTCTACCCAAAGGTGCCGTCATGCTCCCCCTCTCCAAAGACGGTATCGCCTTGGACTGGGATATCGCACAGAGAGAGGAATCGAATCTGAAAACCGATTTTCTTCCCGTGCCCGTATGGGTCAATGCCTATGCCCGTCGCAAACTCATGGACGTTTGTTACGCCAATTCTGGCCGATTGCTGTATGCCAATACGGACGGGTGCATCCTATCCGGCTGGGAGCCGGTAGACTCATGCGAAATCCACCCTACCGAATTGGGCAAATGGAAGATCGCAGCCAGGTACGAAAAACTGACCATACTCGGAATGAACCGATATCAAGGGTGGAAGGATGATGGGGGCGTTGATATCTGCATGGCCGGAAGCATGTTTTCGCAGCCCATCCCTTACGAGCAGTTTCGACATGGCGTGCAAGTCATGGATGATTACAGTACATTGGTCATGCTATAATAGTTGTGTCTTGTGAGCGTCGATTTTCGACTGGGAGCAACATAGGCTGGATTGCCACGGCTGAGAATGCCGCCGGCCATGGAATCACTATCGTGGCGGTAGTGCCCTACGATCATCACTTTTGCGCTCTGATAGGACAGTCAGACCCCCGCGTGATTGCGGGGGTCATTTTATTTTCCCGCCGTATGATATAATTTTGGTGGAAATATTGCCTATCGTGAGGAGCTTGCATGTCAGACCCAAACAGTGAGAGCGACGAAAACACTACCCCGCCGCCTACCGAAGAAGAGAAGCGGACTGAAACCGTCGATGATGAAATCAAGCCGAAAGAGCCTGAGCAGGAACCGGAACCGTCCGAACCGGACGTGAGCGCGCGACTTGATTCGATCGAAAAGGAATTGGCCGCGCTTAAGGCCATGATGGATACCCTCGGGTACACTGACCCCGCCCCGTCCGACAATGATAATGACGGTGACAATGATAGCGAGTCAATCGAAGATTTGTTCGACTAAATAGTTAGGAGATATATATAATGTCTAATATTCGACCGTTGGCCGGTAAGGGTGACGTTGAGATTTTCAACGCCGTCCGCAACGCCACTTCCCCCCAGTTTCAGGTGCGCATCCCGGCTGCGACACAGGGTAATATCCGCAATGCGGTGGATACCATGCGCAATTTCCCGTACTTGCGCGACGAATTCACGGGGGTACTTATCCAGCGTTTGATCGGCCTGTACATTCAGCACGCAGACTGGGATGACCCCTTGAAGCTGATTGGCTCCCCACGCACCCTGAAGCGTTACGGCAGCACGTACGAGCAGGCCGCGGTTGGCTTGGTCAAGGCACGCACCCGTAATTTTAACAAAGAGTATCTCGGGGACGATGTGTACGGGCGTTACTCGCTGCCGACTGCTTCCGTATTCCACCCCCTAACGTTCGACCACTACTATCCGGTCACCATTCCTGAAGACGCTTTGCTGACGGCGTTCGACGGCGAGTCCGGCATGGCGGATTATATCGCGGAAATCATGAACGCGCCGATCTTGTCTGACCGTAATGATATGTACCTGATGAAGACTCAGTGTTTCGCTGAGTATGCTCGTAAGGGCGGTTTCTATCGAGTCCACACCAAGGACGTTGGCGCGGCTGACTCCACTGAAGCGGACGCCAAGAATCTTTTGCGACTTATTCAGCAGACCGCGAACGAGCTCAAGGCGTCTCCAATGTCGGCCATGCCGCGATATAACGCCATGAGCTGGGTCACTCCATGGCGAGATTCGGAGGCAATCCTCTTCGCCACGCCACAGGTGATCGCAGCGCTCAACGTGGAAGCATTGGCCGCAGCATTTAACATTGATAAGGTCAATGTGCCGTATCGTATCATTCCGATTCCGGAGGATATGTTCGGTATCGGTGGTGCCGGTGGCAAGGTTCAGGCCGTGCTGACCACCGAAGATTTCTTCTTTTGCTGGGATGAAATGCTCGAAACGACGAACTCCCCCGTCAATCCGATTGACGGCACGCGGAACATTTTCTATAAGCACCGCGGCTCCATCACCCCTAACCCGTTTGCAAATGCCGTGCTGTTTTGGACGGGCGAAGGCTCCTCTGAGTCCGTGACGTTGCCGGATACGCTCACCACATCCACGCCAAAGTTCACTTTGCGTGTAATGAAATATGGTCAGCCATCGGTTACCCCCAAGAACGTGTCTCGCGGTGACTTGGTACAAGTCGAGTCTGAGATCACAAGCGCCAACAAGGACACGGCAAGCTTCCAGCCAGTCGGCATCAAGTATGCCGTCGAAGGTGCGACCTCACAGTTCACTTCGATCGACAACGGGGGTATTCTGCGCTGCGGTCTCGACGAAACCGCCGAAATCCTCAAGGTCACCGCTCAGGCAACCTACATCGACCCAGCCCACCCCGAAATCGACCAGACGGTTTCCGCAGCACTGAGCGTGCCGGTTGTCGGCGCTTGGCTTGGCGGCTGGAAGACGGGAGCCATCGAATCCATTGAAATTCAGGGCGAAAAGGCGGTCAAGGTTAACGAGCATATCGCGCTCAAGGCCATTGCCACCAAGACGGACGGTAACACCGCGGACGTGACCAATCTCGCCATGTGGTCAGTAGACCAGCATGCGACTATCGCCCCTAACGGCGTATTGACCGGAACCGGCGAAGGAGCGGCCAACGTCACTGTAAAGTTTGCAGGAGCGAAGGGGACGGCGCAGATCACCGTCACCGCCTGACATTAGGCGATAGCAGGTAAAATAGGTGCGAGAGGATAATTCTCGCACCTATTGTTTTTTAGGAGGATTTTATGAGCGCAAATGACCTACCGATTAATTTCTCGTACGCGAAATGGACGCCGAACACTCGATTTAAATTGTGTAATGTCCCGTGGGATATGGGGTATAGGGATATTGTCAAATGGGATAGACAGTCTCAAAAAGAGTATTTCGACCGTTTGGACGGCATCGAGTTTACCGACTGCACTATGGCCAAGTACGGCTTGCCGGTGAGGTTGCCGGTACCATTCGCGCAAGCGTCGCAATATAATTATCTGATCGCAACGAATGACTACGATTTTGATACCCCCCGCAGTTGGTATTATTTTGTCCAGACGTGCGACTATATCAATGCCAACACTACACAGCTCAATATCCAGCTGGACGTGTGGCAGAGTTTTCAGCACGATATCCAGTTGGGCAACGCTTATGTTGAAAGGGGGCATGTGGGGGTTGCCAACAAAAACGCATGGAAAGACTGGGGGAAAACCTATCTCGACCTTCCCGAAGGACTGGACACGGGCAAATGCACCGTACTCACCAACGAATTATGGAAACCATTGATGGACGTGGGCGAACGCGACGGGGTAAAATACACATCCTACGGACTTATCATCGTAAGCACCACCGATCTTGAAGCGGACACGGGCACCAAGGATAATCCGGTAGTCAACACCGCCACCGGTAGCGCTTTCGAAAGCCAGCTCAACGGTACCAGCATGTACTATTTGGACACTCCCGCCGATATTGTCACATTTTTCACTGAGGGCATGAATGCCCCATGGGTCACGCAAGGCATTTGCGGTATCTATGCCGTACCACATCTGCCGCAAGCCTTGCTTGACGGTCAGCCGAAAAAAACGGAACTGTTCGGCCATTCAGTCAGCTTTACCGGAAATTGTTGGGAATTACGCAAGCGAAACGACAATTCCAACGCACGCTACACGGATATTGTCAACCTCAAAAATTTCCGCGACGCTTTCACTTTGCCCGAACGATATAAATATTTGAAGAAATTCCTTACCGCCCCCTACGCTTACGTTGAGTGCAGTTGCTTGAATGGCACGGTGATTACGTATGAGCCTGAACAGATTCCGTCTGCCGATCTGATTATCAGGGAGACATGGAATTATGCGCCCCCGTCCCCACGTTTGAATTTTTACGCGCGAGGATATCATGCCGGCAATCTCGGTGATCGCCAACCATTGCCGGACGGCAAAGGATTGCCCATCGATACGGGCGAAATGCTCAACGCGAGTTTTGGCATCACCAATTTCCCAACGTTCATGGCCGTCAACAACGGCAGTGCTCTAGCGCTTGCGAACAGTGCCTACATGCGCCAGTACGCACAGCAAAGCGCGGACTGGGGGTATCAGAAAACCCAGATGGGCATCAACAATGCCTACGCTCAGTCACAAGTCGGCACGCAGTATGCGAGCGAGCAAAACAAGCTCGGCACCGCGAACCGTAACGCCATGATGGCGATCAACAATCAAAGCGCTCAAATGTCTTCCGACCTAGCGCTGAAAAACCTGAGTTTCAGCAATCGCATGAACCAGATCAACACGGTAGGCTCGGGTGCCGCGAACGCTATCGGCTCTCTCGCAACCGGCAATGTGGGGGGTGCGGTGGGCACTATCGCAGGAACCGCCATCGGCGCATGGGCAAACCAACAATCATACGACAATAGCGTTTCGTCCAATTCGCAAGCGCTTTCGAACACTTTTACCACCAACGCCGCAACCACCTCACAAGCCAACGCCTACTCGCTTGCGCAAACCAACCTCAGCAACCAGCAGACCATGCAGCTGGCCGACATGAACAAACAGCTTGCACAGGCCACCGCGCAAGGCGATTACGAAAACACCATCGCCGGCATCAACGCCCAAGTGCAACAGACCCAAACAGTACCCCCTACCACGTCGGGCGCGTTGGGCGGTGACGCTTTCAATCTTGCTAACGGGTTGATTGGTGTCATGGTGCGTTACCGGCAGATACCACCAGCAGCCATGCAAGCCATCGGTGAGGTGTGGTTAAGGTACGGATATTACGTGCAGCGGTTTATGAAACTTCCAGCGAACCTCATGGCCATGAGTAATTTCACATATTGGAGGCTCCATGAGTTGTATGTACGTTCGAGCACATGCCCAGAAGAATACCGTCTGACCGTCAAGGGTATTTTTGAGTCCGGCGTGACCGTATGGACTGACCCCGATAAGATCGGCGTCACCGACTATGCGGACAATGTGCCACTGGCCGGTATCTCGTACTGATTGGATATAATGGAGAGAGCATATTAACTCTCTCCATTATTTTTAGGACGGTGATTATGGGTAAACGCAATAATGCTCGCAAGGCCGCGCATTGGGACAATCAGAGCGTCTTGGGTTCGATGTGGGGCAATCTGAACCTCCCCGAAATGAGGCAAAGCTTACGAATCAACCAGTATATGAAATTGATCGAAATGCTGGCCGTAAGTCGCTTTAAATGGATTAACCTCCCGCCGTACATTGACGAAAGATATTTGGAACTGACTTTATTTGAAAACGGTCTCGCGCTGTTTTTCCCCGATAAACGCAAGGGGGTCAACCGTTTTATGGTCACTTCCGGCAACATTGGCGGTGTCAATAACTACAATAATCCAACCAGCTTCCAGCCGGTTGCTACCAGCTATTCGCACCCGCAGATCGGAAGCAAGGAATGCGTACCCATTTGGGATAATCAGCTCAGGTGCACCATGATTGATGTGATGTGGAATTATGCGACACGACTCGCCATCGCAGACCGAGCACTGGACGTAAATTTGGACAACATTAGTGTGCCGTTGATTATCGCCACGTCCGAAACCAACAAGCTCACCGCGCAAAATCTTATGAAGGCGCGCGAAGACGGCGACCCCTATATTTACACATACGACTCGGCTGACATTACCGGCATGTTCCAGACATTCCCCAACGTCACCCCCTTTTTGGCTGATAAGATTATCACGACGAAAACGCAGATTTGGAACGAATTAGTCAACTATCTAGGTATCGATAACAGCACCACCGAAAAAAAAGAACGATTGCTTGAAAGCGAAGTGACGGCAGGCAATTCGCGCACGAACGTGTTCCGACTAAGCTATCTCAAAGCAAGGCAGCAGGCATGCGATACGATCAACCGACTATGGCCGCAAATGGCCGACTCGGGATACCCTATCGGCATCGAATGGAACGACACTACGTCCGGCGGACTATTGGACGTTGACGGAACCAAGGAGGAGGAATAATGACACAGGACTTGAGCATGTACGCCGTCAAAGACAGTATGGCGGACTATACGTTGACCTTAGGTAATCTGATCGACCGTGGTTTCAATACGGACGAAAAACTACACTTGAGCGCACAATATTATCCGATTTTCGACGAAAACTATAGGGCGAAATTGAATGAGAAAATCGTAGCCCACTACGCATTACGCGAAATTGGTAGTGAAACGCCGCAAATGTTCGTATTTTATTTGGGGCGTACCATGCGCGAACAAATGGACTATTTTAATCAGCTGTACGTTTCCGCGCAACGTAAATTCGACCCTTTCATCACGTCCGACATTCGGCAGGAGATGGACTCAACCAGCATTAACGAATCTTCGGGCAAATCTTCGGGCACGCAATCCAACGAGTCCACCGCGAACAGCACGTCCGACACTAAGGCGGACAATTCCAGCATGACGTTTAATAGCGAGTTTCCGCAGACCCGTATTGACGATTTCCGCAAATACGCCACCACCGCGTCACAGACCGACTCGACCGGCAATACGCATACCAGCACTCAGCAGGACAGCACCGCCACGGCGACTTCCACCAGCAATACCGACTATGCGCATTCTTCCGATAAGGGCAATAGCGTGTCGCATACGCTCGGCACCAGCGGGTCACAATCACAATTGCTGCTCGACTGGCGTAACACCATGCTTAATATCGACATGATGGTAATCAACTCGCTGGAAGATCTTTTTATGGGCATGTGGGGTAGCGGTGACAACATGACCAACGTACCGCAACTCTACAGCACGAGTCTCGCCTACAATCTCGGCCATTAGAGTATACTTGATTTGAGACAGATTGGAGGATTTTATGGACGGAACAAACCTATGCGCCGCCCCCTTGGATATCGACCCAAGGCAACGATATTTTACGACGGTGCAACCGTTTTCATATCGTGATACGCTCACCGTGCTCGGGTATGTGCAGGAGGTGGCCGAACACTTGGACCAGCTGCGCGAACAGTTGGACAATCTCGCCAAAGACGAAAACGCCGACATCGAAGCGATCAACAAGGTCCTTTCCGAGATCGCAGCATGGCAAACCTCAGTCGACACCGCACTGGATGACCTTACGAAAAAAGTCGACCAATACCAAACCTCGGCACTCACCTATAACCCGACCACCGGACAGTACGAAGACTCAAAAAACACAAACCGTGACATGTACCGCGAACTCGCGGTATTCGGAGCACACGTAGACCAGATGGCAACCATGACCGCCGAACGGGCCGCACAGTATGATTGCATCACTTGGGCGGTATTGGGCAATCATGATATTTTCGGAAACGAAGAGCCGAGAGTCACCCCACGAGAAAGAACGAACAACAATGAACAATGACACATACAAGAGGACACGACACCTCGCACTACCCCTCTATGCGGACGATACGCCTATGGACTTGCGGGATGGGTACAATGAGGCAATGCGTATTCTCGATAAAAAAATCAACCAGCTGGAAACCCTTATCCGCGAAACCAAAGGAGCCAACCAATGAGCACCATCTACGATAAAACCGATAATTACAGCCTGAATTTGTATGGCGACAGTGACCCCGCCGATCTGCGAGACGGCTATAACGGTTCCATGCGCACCATTGACGATACGCTTGAAAAACATCTGAACCGCATCGAAGGCGTGGAATCCCGCGAAACCCATGACGAAGCAGTGATGAAAGCACTGCTCGGCGACAATACGGTGGATAATGCGACCGCTGCGAAAACCAAGTGGGACAAGGCAAGTGCGGACGCAATTGATTCGATCGCCCTCCTAACGTCAATGGGAGTGACCGACTCCACAGCCGGCACCGCATTGCAAACTAAAATCGACACCGTAAACAACAATGTCAACGAGTTTGGACTTACCTCCCAGAATATTGCGAAAGTCTACCGCGGTGGAGTGTGTCGGAACTATGAGGGCACCATATTCGGTTTCATCGGCGATTCCATCACGCAAGGATATCGCGCAACTTCCAGTGCGAAGCGTTGGTCTACGCTTGTGAGCGGAATCTTCGGAGCGACGGAAAAAAACGTTGCGGTAGGCGGTACCGGTTTCACCACGTCTCCCCAATCAGACAGGTTCGACGGACAGGCAGACAAACTTGTTGCGGTGGTTGGCGAGAACGCACCCGTAAGTATCGTGTTTATCTCCGGCGGAGTCAATGACCTATCGGTCAATATCCAATTGGGTGCAAGCGTGCTCGAATCAACCGTTTCCAAGGTGAGGACCGCTTTTCCGCTGGCTCGAATCATCGTGACCATCGGATTATCTGGCACTATGGAAAAAGGACTACACTCCTCCAACAAACCAATGAAAGAGAGAATGCGTTATTATTCCACCCTTTGTGAAAAGGCCGCAAGCTTAGGATGTGAGATTATGGCCGGATATTATATGACGTCCGTAAATCCATCCTATTCGTCTGATGATGGACTGCACCCCAACGATGCGGGATATGCGCTAATCAGCGAGTTCATGGCAAGCGCAGTCGCCGGAACTCATATCCCTTACGACACGCAGCTTAAAACCATGAGCAAGGCGGATATATGGGAGAACGCTGATGACAATACGGACGTGAGCATAGACTATGCCAACGTCCATATCGTCCGAAATTTCGCACACACCATCACAGAAGACGAACGAGCCGACTATCTTCTAAGATTCACGCTCGGGACAGTACTCCCATCCAATCGAACGCCATTCGCAACATATGCGCTCACTCCAGCTGGAAGGGGGACTTCTTACATCAACCCTATAATGGGTTTCGTTTCCTTAAGTGGCATTACGTCCGAAAACAAACATAGAAATAGTTTAAATTACAATTATTATCAAGTCAAGACGTCGCAACCATCCGCTGGAGAGGTTTTACATGCACTGATGAATGTTACATTCAACACGTTCTAACGACGTTAGCCACACATATAGCCATATCCTTTATAATAAGGGATATGGCTATTACTTTTGACAAGTGGATAAAACAGACGCAAGGCCGGTACTGGGATATGGACGGCGCGTACGGCGCGCAATGCTGGGACCTGTGGGCGAAATACAGCATGGACATGTACGGCATGTCCATTCAGGACTGCATAACCCCAACCGGCTATGCGGGAGGATTGTACACGTCATACCCCGTGTCCGCACGGTGCGAACAGGTGTACGAGCGAATTCCAGCAAACGGATACTCGCCAGTAGCGGGGGACGTGGCAATATGGGGCTACGGCACGTACACCCCCTACACGCATGTCGCCATAGTCGCCGGCAACGATGGGGTAAAAGACGGCAGAATCTACGTGATCACGCAAAATCCGGACGCAAGCGCGCTCAAATGGTTTACCACCGTAGGACTGTTAGGCTACTTGCACCCCCGTACCATGACTAAGCCGGACGTGGACAATCCCACCGGAGACAACAACCAAGGACACCCCGACACCAGACGGGGTGGGGCGTGGATACACTGGCAGGGCGACAACCTGTATCTTCATGAGACGGACAATAGCGGCGCGCGAACCCGTATCTTCTATAAAACCACGGCCAATAATTTTTCGGAAAAAGCGTCACAATCACAGCCGTCCGACTCGCAAGGGCAAGGCCACCCATCCAGATCGGTGAGCGCGGAAAACTCGTACGCCTTATACATGGTTGGAACGGTGGAAGCCGGTTTGCGCTGGGATGCGGTGGAAGCCGCCAACTTGCAGGGCATTGGAATAGCCCAATGGAGCTTCGGCAGACGTTTGCAAGTGTTGAATGCCATGAAGACGGCAGACCCGACTGGCTATACGGCATTCAAAACCGCCGCCCCGCAGATCGCCGCATTAATGGAGTCGGGAGGAGAGTTTACACGGAACCTTACACAAGCGGAATCTAGCGCATTCCAGGCGTGGGCACGGCGCAGTGAATCCCATGAGGGACAGCGCAAACAGTTTGCAGAAGATTACGCCGGATATCCACAAGAGTATGAGGATAATAAAATGCAAATCTTATGGGTTACTGCATATCACCAATCGCCAGCCAATGCGCTCAAAGTGCCAAAAGCATCAAACCTCGCACAGCTCAAGGCCAACATCTTAGGTACATATCCGTTCGGGCCGTATACGAATCGCTATAATCAGGCGTATTCGTTGTTGAGCGTGTGGGATGGAAAATCGAACCCACCCGCATTCTAAACGTGTGATATAATAGGACATGTCGGCATGTGATGACTTCCCTTGAGCCGACTAATACCACAGACAGATGGGGAGTATGACGGTGGTTATGACGTCATACTCCCCATTATTTATAATGGAGGTGAGCGCATGGCATTACAGACATTGGCCGAAGATGATTACTACGACTTGCATAATCTGCTCACCCGTAACGCGCCGTGGAATTTCATTATCGGCGCACGTGGACTAGGCAAAACGTTCGCCGCAAAACGATACGGCATCAAAGAATATCTCAAGCACGGATATGAGTTCATCTACCTACGTCGAACGGACGTGGAACAACACCGCAAAGAAACCTTCTTCAAAGACATTCAAGAATTCTTTCCATCCTACGAGTTTCGGGTGAATGGCGAAAAGGGACAGGTGCATAAGACTTCGTGGGATGAAAAAGATTGGCGCACATGCTGCTACTTCGTCGCACTCTCCCAAGCAGGCGGGCTAAAATCGGTAGCCTACCCTAAAGTGCACTTGATTATTTTCGACGAAATATTTCCAGACAACCTACGCTTCCTCAGCAATGAGGTAAACTCGTTTTCTGAGTTTTACAACACCGTTGATCGTTGGCAGGACAGAACAAAAGTACTGTTTTTGTCCAACGCAGTGCAAAAGGCTAATCCTTATTTTGCGAAATACCGTTTGGACATTGGCGCACAGCAAGCGAATCAGCAACAATACAAACTCTATTGCGGGGGGTTCGTGTGCTTGGAATTGGCTGATTACGGCGGATTCAGCGCGAAAGTCGCAAAATCCAAGTTCGGCAGATTTCTAGAGCAGTACGACGGCGACTATGCGGATTATGCAATACGCAATAAATTCCGTGACGAATCCGACACGCTGCTAGCCCCCATTCCTACAGACGGCGAACTATCATACATTCTAGACACTACCGACTATGCTCGTTTCGGCATATGGGTTTCCGTGTCCGAACGTGACGGGCACGTTTCGCAATATGTTTCACGTCGTATCCCGAAGGACAATACTCGCCCTATCTATACGTTAGACCCCAATCATGTTGACGAAAAAACATGGTATGTCAAAAAATCAGACGATATCATACGAAGACTCACCACCGGCTACCGACTTGGTAAAATCAGATTCGACGATTCGCAGGTAAAAGCCGATTTTGGATCGATTATCGGCGAACTGTTAGGAAAATAGGAGGTAATATCTATGACAATGACCACAACGGACGTGTGGTGCGTGTTTGCGGTAGTCTTTTTCATCATCGTAGACTACGTTACCGGACTTGCTAAAGCCATACTCAACGACACGCTCAGCTCGCAAAAAATGCGAGAAGGCTTATGGCATAAGTTCGCATATCTCATACTCACTTTGGTGGCCTATTTTGTGGACATGATCAACCTCCATGTAGATCTCGGACTGCCAGTAAGCGTGTTCGTCTGCACCGTAGGCGGTATCAGTCTCATCGAACTCACCTCAATCCTCGAAAATATCACAGCAATCAACCCCGAGCTAGCGGACGCACCCTTCATGAGTGTGTTCGCACAAAACAACACCCCCAAACACAAGAAGGAAAACTAACATGAATATTCAAGAATGGATGAACAACGTTAACGGCAAAGTCGTAGACATGGACGGTGCATATGGCGGGCAATGCTGGGACTTATGGAGTTCATACGCTCGAAACGTATACGGCATTCCAGCCGCCGACACCAACACCGTAGACGGATACGCCGCAAGCGTCTACACTACACGATACGATCGCTCCCAAGCATTGCAAAACGCTTTCACCCGCGAAGCAGGCAACTACACCCCCGCATATGGTGATGTGGCATTCTGGAACGGAAACGGCATGAACCATGTCGCCATCGTAGTACGAGACAATGGCAACGGCACGCTCAACACCATGAGCCAAAACCCAAACAAGGCCGGATACGTCACACTCAGCAAGGCCGGAATCATCGGATACTTCCACCCACGCACGGCAACCACGCCAGCCCCAGCACCAAACAACAATAATGTAACCATTATCCCACGCACCTACAAGGTCAACGTCGACGTGCTCAACGTGCGATCGGCACCATCCACCTCAGCACAGGTAGTCGCACAGTATCACTACGGCCAAACCGTCAACCTCGCCGAAGGTGGCGTAATCGCAGACGGATACATTTGGGCACACTATACCGGCAGCTCCGGCGCAACCCGATACGTCGCACTAGCCCCAGCCGACAAATCAGCATGGTACCTCGTATTCGCATAAATTGACGGCATAAAAATAAG
>ERZ773183.1638-NODE-1638-length-17838-cov-3.100770_pt1 | contig 17838 bp, 17 predicted proteins | sample MGYA00580532_ERZ773183 | MGnify/ENA primary metagenome ERZ773183 (study PRJEB29015, sample SAMEA2737791) | human gut metagenome | biome: human gut; feature: human-associated habitat; material: faeces | place: China | collected 2012 ... | reverse complement strand
GGTATCCTTTTTTTAATCTTTGATTTTAAATCTGACTTTTATTTTAAAATCCTTATAAAAATTCTCAATATCATAAAATACTCCCATGATTTTATCAAGAAAATATTCTCTTATGTCCTTTGGCAGCTGATATACCCCTCGAATGATAATAGCAGTCGTCGTTTCCGGCTTCCAGGAACCGATATAATCACACCCCATATCCCAGAGTGCATCCAGATTTTCTCCATAAAAGCCGGGAAAATGAAATGTATCTCTAATCCTCCAATGTACTTCCGTAATATATTTACAGCCTGTAAAATCCAAAACAATCTGTCTTTCTTCCATTTTATTCCTCTCACTCGACTTTTATTTTCTGCTCCGATTGCTTTTCATGTTTTCCAGTTTACACTTTTCATACGATAAAAACAATCCTCTCCTTTCAAAAAGAAGCACACAGGAAACAAAGCGTTTCAGCTTTTTCCGTAGAAAAGGAAATTTTTAAATTCCTTCTCACTGTATCCATTGACAGAAAAGAGGGAAATATAGTAGAATGAAATTTATTAGAACAAGAGCAATGAAAAGGAGAGTAGGCGGCAACGCTATGCCACAGAGAGCCTCGACAAGCTGAAAAGAGGCGCAGGAGCAACCGCTGAAGATGGCCTTGGAGCTTCGCACCGAATATCCCCCGGATCATAAGGCTGCGACGGGTGCGCCCGTTATTGCGCAGGAGTCCTCGGACTTCATGAGGTTTTTTCCGCGAGGGGAAAACGAAGTAAGGTGGTAACACGGCAAAACGCCCGTCCTTTCAAAAGAAGGACGGGTTTTTTATTGGCAAAAAGCCTTACGGATGGTTTGGTTTTTACTTATTATAATGAAAACAATAAAAAGGAGAGATACTTGTGGCTAAAGAAAAATTTTATATCACCACTCCCATTTACTACCCCAGTGATAAGCTGCACATCGGTCATTCCTACTGCACAGTAGCGACAGACACCATGGCACGCTACAAAAGACTGCGTGGGTATGACGTAATGTTCCTGACAGGGACGGACGAGCACGGGCAGAAAATCGAAAGAATCGCAACCGCACAGAACATGACCCCCAAGCAGTACACCGATAAGGTGGTTGCGGGTATTAAGGAGCTGTGGAAGCTGATGGAAATTTCCTATGACAGATTCATCCGCACCACAGATGATTACCATGTGAAAGCCGTACAGAAAATTTTTAAGCAGCTGTATGATCAGGGAGATATCTACAAATCCGCTTATGAAGGCTGGTACTGTACCCCCTGCGAATCCTTCTTCACAGAAACACAGCTGAAGGACGGCAAATGCCCCGACTGCGGACGTGACGTAGAACTTCTGAAGGAAGAAAGCTATTTCTTCCGCCTTTCCAAATACGGCGACAGAATCATCAAATATTATGAAGAAAATCCCGAATTCCTGCAGCCCAACACACGCCAGAATGAAATGATTGCAAACTTCCTGAAGCCCGGTCTGGAGGACTTAGCGGTTTCCCGTACCTCCTTTAAATGGGGCGTACCTGTAGACTTTGACCCCAAGCATATTGTATATGTTTGGGTTGATGCACTTTCCAACTATATTACCGCTCTTGGCTACGGCAGCGACAACGATGCGGACTACAAAAAATACTGGCCTGCGGATGTGCATGTTGTCGGCAAGGAAATCGTGCGTTTCCATGCAATTATCTGGCCTGCCATGCTGATGGCACTGAATATTCCTCTGCCTAAGAAGGTATTCGGTCACGGCTGGCTGGTTATCAACGGCGGCAAAATGTCCAAATCCGTCGGGAACGTGGTTGACCCCGTTGTTCTGGTGGAAAAATACGGCGTGGATGCCATCCGTTACTTCCTGCTGAGAGAAATCGCTTTCGGGCAGGACGGCAACTTCACAAACGAAGCACTGATTCAGCGCATCAATTCCGATTTGGCAAACGATCTGGGCAACCTCGTTTCCAGAACCGTTGGCATGATTGAAAAATACTTCGGCGGCAAGCTGCCCACAGACAGAACCGAAACTGCTTTTGATGCAGACCTCAAGGCAATGGCTGCGGCAACCGTTCCCAAGGTAGAGGAAAAGATGGACAACATGCTTTTCTCCGATGCTTTAATTGAAATCTGGAACCTGATTCGCCGCACCAATAAATATATCGACGAAACACAGCCTTGGGTACTGTGCAAGGATGAAGCAAAGAAGGCAGAGCTTGCAAATGCTCTCTACAATGTTGCGGAAAGCATCCGTATCATCTCCATTTTGATTCAGCCCTTCATGCCCCTGACCCCTGCAAAAATCTGGGCACAGCTGAACATCACAGAGGGTGCGCTGACCAATTGGGAAAGCACAAAGACATGGGGTCTGCTGCCCGCGGAGCTGACTGTTACAAAGGGCGAAACCCTTTTCCCTCGTATTGATATGAAGAAGGAGCTGGAATCTCTGGAGGCTGCCATCAAGGCGGCACAGGCTACCTCCCTTGCAAATCAGGCAAAGAAGGAGGAGCCCAAGAAAGAGGCTCCCGAGGAGGAATATCCTGCCGAAATCACGATTGACGATTTCTGCAAGGTACAGCTGAAGGTCGGCGAGGTCATCGAAAGCAAGGAAGTACCCAAATCCAAAAAGCTGCTGCGCAACGTGGTAAAATTCGGCGAGGAGGAAAGAGTCATCTTCTCCGGCATTAAGGACACCTATGCCCCCGGTGAGCTGGTTGGCAAGCGCGTTGTGGTTGCCTACAACCTCAAGCCCAGAAAAATGATGGGCGAAATGAGCTACGGCATGATTCTGTGTGCGGAAGACAAGGACGGCAAGCTGTCTATCCTCACTACAGATGATAAGGACTTTGAAAGCGGCAGCAGCATCAGCTAATTATGAATTATTTTGATTCTCACGCACATTATGACGACAAGAGATTCAAGCAAGACAGAGAGGAGCTCCTGCGGGAGCTTCTTCCTTCTTGCGGGGTAAGCAATGTCATCAATGTCGGCTGTGATGTGAAAAGCTCCGAAATGAGCATCCATCTGGCTGAAAAATATGACTACATCTACGCTGCCGTCGGCGTACACCCCCATGAGCTCTATGATATGTCCTCGCAAACGATTGCGAAGCTGAAAAAGCTGAGCGAGCATAAAAAGGTCGTTGCCATCGGGGAAATCGGTCTGGATTATTATTACGATACCCACCCGAAGGAATTACAGCGCTTCTGGTTTCGTCAGCAGCTCAGACTGGCGGAGGAAACCAATCTGCCTGTTATCATTCATTCCAGAGATGCGTCGCAGGAAACCTTTGATATCATCAAGGCATCCTCTGTGCGCCGCGGCTCTATCCACTGCTATTCCGGCTCTGCCCAGATGGCACTGGATTATGTGAAGATGGGCTTTTCCATCGGCGTTGGCGGCGTGGTGACGTTCTCCAATGCAAAAAAGCTGGTGGAAACCGTTGCGGCAATCCCTATGGAAAGCATCCTCATTGAAACAGATTGTCCGTACCTCGCACCCAATCCGAACCGCGGCAAAAGAAACGACTCCACAAACCTGAAATATGTGGTCGAAAAAATTGCGGAAATTAAAAATCTGCCCCCCGAAACGGTCGCAGAAATTTCCGAAAAAAACGCGAAATCTTTATTTTTTAAATAATTTTTCAAAAAAAATTTTCGACAGAATCCTTAAAAATCCGAAACTCTCGGAAACCTTGTAAAATCAAGGTTTCCGAGAGTTTTTCTTTGCAAAATGATTGCAGATTTTCGCTATTTCTTTTAATAATAATTGCAATATTTTTTAAAAAAGGTTGCGTAATTGTTACAAATGTGTTAATATATGCAACGTAGAAAGAATAAGATATATCAGAAGAACGATATGTCTTTTATTTTTTGCAGTCAATCAAAAAGCGTAAACATTATGCGGAAGTGACGACTCCCCGTGTAAATAGACTGCGACTGTCCCCCATTCACGGACAGGTCAAGGCATAATCTAATGTCTATCATCGAATAACTACAGGAAACGAAATCCCCTGCCATCCCACAAAAACGGCAGTACGGCTCGTTCAAGGAGGTAAAAATGAAAACACATCTTAGAGTATTTGCTATCGTAGTATTTATATTGGTAATCGGCTGCGGAACAGCATCTGCTTACAGCAAATCCGAATCTATGCAATCTGTAGTCATCAATATGGATGGCGCACCCCGAATGGTTTCCACCGATAAGGAAACCGTAGGTGAGCTGCTGGAGGATCTGGCGGACACCATTGACACCGAATTCTATCTGGAGGACGCAAAGGAAAGCGACCCCATCGAAGCAATGATGACACTTTCTCTGACATCCGTCACAGAAAAAACAGTCGCAACCACAGAAGCGATTGCTTACAAAACAGTAGAACGCACAAACAGCTCCCTGAAAGCCGGCGAAAGCCGCGTGGTGCAGGAGGGCAAGGAAGGCGTTGCATCTGTCATCAAAAAAGAAATCTACCACGGCAGCGAGCTGGTGGATACACAGTTTGTTGAGAAAAAGGTAGTCACAGCAGCACAGGATAAAATCGTTGAGGTTGGCCCCAAGAACGTCGTAAACGGCATGAGCTACTCCAAAGCCATCAGTGCAAAGGTAACTGCTTATACCCCCTATGACGCAGGCTGCACAGGCATCACAGCTACCGGCACAAAGGCAGGCTACGGCACTGTTGCTGTTGACCCTCGTGTGATTCCCCTTGGCTCCAAGGTTTATATCCCCGGCTACGGCACAGCGATTGCCGCAGATACCGGCGGTGCAATTAAGGGCAACCGTGTAGACGTTTGCTACGGCTCCAAATCCGAGGCTTACGGATGGGGTGTCAGAAATGCAACCGTTTATGTTCTGAAATAAAAGAGAGCGCAAAGAGTAAATCCAACCGGATTTACTCTTTTTTATTTGCCCGTATATTTTTCAAAATAAAAAGAGAATTTTTTATCAAATAGAGTCTTGTCTTTTTTCAAAAGGAATACTATAATATATCCACCCCCTCCCCCAGGGGGTGGGGGTGCTTAAGAGAGAGGAGAGAGACATATGCAGGCAGATAAAAAAAAGGTAGGCACGCTGCTGAAAACCGCCAGAGGGCAGATTGACGGCATCCTCAACATGATCGAGGAGGATCGCTACTGCATTGATATTTCCCATCAGCTGATGGCAACCATGGCGATTCTCAATAAAGCCAATAAGGAAGTGCTTTCCGCACATCTGAAAACCTGCGTCCGCAATGCCGAAACGGCTGCGGAACGGGATGAAAAAATTGATGAGTTAATTGAAATTATGGGTAAAGTAATCAAATAAGAATTTTTTATATTCAAAAGAAAAAGGAGGTGCTCCCCTTTGAAACAAAAATTTGACGTAACCGGGATGACCTGCTCCGCCTGCTCTGCTCATGTGGAAAAGGCAGTCGGCAAGCTGGAGGGGATTCAGACTGTAAACGTAAATCTGCTGCAGAACAGCATGGTCGTGGAATATGACGATACTGCCCTCTCAGCAGATGACATTATCAATGCCGTAAAAAGCGGCGGCTATGGTGCAAGCGTGCAGGGCGCAACCAACAGCGCCACACAGGAGCCGCCCAAAAACGTAGCATTAGAGGAAATGAAGGTTATGAAGAAGCGTCTGATTTCTTCCTTCTGCTTTCTGATTCCTCTGTTCTATGTTTCCATGGGGCACATGGTCGGTGCGCCCCTGCCCTCGATTCTTCTGGGGCATGAAAATATGATGATTTTTGCATTGACACAGCTTTTGCTGGCAACGCCCGTTTTAATCATCAATAAGAAATTTTTCGTTGTCGGCTTTCAGGCGCTTTGGCACAGAGCTCCCAACATGGACTCTCTGGTAGCGCTCGGCTCTGCCGCATCCTATATCTACAGCATCTTTGCGATTTACGCCATGGCGTATTATATGGGGCATGGTGACCTTATGACGGCGCACCATTATGCCATGGAGCTATATCTGGAGGGCGCGGCAATGATTCTGACGCTGATTACTGTCGGGAAATACATGGAGACACGCTCCAAGGGCAAAACCTCCGAAGCAATCAGCAAGCTGATGGATCTGGCACCCAAGATGGCAACCGTCATGAAGGATGGCAAGGAAGTTGAAATTCCCGTGGAGCAGGTTGCCGTTGGGGATATCATCGTGGTGCGCCCCGGGCAGAGTATCCCCGTAGACGGCAAAATCGTCGAAGGCTCCTCCGCCGTGGATGAAAGCGCGATTACAGGCGAATCCATCCCCGTGGATAAACAGGTTGGCGACAGCGTCATTGGCGCAACCGTCAATAAAAGCGGCTTCTTCCGTATGGAAGCAACCCATGTCGGCAGTGATACCACCCTTTCCCATATCATCACCTTAGTTGAGGAAGCGAGTGCCTCTAAGGCACCCATTGCCAAGCTGGCAGATCAGGTCAGCGGCATTTTCGTCCCGACCGTCATCACGATTGCCATTATCGCAACGGTCGTGTGGATGCTTGTCGGTCAGCCCTTCTCCTTTGCCCTTTCGATTGGTATTGCGGTTCTGGTAATCTCCTGCCCCTGCGCATTGGGTCTGGCAACGCCTACGGCAATCATGGTCGGCACAGGCAAGGGTGCGGAATATGGGATTCTGGTAAAATCCGCAGAAAGTCTGGAAATTGCACATAAAATTGATACCGTTGTTCTGGATAAAACAGGCACGCTGACAGAGGGTCATCCCGTTGTGACGGATGTTCTGCCTGCGCCCGGTGTGCTGAAAAATCCCTTCCTGCGTGCGGCAGCTTCCATTGAGGCACTCTCTGAACACCCTCTCGCCGAAGCTGTGATGAATTATGCCAAGGAGAAGGAAATTGTGCCACAGAAGGCAGAAAACCTCTCAGCGACCGCAGGACAGGGCATTGAAGCGGATGTGAATGGCAAGCATATCCTAGGCGGCAATCTGAAAATGATGCAGGAAAGAAAAATCGACCTCGGAGATTTCGCCGAAAAAGCGGCAGAGCTTGCGGAACAGGGCAAAACACCGCTGTTCTTTGCGGAGGGAGAAAAGCTCCTCGGCATCCTCGGTCTGGCTGATCCGCTGAAGCCCACAAGTAAGGAAGCCGTGGACAGCTTTCATCAGATGGGGATTGACGTTGTCATGCTGACAGGGGATAATAAACGTACGGCAAACACCATTGCAAGCCAGCTTGGGATTCAGGCGATTGCGGAGGTTCTGCCACAGGATAAGGAAATGGAAGTGCGCCGTTTGCAGGAAAGCGGCAAAAAGGTTGCCATGATCGGCGATGGCATTAACGATGCGCCCGCTCTCACCCGCGCGGATGTCGGCATTGCCATCGGCGCAGGCACGGATGTTGCCATGGAATCGGCGGATATCGTGCTGATGAAAAGCGACCTCCTGGATGCGGTCACAGCCGTTCAGCTGAGCCACGCAACCATTAAAAATATCAAGCAGAATCTGTTCTGGGCATTCTTCTATAACTGCTGTGGGATCCCACTTGCGGCAGGCGTGTTCTATTCCGTTCTGGGATGGAAGCTGAACCCGATGTTCGCCGCGGCGGCAATGAGCTTCAGCTCTGCCTTCGTTGTCGGCAATGCCCTCAGATTAAGGCTGTTTACCCCCACCCATCAGGCACATTCCGCCGAAAAAACGGCGCAGGTGATAGAGCAAAAAGACGAGAAAAACATTCCAAATGAGGAGGACGTAAAAATGAAAAAGGTATTGAAAATCGAAGGTATGATGTGCAGCCACTGCACAGGCAGAGTAGACAAGGCGCTGAACGATATGGACGGCGTAAAGGCAACCGTTTCTCTGGAGGGCAAATCCGCAGAGGTAGAACTGACGAAGGATATCAGCGATGAAGCACTGGTAAAGGCTGTCACCGATGCAGGCTATGAGGTTGTAGATATTCAGTAAGGCAAATAAAAAATACCGCTGTCTTTTTATAAGGACAGTGGTATTTTTTTGCGTTTCGGTTACTGTTTTTTCTTTTTCTCCTTTTTACAGCCGCTTTTCATAATATCTCATAAAGGCAATCCCCAGAAGATACTGCAATACCCACAGCAGGCACAGCACCCCCGTTACCCACCATTCCACACGCAAAAGGGCAAACAAAAAGCTGACCGCAAGCAGCACGAAAAACATGACCTGATACGCCTTATGCCCTGCCATCTGCCGCAGAAGCACCTTCCGCTCATCCGTCCGATTGATGCGCTCCTCCGCCTGCTTTTCCGCATATTCCTCCGGATGCTTTTTATCATAAAAATAGCGTTTGCGCTGCAAAGCACCGCTGACCACCCATGCTATTCCCCAAGAACGCAGGATATTTGCATAATAGGCATCCTTTACAAAAAATGCCGCCACAGCAAAGGCTGCCCCAACGAGCAAGAGCGGCAAGCCGTTTTTCCATTTTCTCATATTTCTTCCTCCTCATAGATAAAAATATCCTCAATCGCCATGCCGAAATAGCGTGCAATTTTGAATGCCAACAGGATAGACGGGTTATATCTGCCGTTTTCCAGAGAGCCGATGGTCTGGCGTGAAACCTCCAGTGCCTTTGCAAGCTCCTCCTGCCGAATGCCCCGCTCCTTTCGGATTTCCTCCAATCTGTTTTTCATTTCGTTTTCCTCCAAAATGTAAAGCTTACTTTCCATCAGTATATTCCCTTCGCTTTCAAATGTCAAGCAAACTTTCCATTTTTGCATCAAAAAAGCTCCCTGCAAGGAATTTCCTATTGAATCTCTTGCAAAGAGCCTATGCTTACTGATGATTCTTCAAATATTCGTTTAATAACGCTTCCATTTCCACCATAGTTTCCGCATAATTCAGCTTACCGCGCAGCTCCGCCGCACCGGGCAGTCCCTTCATATACCATGCCATGTGCTTGCGCATTTCCCGAATCCCGATATACTCGCCCTTATAGGCAATCAGCATCTGAGAATGGCGCAGCGCCTTCTCTACGCGCTCCTGTGCGGTCGGCTCGGGCAGAAGCTCTCCTGTTTTCAGATAATGCAGAATCCTCTTGAAAATCCAAGGGTTGCCCTGCGCACCTCGCCCAACCATGATGGCATCGCAGCCTGTATGCTCCAACAGATTTTTCGCATCCTGCGGTGTGAAAATATCCCCGTTACCAATGACGGGAATCTGCACCGCCGCCTTCACTTCCTTGATGATATCCCAATCCGCCTTGCCGCTGTAATACTGCTCTCTGGTTCTGCCATGCACTGCCCCCGCGGACGCGCCGTTTGCCTCGGCAATCTTCGCAATCTCCACCGCGTTGATGTGTTCCTCATCAAAGCCCTTACGGAACTTAATCGTCACAGGCTTTTTCTGGCTTTCCACCAGGGAACGCACGATTTTTCCGACCAATTCGGGCGTTTTCATCAGACACGAGCCTTCCCCGTTTTTCACGATTTTCGGCGCAGGGCATCCCATGTTCACATCAATGATATCAATGGGATACTCCTCGATTTTCTTCGCCATTGCCCCCAGAATTTCGGGGTCGGAGCCGAACAGCTGCACCGCAACCGGGCGTTCCTTCGCATCCACCTCAAGCAGCTCCGTTGTGTTTTTGTTATCATATAAAATCCCTTTTGCGCTCACCATTTCGGAATACACCAGACCGCAGCCCATCTCCTTGCAGAGGATGCGGAAGGGCAAATCCGTCACACCTGCCATGGGCGCAAGGAATACATTATTTTCCAGCGCTACATTTCCGATTTTCATAACCGTCACCTTCCTTCTTTTTCAAGCTTTCTCTCCATGAAAGAAAAAACAGGCAAAGCTGCCTGCGATTTTCTTATTTATTCTTTTCGTACAGGATGCGCAGACCCTTCAGCGTCAATACGGGGTCAAGTACATCAAAAATTTCGCCCTTCGGGTCAATCACCCTTGCCAGACCGCCTGTCGCAATGACCTTCATATTCGGCAGATTCAGCTTTTCCTTCAGCTGCTCGATGATATATTTCGTCTGCCCGATATGCCCAAGCACCAAGCCTGCCTGAAAGCTATCCACCGTGTTTTTCGCAATAATGGTCTTCGGTGCCTTAATCTCGATTTTCGGCAGCTGTGCCGCCTTCTGATACAAAGCCTCTGCGCAGGAGGAAATGCCGGGCGTGATAAAGCCTGTGATAAATTCGCTTTTTTCATTGATGACATCAAAGGTGTTTGCTGTGCCGTAATCAATGACAATGGCAGGGCCGCCGTAAATCTCATTTGCCGCCACAAGGTCAACGATACGGTCAGAGCCGACGGATTTCGGATCATCCCGTTTAATCACAATCCCCGTTTTCATCCCAACGCCGACAATCATCGGTTCGATATTGAAATATTTGCGAATCCCCTGCGTGAGAGAATACATAATATCGGGGACAACAGAGGAAATGATAACCGCCTCGACCTTCCCTGCATCTATCCCTGCCGCATCAAAGAGACCATGAATAAAAATGCCGGTTTCATCTGCTGTGCGATTGCCGCCGGTTGTCATTCTCCAACACTTTACCAATTTTTCTTTTTTATATAAGCCCAAAACAAAGTTGGTGTTTCCAACATCGATTACCAAAAGCATCTGCTTTCCTCCTAATTGACCGAAAAAGCCGGTAATGCTTTTTCATTATCGTTTGTTCCTATTCTTCCCGTAAATCAGCCGCAGTCCATGCAGGGAAAGAACAGGGTCATAGACATCAAAAATGCCATTTTCCTCTTCATAAATCACCTTGCCCAAGCCGCCTGTGGCAATGACCTTCATATTGGGGCAGTTGAAATGCTCCTTGATTCTCTGAATGATATACTTTGCCTCGCCGATATGCCCGACCACCAAACCTGCCTGCATACTCTCTACGGTGTTTTTCGTAATCACGCTTTCGGGGTTCACAATTTCAAACTTCGGCAGATTTGCCGCCCTTTGATACAGCGCGTCTGCGCAGGTTTGCAGTCCGGGTGCCGTTATGCCTGTCAAAAATTCGCCCTTCTCACTGACAACATCAAATGTGGTTGCGGTTTCATAATCCACCACAATGGCAGGGCCGCCATACAGCTCATACGCCGCCACAAGGTTGACAATACGGTCTGTCCCCATTTCCTTCGGGTTTTCCATCCGCAGGTTGATACCTGTTTTCAGACCGGCACGCACCACAATCGGGTCTTTTTTCAAGAATTTTTTAATGCCATTGAGTGTGGAATACATCACATCCGGCACAACAGAGGAAACAATGATTGCCTCAATATCACCTACAGAAACATCAGAATATGCAAACAGGCTGCAAATCAGAAGCCCTGTTTCATCCGCAGTGCGTCCGCTTTTCGTAGAGAGCCGCCAGTTCGCCACAAGGTTCTCCCCATTAAATACGCCCAAAACCATATTTGTATTGCTCACATCAATTACCAATAACATAAAACCTTCTCCTATTCGGAATTTTATATGAAGAACAGCGCAGGAAATCCATCCTGCGCCGTATGCATTTACATTTTCTTATTTATGTAAAACTTATGCTTCCTTTTTCGTATACAATGCTCTGTTGACTGCCTTGGAAACAATCCCGCCGACAATACAGCTGGAGGGCATTTCCAATGCGCCGTTCACGCCGACAAACGCAACCACGAACATCAGAGGATTCAGACCGCCCAATGTTTCATTGATACCCTGAATAAATTCTGTATTCCAGTAGCAAATAAGCAGCACGCCCATGAAGAACAATGTATTCAGAAATGCCGCAAAAAAGCCGCCGACAAAATAGCAGACTGTTTTCTTTTTATCCACCTTCTGCGCCGCTTTAAAAATCACACCTGTCAGAAAGCCCATCAGCACGCGGGTAGGGATGCAAAGCAGGAACGCATAGATCGGGTTAATGTTAAACAGCATCGTGCTGAACGCAGAGGAGCCTGTCACCGCCTGATAAAAGCTGGTTGCGCCGAAAATCAGCCCCAGCCATGCCCCCGCCTTGGGGCCCATCAGCATCGCGCCGATTGCAACGGGAACCATCATCAGAGAAATATCTAACCCGAAGGTATGGAAATATCCCAAGGGGGTTACGCTCATCAGAAGCAGTACCCCTGTCAGAAGGCCCAATGTGGTCAGCTCTCTTGCCGACATTTTTCCCTTTTTGCCTGTTTCTGCCTGTGTGTTTGCTGTTTCGCTCATTTGAAAAGCTCCTTTCATTCTCATTCTCGCAGGATACAAGATGACTTGGAATCATATTTTTCTGTGCCTTACGGCAAGGGGTGTTTCTATGCCTGCCCGAAACGGGTCATGCTATTTCCCCTTTTCTCCGCCGTTGATACACAACCAAATCCATTATAACAGCAACTGCGGATTTTACAATATTTTTTTTGATTTTCTTGTTATTTTTTACACAATCCTATAAGGTTTTCCCCTCTGCTGCCGCTCTGCGCATCAATTCTTCCTTCGCAGGTGCGCCCTCTTTTGTGCAAAAAAGCACATACCACAGCTCCATTGCACGGAACAGCTCCAACTCTTCCTTTTGCAGGCGTTTGATTTCCAGCTCTGCACCGATTTCGTCAAAATCAAAATCACCCTCATGCTTTATGGTTTCAAAATACACATCCCCGTTGTCATCAAAGCCTACCAGAAAAGTGCAGTTCAGCTTTTCTGCCATATAAACGCAGATGCGCTTCAAATCCTCTTTAATCGTATCGGGCAGGAATTTAAATTCCTCCTCCATAAAATATTTCTGCTCTTTATTATTGGCCGCCGCCAGAATTTTCTTTGCCATAATGCCTCTCCTTTTTCTCTCGAAGAAAAAGGCCTGCAGTACGGGACGCACTCCAGACCTTCGTTTGCCTTGCTTCTTATTTTGTGCCTTTTTTGTTTACACGGCTCAGGAATTTATCCAGCTCGATGATGGCACGGCCATGTGTGCCTTCGCAGATTTTATCCACTTCGTCATACGCCTTTACAGAGTAGGTCAGCATCTTGCCCTTCACCTCTGTCACCTCTGTTACCACGCGCACCTTCATGCCAACGGGTGTTGCGGCAAGGTGTGCAAGATCGAAGGTTGTGCCTACGGTTTCCCAGCCTTCCGGCAGGAAAGGAGCAACTGTGCCGATTGCTGTGCCTTCAATCCAGGAAATCAGTCTGGGGGATGCGAATACAGGCACCTTATCATTGCCGAAATGAGATGCGGTATCGCCTTCCTCTACGATAAATTCCTTTTCAAATGTCATACCGGGTACGATGTTTTTGAATTCCATAATCCTTAGTTCTCCTCTCTGTTTTCCGCTGTTTCTGTGGGCTGCTCCGCCTCATTTGCAATGCCCAGAACCTCGTTGCGTACCTTCTGGTCAAACAAAGAGCGGAATTCGTCCCCTGTTACCTTTTCCTTTTCTACTAAGAGCTTTGCGGTTGCATGGAGCATTTCCATATTCTCCTGCAAGAGGCGCTTTGCCTCCCGATAAGCGTCTGTCACAATACGGTTAACCTCCTGATCGATGGTTGCCGCTACGCCTTCGCCGTAATTTCTTGCATGTCCCCAGTCTCTGCCGATAAAGACCTCATCATTATCGCCGCCGAACTGGATGGGCCCAAGCAGCTCGCTCATGCCGTATTTTGTTACCATATCTCTTGCCATGGATGTCGCACGTTCAATATCATTGGATGCACCGGTGGTGATATCCTTGATTACAAGTTCTTCTGCCGCACGACCGCCCAGAAGGCTGATGATTTCCTGTTCCATCATCATTTTTGTCATATACATTCTGTCCTCACCGGGCAGTGGCATAGTATAGCCGCCCGCCATCCCCGTAGGAATGATGGAAATGCTATGGACAGGGTCAAGCTCGCTCAGCACCTCAAAGAGGATGGCATGACCGCCCTCATGGTATGCTGTGATGTATTTTTCCTTTTCGGAAATGACTCTTGTTTTCTTTTCCGTCCCGACACCGATTTTAATCAGTGCCTTCTGGATTTCTTCCATATCAATTTTCTTCTTGCCGTCTCTGGCGGTCAGCAGCGCCGCTTCATTCAAAAGGTTTGCCAGATCCGCACCGGTGAAGCCTGCAGTTGTCTGCGCAACCACCTTCAAATCCACCTCAGATGCCATAGGCTTGCCCTTTGCATGCACGCGCAGGATGGCCTCTCTGCCCTTTACATCGGGTCTGCCGACATAAACCTGTCTGTCAAAACGACCGGGTCTGAGCAGTGCCGGGTCAAGGATATCTGCACGGTTGGTTGCCGCAATGATAATAACGCTTTCGTTGATGCCGAAGCCGTCCATCTCAACCAACAGCTGGTTCAATGTCTGCTCGCGTTCATCGTGTCCGCCGCCAAGACCTGCACCTCTGCGTCTGCCGACAGCATCAATTTCGTCGATAAATACAATACTGGGGGCGTTTTTCTTCGCCTGTTCAAACAAATCCCTTACACGGGATGCACCGACACCGACAAACATTTCCACGAAGTCGGAACCGGAAATGCTGAAAAAGGGTACGCCTGCCTCGCCGGCAACTGCCTTTGCCAGCAATGTTTTACCGGTTCCCGGAGGGCCCACCAGCAGCACACCCTTCGGGATGCGCGCACCTAACTCCGTAAATTTCTTGGGTGCCTTCAGGAATTCTACCAATTCCTCCAGCTCACCCTTTTCCTCGTCACAGCCTGCCACGTTGTCAAAGGTAACATTGCTTTCCCCGTCAACGCTCATTTTTGCCTTGCTCTTGCCGAAGTTGTTCATCTTTCCGCCGCCGCCCTGCATACGGTTGAACAGCAGAATAAAGATAATAATCATCACAATCATCATGATGAGAGAGGGTACCACCTGAGAAAGCATGCTTTCTCTCTGCAAATCCCCAACGTCAATCTTTACGTCATTTGTCAGGGCTTTTTCATCCAGCACCTGCTGCAATACGGATATACTCGGCACATCCACACGGATGACACTGCCGTCCTTCAGCGTTGCCTCCGCCGTACCGTAGTCTCCGACCTCTGTTCTTCTGGAAACCTCCACAGAAGCCACGTTATTTTCGTCCAGTTCCTTCAACAGGTCGCTGTAGACATATTCCTCCTGCGCCGCATCATTGCGCTGCGGAAGAATCTGTGGGCCTGTATACGCCAGTGCCGCTAAAATAACCACAAAAATCAGCACATAAATTCCGATTGGTTTAAGATATTTGTTCAAGAGCGTTCCTCCTTATTCTCGTTTCTTTCTCCATCTCCGTTTTTCTGTTCCAAATACAGAGACCATATCAAGATATAATTCTAGCATACTTTCCGGAGAAACGCAACGCAGGATTTCAACGGACAGGCTGAAAAAAATCGTCTTTTTTGCAAAAAAGCTCTTACTATTACAGGGAAAAAGAAAAACAGAGGGCTTCAAGGCACTTGCCACCTGTCGAAGCTCCTCTGTTTATTCCTCTGTCTGAATATAAAGCAAAACTCTGTTTTGTCTTATCTGTATTTTTTCTTCATCCGAATATCATCCCCGAAGAATTTCAGTGTGGTATATTCCCCAATCAGACGGCTCATCACGCGGTCGGAATACTGCTCCATCAGCGCACGATAATCCAGATTGGTAGAAATCACAACAGGGCGTTTTCTCAGCTTTCTGTCATTGACAATGCGGAACAGCTCCGAGGCGGTAAACATCGTTGCAAATTCCGTCCCAAGGTCATCGATAATCAGCAGATCCGCATCCAGAATTTCACTGTCCCAATCGAAGGGCTCTTCCTCCTCCTTGTTGCGAAAGCGCATATCCTCCAGCTGCTTGAAAAGCTGCCCTGCCGTGAGGTAAAGCACCGTTTTCCCATGCTCCAGAACCTCCTTCGCAATACAGTTGCACAGGAAGGTTTTCCCTCTGCCTGCGCCGCCGTAAAGCAAGAGATTTTCCCCCTCCGGATGCTCCGCAAATTCCATCGCTTTTTTCAGATTGCGCTGTGCATTTTCCTTGGGCGAAATGCCCTCCGCAGGCACAACCTCTGTATCAAAGAGACGCAAATCGAAGGTATCGAAATTTTCCAGCTTAATCACATCGCGTACATTGGACTGGTCATACAGCCTGTCCATCAGCTTGCGCCGCATGCAGGTGCAGGGCGTACCTTCGATATAGCCTGTATCCCTGCATTTTTCACATGCGTATTCCAGCTTCAGCAAAGAGGGAGAAAGGCAGTTTTTCGCCAGAAGTGCCATCCGCTCGCCCTGCAGGGCCTGCTGCTTCTGTTTCATTTCCGTCATTGCTTTTTCCCGTTCCTCCGGATGCAGCAACACCAGCTTTGCCGTAGAAACACCAACCATGGAAAGCGTCTCCTCTATTTCTGCCAGACGCGGAAAGCGCGCATACAGGCTTTCCTTCCGTTCTCGCAGCTCCGCCGCCTTACGCGTCCGCAGGGCATCATATTCCCGCAGGACTTCCTTGTAAATCTGTGTTTTCGTTGCCAATTTTCTCCCCCCAATCTATTTTATCTGTTTTTACCATTTTTCTCTCTGTTCCCGTTCCAGTCTCTCCAGCTCCGCAAAATCCCATTCGCTCTGCGTATAATTGATGAAACGATTCTGCTTCTGTGCGCGCTGTGGCTTTTCTGCAGTCTGTGCGGTCGATGTATTCTGCGCCTTTTTCGCCGCAAAGGCGGCATCCTGCGCCTGCACATCCGCGACAGCGGACACGCCTGCCTTTTTCCAATTTTCCAGAATACGGTCGGCGTATGCAAAGGATGCCTTTCCCGTCTGCATGACCGTTCTTTCACAGGCAAGCTTCACCACATCCAACGGCAGCTTATATTCCTGCAGCCATTTTTTCATATAGGCTTCCTCTGCCGCCACAGGCATACGATTCTGCCCAAACGCCTGCAAAATAGAGCGGTAGCCGGTTTTCCGCAGCTCAATATATTCCGCTGCCTTTTCCACAGTATTCACGCCTTCCTCCGCCCAGCCGATAGCGACCTTTTCGATATAGCGCATACCGGTATGCCCGCTTGCGGTGCAATAGGAAAGCAGCAGCTCGATGACCTCCATCGGCAGACCAAGCCAATCATAAAAGCTGAACAGCAGGCTCATATCCTGCTGCGAAAGCATTTTTCCCAGCTTTTTCTGCGCGGAATCAAATAATTTTCTGACCTTATCATTTTTTATGTAAAGTGCCAATTCTCTCGGAGAATAATCGGGGCGTACAGAGGAAACCAATGCAGGTCTTTCTGTTTCCTGCTTTTTCTCCTCCTGCAAATAGCCCTTGCCCTTCCAATAGCCCCAGGCATAGAGGACATCTGTTTCTGTGGCTTTCAGCCGTTCAGCCACCTTCTTCGCATCCTGCCCAACGGCTAATGTCATCAGATAAACCGACACATATAAGGGAGGTGCCTGCGGCAGCTCGGTTTCTATGAAGCTTTTACTTAAACGAATTTCTTCCGCCATGCGGCTTTCCTCCTTTCCTATCGGAATCTGTTATTTTCTGAACCTTTATTATACTATATTTCCTTTTAAAAAAACAGATACGCGGGCAGAAAAAATCTCCCTGTTTTGGAAACAGGGAGAAAATCGTCTGAGCCATTATTTATCATCATGGTCTTGCTTATTTCTGATATGGGCATTGAAATAATAAATGATGAAGCACAGCACAATCACCGTCAGCGCCATAACCACAATCGTACCGGAATCCTTAAAACTGATAAAGATTGCCAGAAGCCCCAACAGCAGGCTGATGGTATACATAATCAATACCGCCTGTCTCTGGCTGAAGCCATGGTCAATCAGCTTATGATGCAGATGTCCTCTGTCCGCCTGCATGATGGGCTGATTTTTCGCCATACGGCGCAGCATTGCACAAATCGTATCAAACACAGGCAGTCCAACACAAAGCACGCTCACAATCAGCGCAAGCAGGGCATAGCCCTTGAATACGCCGAGGATACTCGTTACCGCAAGCACAAAGCCAAGGAAC
>ERZ773183.1624-NODE-1624-length-17988-cov-4.037306_pt1 | contig 17988 bp, 16 predicted proteins | sample MGYA00580532_ERZ773183 | MGnify/ENA primary metagenome ERZ773183 (study PRJEB29015, sample SAMEA2737791) | human gut metagenome | biome: human gut; feature: human-associated habitat; material: faeces | place: China | collected 2012 ... | reverse complement strand
AGGTTGCAGATGAACAGGCCGGGCTTTTCTTCCAGCTTTTTGATGGCTGCCACATGGCCGCGGGCCAGGTCCACAACGTGGATGTAGTCGCGCACGCCGGTGCCGTCCGGGGTGGGATAATCGTTGCCAAAGACGTGAACCTTCTCCAGCTTGCCGACCGCCACCTTGGCAATGTAGGGCACCAGGTTGTTGGGGATGCCGTTGGGGTCCTCGCCGATGAGGCCCGACGGATGGGCGCCGATGGGGTTAAAGTAACGCAGCAGCGCAACATTCAGTTCAGGGTCAGCCTTGCAGCAGTCGGTCAGGATGCGCTCGGTAAAGACCTTAGTGGTGCCGTAGGGGTTGGTGGTGCCGCCCACGGGGAAATCCTCGCGGATGGGCACGCTGGCGGGATCGCCGTAGACGGTGGCGGAGGAGGAGAAGATGATGTTATGGCAGTTGTGGCGGCGCATAACATCCAGAATATTCAGCGTGCAGGCCAGGTTGTTGGAATAGTACTCGATGGGCTTGGAGACGCTCTCACCCACTGCCTTGTAAGCGGCAAACTGGATGACGCAGTCGATGTCCTCGTTCTCGGCGAAGATCTTTTCGACGGCGGCCTTGTCGGTCATGTCGGCCTCGACAAAGCGGAAGTCCTTGCCGGCGATCTTTTTCACGCGGGCCAGGGCCTCGGGGCAGGAGTTGTAGTAGTTATCGGCCACGACGATATCATACCCGGCGGCCAGAAGTTCCACGCAGGTGTGGCTGCCGATGTAACCGGCGCCACCGCTTACCAAAATTGCCATAACGATCGTCTCCTTATCACTTATGTTATCTTGTTGCCTTTAGCGGGGCATGTTCCCCGCTTGTTACCCCTATTTTACTTTTTTGGCGGTGTTTCTGCAATAGAGGTTTTCGATTCGTCTTTGTCTTTTTGTTGCCTGTTTAGGCGGCGGGCCGGCAAACCCTGCTGCAGGCGGCGGTAGGCGCTGGGGGTGTTGCCGGTGGCCTCTTTGAATTTTTGGCTGAAGTAGGCCCCGCTGCGGTAGCCCATGCGCTCGGCCACCTCGCCGGGGGTATCGCCCCGGGCTAGCAGCTGAGCGGCGTAGTCCAGCCGCATGGCGGAGAATTCCTCCATAGCCGTATGCCGCAGCCGGGTGCGGAAGGCCGCCTGCAATTGCGGCCTGGTGCAGCCGATGGCCTCGCACACCTCGTCCACCCGCAGCTCCCGCTCCAGGTTTTTGGCAAAGTAGGTGCGGGCAGCGTCCACCAGGGCGGTCTGGCGGCGCTCCCGCCGCAGGCGCACGCCGGGCTTGCGGGCACGCTTGTACCGCCGGGCCAGCAAGATCAGCAGGTTTTCCAAATGGATGGCCAGCTGCTGCTGGGCTCCGTAGGGCTGTTCCTCTTTGGGGACCGTGGCCTGGCCCAGGGTGTCGGGTGGCTCAAAATATTCCGTTACAGCGTCCATCAACCAGTTTAAATCATGCTGTTCCTGGGGTTCGGCATGGAAAACGGCACCGCGAAAGCGGTCCATCCCGGCCTGGGTACACAAAAAATCCAGGCGCAGCACATCGGGCGGCACCTCGCCCACCGGGCGCATGCCAAAGGTCTCTGCCGGCTGGTGGAACAAAAGCCCGCCGGCCCGCAGAAGCACGCGGCGGTCGTCGCAGCGTTCCTCAATGGTGCCGCTGCGCACGTAGACCAGCTGCCAGGCGTCGGTCCGGGCGGCGGGGATCACATCCTCGGGGCGGCGTTCTGCCGCCCAACCGGCGGTCACGCCGTCCACCCGCAGCGGAAAATCCTCGTTCGGCAAGGTGTGCACCCCCTTTCGCTGCTTACACCGCCACGGCGCCGGGCCATGCCTGGGCGCTGTCGGGTTCATTCCCGACTTCGCCCCCTCCGTCAGCATCGTTCCCGGTATCGGGTGTGCTGCCGCTGTCGGCCGGGTAGCGGAACACTCCCGGCGTTATGTTGGCCAACTTGGGGAACTGCTCCAGTTCGGGGCAGGTGTCGGTCAGGCCCAAGCAGTAGGCGGTCAGCGGGCTGATGGCCTTATGCACGCTGTCAAAGCTGCTGGTGCCGTCGTCATTGTAGGTGCTGTTCATGATCTCGTCGGGGTAAGTCTCCTCGACGTAGGCAATAAGCGCATCGTCCACAAAGTCATCGCTGCTGCCCTCGTACAGGTCCGGCGCGCCGAATAAATGCAAAATTTCGTGGGCATAGGTCGCCGGGGATTCGCTCTCGCCCTCCCCCGCATAGACATCGTACCGGTAGAGGCAGCTGTACTCGTGGTAAAAATTGCTGCCGTCGTCGGCGTAGTGGACCATCGTAAAGGACGCCCCGCTGACCGGCAGGAAATAGAGAAACGCCACCCGGTCGGTGCCGTAGGTCTTTTGCAGCGCGGCGGTGTCCAACGTGGCGCTGACGGCGTCCAGCTCGGTCAGCAGCGCGTCGCTCTCCTCGGAGCTCCGCCCGCCGCGGATGGCCGATTTGGGCGTGTAGGTGCGGCACAGCGGGCTGTTGACGGTGCCGTCGTCATAGTACAATTGCAACGTCCGGCCGTAGGTTTCGGCCTGTTCGTTCAGCCATTGCACGGCGGTGGCCAGGTATTGGCGTGTCTCGGCCTTGGCATCCTCGGTCCAGACACGGCCGCCGGCGGCATCGTTTAAGTAAACGCTGACCAGCACGGTCGGCTCAGTCAGCAGCCCGGCGCTGCCGTACACCATCTGGCGGCGGCTCAAGCCGGAATCCGGCTGGGGCATGGCCGTGGGGGCCGGGGTCGGCGCGGGCATCTGCTGGGTCTGGGGGATGTTGGTCGTGATCTGCCACCGCACATAGGGCACACAGCCCGTCAGCAGCAGCACGGCCAGTAGCAGTGCAGCAAGTTTTGTACGCATCACAGCTCCAGTACGGGCTTGCCGTCCTTAGCCGTCAGCGTGACGGCGGCGGGCTGGCTGCCCAGGCGGCCGTCCACCAGTGCCTCGGAGATGGGGTCCTCCACTGCCTTGCGGATGGTGCGGCGCAGCTCGCGGGCGCCATAGCGGGTGGTGCTCTCGGCCACGATGGCGGCCAGCGCCTCAGGCGTGGTGTTCAGCGTGATGCTGTGGGCGGCCAGGCCGGGCTTGTATTCATCCAGCATCAGCTGGGCGATGCGCTCCAGGTCGGACGCGGACAGCGGGCGGAAGGTGATGACCTCGTCCACGCGGCCCAGGAACTCGGGGCGCAGGAACTCCTGCAAAGCCTTCATGCACTTGTCGGCGCTGGCGGTCTCAGTGCGCTTGCCAAAGCCGGTAGCACCGCTCTGATCGGTGGAGCCAGCGTTGGAGGTCATGCAGATGACGGTGTTGGAGAAATCCACCACGCGGCCCTGGGCGTCGTTGATCTTGCCCTCGTCCAAAATCTGCAGCAGGATATTCATGACGTCAGGATGTGCTTTTTCAATTTCATCAAACAGCACAACGCTGTAGGGGTGGCGGCGGACCTTCTCGGTCAGCTGGCCAGCCTCATCGTATCCCACATAGCCCGGGGGCGAACCGATGAGGCGGGACACCGCGTACTTTTCCATGTACTCGCTCATGTCGATGGAGATGAGCGGGTCAACGGTGTCGAACAGCTGGCTGGCCAGCTGCTTGACCAGCTCGGTCTTGCCGACACCGGTAGGGCCGACGAAGATGAAGCTGGCGGGGCGGTGGCGGCCAGACAGATCAGCCCGGGCGCGCTTGATGGCGCCGGCCACGGCGTGTACGGCCTGATCCTGGCCGATGATATGCTCTTTCAGGGCTTCTTCCAGGCCCTGCAGGCGGCCGTACTCGGTCTCTTTAATTTTGACGGCGGGGATACCGGTCCACAGCTCGATGACCTGGGCCACATCGTCCATCGTGACCTCAATTTCGGCCACCTTCAGCTGCAAGGCGGGCAGTTTTTGGCGCTGCTGGGCCAGCTCCGTCTTAACCGAAGCCAGGGCCTCGTAGTCGATGGCGGCATCCTGGCCGTTCTCCGGCTCGGGGTTCTCCAGCTCATGTTCGCGGCTTTCCAGCTCGGCTACACTGCGCTGGGTCTCCACCAACTCGGTAATTTCGGGGTGGCGCAGGTTGCAGCAGGCGCAGGCCTCGTCCAGCAGGTCGATGGCCTTATCGGGCAGGAAGCGGTCGGTGATGTACCGCTCCGACAATTTGACCACGTTGGTGACCACGGGGTCCGGCACGCGGACGCAGTGGTGCTTCTCGTAGTAGATGCGGATGCCTTTCAGCACCTCGATGGTATCGGAGATGGAAGGCTCCTCGACTTTAACGGGTTGGAAACGGCGCTCCAGCGCAGTATCTTTCTCGATATACTTGCGGTACTCGGCAAAAGTGGTCGCACCGATGACCTGCACCTGCCCGCGGGAGAGGGCGGGCTTCATGATGTTGGCAGCGTTCATGGCGCCGTCAGAATCGCCCGCGCCCACGATGGAATGAATTTCATCGATGAACAGGATGATGTTGCCGGCGGCCTTGACCTCGCTGATAAGGCCCTTGACCCGCTGCTCGAACTGACCACGGAACTGGGTGCCTGCAATGAGGGCGGTCATATCCAGCAGGAAGATCTCCTTGTCCCGCAGGCGGGCGGGCACCTGGCCCTCGGCAATGCGCTGGGCGATGCCCTCGGCGATGGCAGTCTTGCCGACACCGGCCTCACCGATCAGGCAGGGGTTGTTCTTCTGGCGGCGGCACAAGATCTGGATGGTGCGGTAAATTTCGCGGTCGCGGCCAATGATGCGGTCCACCTTGCCGTCCCGGGCCTTCTGGGTCAGGTTCTCACAGTAGGTATCCAGGAACTTGCGCTTGGGGGCTTTGTCCTTTTTACCGTTTTTGCCTTTGGCCTTGTCGTCGCCGCTCTGGCGGGCTGCACCAAATCCAAACGGGAACACCGGCGAACCGCCGGGCACAAAATCGTCCTGACTGTCGCCCTCCTCGGGGGCGTCCTCACCTGCTGCGGTGGGCAGCATACCGGACTCGGCAGCCTCCTGCAGGAAGCTGCTCATGCGTTCTTCCATGTTCTCCAGATCCTGATCGGACATGCCGAACTGTTTCATCAGATCATCCACGGGTTGGATGTGCATCTCGCGGGCGCAGGTCAGGCAGTAGCCCTCCTGCACCGGCTTGCCGTTGTCCATCCGCTGGATGAACACCACGGCCGTGCGTTTTTTGCAGCGTACACAAACCATAATTTCTTCACCTCTATAGAAAACGCCCGGTATAGGCGCATAGTCTTGCAAATATTATGAAACGAAATGGGCTGTTTTGCAAGTTTTCGGGCGGAATGTTCAGAATTTATTCATTACATGCCCATCAAACAAAGGGGTTGATGCTGCCGAAAATGCCGTAGCCCACGCTTTGGCTGAGTATGTAGCCGTTCAGCCAGGAGAGCTTGCCCCCGGTAACGCCCACCAAAAACCACAGCGCCAGCGCCAGCAGCCAGCAATCCACCGCGCCGTTGGCCAAGCCCAGCACCAGACCCAGCAGGCGGTTGACGCTGCCCAGCAGCGGCACGCCGTTGAACCAGCGCAGCGCGCCCACCAGCAGGCGGAACACCCACCGCACCAGTACGCAGAGCACCACAAACAGCAGCACCTGCACAAAGGGCAGGATCAACGGCTGCAAAGCCTCGGCGATCTTGGCAGGCACGTCGCTGCCCGCATCGTTCAGCAGGTTCAGCAGGCTTTGCTGCATGGATTCCGGCAAAAAGCTGATGCCCTGCAAAGCCTCGGCAATGTTGCCGTTGGATTCACGCAGGGCCAGCTCTACCCGGTTGGCCACCGAAGCGCTTAAAAACTTTTCGTAGATCTGCGGGGCGGCGGTCTGGCTGGCCCAGACGGCGATGCCGACGCCAAACACAGCACCGATCAGCTCAGCCAAACTGGCCAGGAAGCCCTTGTGCCAGCTGCACACAGCCACCACGGCAAACACGATGAGAAAGAGAAGGTCATAAACCAGAGAAATGTTTTGCTGCATAGGAGATTTCGGGTCCTTTCGTATCAGGAATCATTTGTGTTATTGGCGTTATCCGGCGGGGTCAGCACCTCGGCGCGGCTGCCGGTAAACACCAGCAGTTCCGAGGCTTTGAGCACCTGGATGGGCCGGGCGGAGAAGTTATCCTGCACCCAGTTCTGCACGCCGTCAAAGCCGTAGCACTCGACAGCGTTGGGACACAGCAGGTAGACCGCCGTGTCCGTGGCCTTGATGCCGTAGGCCTGGCGGGCGGGGATCTCGGCCAGAGGGGTCAGGTCGTTGTCCAGCGTGACCAGGCTGTTGCCGCCGCGGATGTTTAGCAGCAGGGCGGTCTGGCGCTGGCCGGGCGCAGCACTTTGCAGCGTAGCACCGCCGAAATCATAGCGGGCGGTCTCGGTGGCCGTGCGGGGGTCCAGCACCGCGATGTAGGTATCGAACACCGCCACCACCCGGCTCTCGCTTTGCCAATCCAGCGAGAGGAGCATGCTGCCCTGGCTGGCGGTGTAGGCCGGACCTTCGGAGTTGGAGGAGGTACTCATAAAATACACCTTGCACCCCAGCTGACCCTGCCGCGCCGCCAGCGTACCGGCGGCGAACTGGCGGTTATCCGGCGAGAAAGCTACGGCAATGGGGGTCCCCTCGTTCTGGGTCATCTCCCAGCTGTAGGTCTGGCGGAAAGAGGGGTCAAAAATTTGCAGCTGCGCGGCATACCGGCCCGACTCGGTGACAACGGCCAGCGTGTTATTGTTGGACATGGCACAGAGCAGGATGCTGTTATCAAAGGTTTTGGTGTACAGCGCCTTGGTGCGGCTGGAGACCTGCAGGTCGCTGCCTGCGCGGTTGTACACCACAAAGTGGGTGCCGCCCACGGCCATAACGGGCCGGGCATATCCGGGCTGAAAGCTGCGTACCTTAGCCCCGTAGGCCGAGTAGACGACCACGTCTTCGCTGTCCAGCTCCACAAAGCCGCCCGCCAGTTCAGCAATTTGGATCGGCTCACTGATGCCGGTATTGACCGGCCAGCCGCCGTCGCTGCGGTTGAAGTAGAGGGACAGGCTGTCCGCCGCATCGCCCAGCAGAGCGATGGACGCCGACATGGCACCGGTAAACACAAAGACGGCCGCTGCAATGCACAGGATCAGCACCGCCAGAACGGTATAGTGGCGGCGCTGACGCTGCTGGATCAGCGGCGTGAAGGACTTCACGTTGTCGGGTTGTTTTTCCGGCGTTGGGGGCGGGGTGGTACCGCGGCTGCGGCGCACCGGCTGGGGGGTGCGCAGGCCGATGTCCCCGCTGGTACCGGGGATGGGATAGGTGGAGGTATGCCCCCGCTCCCGCGCCAGCATCCGCTGGCGGCGCGCCTGGCGTTCCTTATCCGCTTTGCTCATGAGTGGGGGTCACCTTCTTTCGCTTATGTTTTGGTCAGTTCCGAGTACGCCACATCCTCCAAAAACAGGCCTTTGGCGGGCAGGGTCTGCCCAGCCCGGCGGCGGTCGCGGCTGGCCAGCAGGGCGGGGATACTCTCCGGCGTGCGCTTGTGCAGGCCTGCTTCCACCAGTGTCCCGGCCAGAATACGCACCATGTTATACAGGTACCCATCCGCCGTGACGGTGATGGTCACCCTGTCCCCTGCCCGCTCCACAGTGCAGCGGGTAATGGTCCGCACTGTGTCACCATGGGCGGCCACGCTGGAGCCTGACGCACACAGCGCCAAAAAGTCGTGCGTGCCGACGAACCGTTCCGCCGCCGCCTGCATGGCGGCTACGTCCAGTTCCGGGCCGATCCGGCAGCAGGTATCAAAGGTAAAGGGGTCATCCACCCGGGCATTTAAAATATAGTAGCGGTAGGTCTTGGCGTGGGCGGCGTAGCGGGCGTGGAAGTTCTCGGCCACGGGCCAAATTTCCAGTGCGCGGATGTCCGGCGGCAGGTGGGCGTTGAACGCCTGCACCATCTTTTCCGCCGGGACCTTGCCAGTATAGCAGAAACTAAGCGCGAAACGCCGCGCATGAACGCCGGCATCGGTGCGGGAGCAGCCCTTTACATCGGGGCGGCAGCCCAGCACCCGCTGCATGGCGTCCTGCACAGCGGCGCAGACGGTCGGCGCATTGGGCTGCACCTGAAATCCGCCGTAATTCGTGCCTTTATAGGCGATCCATAAAAGGTAGGTCATACGTTTACAAAACACATAGTAGAGGCAGGCATTGCCCGCCCGCAAAGTTTTTGACCGGATAAACGGCCACGAGCGAACCATGTTCGCCCCTACAGGGGCTCTTCAAAAAATTATTACGCCAACCCCGGCACAAAGAAGCGGGTGGCGCAGATCACCAGCAGCGCTGCCGTGATGATAACGGCGCAGCGGGTATCCTCGGCCGTGAACTTCAGCTGCTTTAACCGGGTGCGGCCCTCGCCGCCGTGGTAGCAGCGGCACTCCATGGCCATGGCCAGCTCGTCCGCGCGGCGGAAGGCCGAGATGAACAGCGGGATCAGCACCGGCACCAGCGCCTTGATGCGCTGGGTGAAAGTGCCATTGTCGATCATGGCACCGCGGGCTTTCTGGGCGTTCATGATCTTCTCGGTCTCTTCGATCAAAGTCGGGATGAACCGCAGCGCAATGGTCATCATCATGGCCAGCTCATGCACCGGGAAATGAATTTTCGCCAGCGGGCGCAGCAGATTCTCAATCGCGTCCGTCAGCACGATGGGGCTGGTGGTGTAGGTCAAAAGGCTCGTACCTGCGATCAATGCACAGACGCGCACCGTCAGCAGGATGGCATAGCGGATGCCCTCCCCGTAAATTTTCAACACCCAGATGTGGACAAGCGGCTCGCCCTCGCCGGTGACAAAAAACAGGTTGAGCACCGCCGTGAACAGCACGATGGGCACAATAGGCTTTAGGCTCTTTAAAATCAGCTTGCCGGGGATTTTGGCCACCTTGTACAGCGCCGCCAGCAGGGCAATAGACAGCGCCAGGCCCAGGGGGTTGGGCGCCACAAACAGCACCACGATGTAGGCGATGGTGGCCACCAGCTTTAAGCGCGGGTCGCAGCGGTGCAGCACCGAGTTGCCCGGGAAATGCTGGCCGATGGTAATATCACGCAGCATTTACTGCACCCCCTTTGCCTGCCTGACCGCCAGCGCCTTCTGGATGGTCTTGACAGCGTAGGGCATCGTGTAAACATCGGTGGGGATGTCCAGCCCCATCTGGCGCAGCTTGAGGAAGATCTGCGTGACCTGCGGCACCGAAAGCCCCAGCTCCAGCAGCTCCTGCGCGTGGCCGAACACTTTTTCCACCGTGTCGTACATAGCCAGCTTGGCGTGGCTCATTACCAGCACGCGGTTGGCGTACTTGGCGATGTCCTCCATCGAGTGACTGACCAGCAGTACCGTGATGCCGGTCTTTTCGTGGTAGTCGCGGATCTGGCTTAAAATCGTGTCGCGGCCCTCGGGGTCCAGACCGGCGGCGGGTTCATCCAGCACCAGCACGCGGGGGTGCATGGCCATAACGCCCGCAATCGCCACGCGGCGCTTCTGCCCGCCGGAAAGTTCAAACGGGCTTTTCTGCAGCAGCTCGTCGGAAAGGCCGACGAAAGCAGCGGCCTCCTTCACGCGGCGGTCGATCTCGGCTTCGTCCAGCCCCATGTTGCGCGGGCCGTAGGCGATGTCCTTGGCGCAGGTCTCCTCAAACAGCTGGTACTCCGGGTACTGCATGACCAGGCCCACCTGGAAGCGGAACGCCCGCAGGTCGGCCCCCTGCTCCCACATGTCCTTGCCGTCGATGAGGATGCGGCCGGAGGTGGGGCGGTTCAGGCCATTGAAATGGCTGATGAGGGTGGATTTACCGCTGCCGGTGGAGCCGATGATGCCGACAAAGTCACCCTCCTCCACGCTGAACGATACGTCATCCAGCGCGGTGGTTTCGTCCGGCATGCCGGGATTGTAGACGTATTTCAGATGTTCTACACGAATGATCTCTGACACTGTTTATTCCTTTCCCGCAGAATACCGCCCGCGATGGGTGCCGTTTCTGCCTATGATGGGATTTTTCCTTGCGCAGCTTACTGCAGCAGTTTATACAGTTCCTCGGCGCAGCGGTCGGGGGTGATGACATTTTCCGGCATTGGAATACCGATTTTTACCAACTCGTCCCGCAGTTCCGCCGCCTGGGGTACATCCAGGTGGTAGCTGTGCAGCCGTTGGGTCTGGCTGAACACCTCTTCCGGCGTGCCTTCCATCACGATGCGGCCCCGGCTCATGACCAGCACGCGGTCGGCCTGGGCGGCTTCCTCCATATAATGGGTGATGGAGACGATGGAGATGCCCGCCTCCCGCAGCTGGTGAATGGTGCGCATGACCTGGCTGCGGCCGTGTGGGTCCAGCATGGCGGTGGCTTCATCCAGCACCAGGCAGTCCGGCCGCATGGCGATCACGCCTGCAATGGCAACGCGCTGCTTCTGCCCGCCGGACAGCTTGTAGGGGGCCGCCTCACGCTTTTCATAGATGCCTGCCAGTTTCATGGCTTCATCAATGCGGGTGCGGATCTCCTCGGCCGGGACGCCCAGGTTTTCCGGCGCAAAGGCTACATCTTCTTCCACAATGGTCGCCACGATCTGGTTGTCCGGGTTCTGGAACACCATGCCCACCTTCTGGCGGATGTCATAGAGGTGGTCTTCGCCCCGGGTATCCATGTTTTCCACCAGCACAGTGCCGGTCTCCGGCAGCAGGATGGCGTTGAAATGCTTGGCCAGTGTGCTTTTTCCGCAGCCGTTGGCACCCAGCACGGCTACAAACTCACCGCGGCGGACCTCCAAGCTCACGCCGTCCACAGCGTAGGTGGGTTGTTCGGGGTCATAGCGGAACTTGACGTCCTGTACGCGGATCATCGGTTCTTCCTTTGGCATAGTTTACTTCTCCCAAATAGCGGTGGCGCCGCAGGGCACCACACCGCCGGTAGCCGAGACCGGCAGGCCGATCTCATCGCAGTGAGTGTGCCCGCCCGCAGTGGGGCAAAGCGTCGTTTTAACGATGTATTCCATCACCGCAGGGCTGAGACCCTCGGTGTAGGAGTTGATGGCAAAGAACAGCGGATCATCACTGAGGACCTGCTCGGTCAGGGTGATGAGGTCGTAGACGTTGTCCTCCAGCTTCCAGATCTCACCGCCGGGGCCGCGGCCATAGCTGGGCGGGTCCATGATGACGGCGTCGTACTTGCTGCCGCGGCGGATCTCCCGCTGCACGAACTTGACACAGTCGTCCACGATCCAGCGGCAGGGGCGGTCGGCCAGATCACTGGCGGCGGCATTTTCCCGCGCCCAGGCCACCATGCCTTTGCTGGCGTCCACATGGGTGACGCTGGCCCCTGCGGCCAGGCAGGCCAGCGTGGCGCCGCCGGTGTAGCCAAAGAGGTTCAGGACCCGGATGGGACGGCCGGCAGCCTTAATTTTTTCCTGGTACCAGGCCCAGTTGACGGCCTGCTCCGGGAAAACGCCGGTGTGCTTAAAGCCGGTGGGGCTGACGATGAGGGTCAGCTCGCCCCAGTGGATCTGCCATTTCTGGGGCAGCCGCTTGTGGTAGTTCCACTGCCCGCCGCCCTTGGCCGAGCGGTAGTACACGGCATCGGCCCTGGCCCACAGGGGGCTGGTCTCGTCGTTTTTCCAGATGACCTGCGGGTCGGGGCGGATCAGCAAAGTCTGCCCCCACCGCTCCAGGCGGTTGTGGTTGGTGGCGTCCAACAGTTCATAATCCCGCCAGCTGTCGGCAGGGCGCATAGGCAATTCTCCTTTTATTCTATACGGTACAACGTCTTATTTATCCAGGATACGCTGTTTGATCATGTCGGCGATGCGGTCGGCGCTGGACTTGATGGCCTCCTGGTCCTCGCCCTCGACCATAACGCGGATCTTCGGCTCGGTGCCGGAAACGCGGACGAGGACGCGGCCCATGCCCATCAGGTTCTGCTGCTGGCTCTCGATGAAGCCGGCGATATACTCATCCTCTTTGTAGGCTTCTTTCTGGGCCTTGTCGGCAGTCAGGTTGATGAGCACCTGGGGGAACTTGGTGTACACGGCGTTCAGGTCGCTCATCTTGGCGCCGTTTTCGGCCTTCTTGCGGGCCAGCACCTTCAGCAGCTTGCCGGCGGTCAGTTCGCCGTCGCCGGTGGTGGAGTGATGCAGGAAGATCACGTGACCGCTCTGCTCGCCGCCGATGGCATAGCCGCGGGCGCGCATCTCTTCCAGCACGTAGCGGTCGCCCACGGCAGTGCGGGCGGTCTCAATGCCTAAAGACTGCATGTATTTCATGAAGCCCAGGTTGGACATGACGGTGACGACGACGGTGTTTCCATCCAGGCGGCCGCGCTCCTTCATATCGGTGCCGACCAGTGCGATGATCTTGTCGCCGTCGATCTCGGCGCCGTTTTCGTCGCAGGCCAGGCAGCGGTCCGCGTCACCGTCAAAGGCGATGCCGCAATCGTAGCCGCCCTGCTTGACGGCCGCTTCCAGCGTTTCCAGATGGGTGGAGCCGCAGCCGTCGTTGACGGAAACGCCGTCCTGCTGGGTGCCGATGAAGCCGCACTCGCAGCCAAGGCGCGGGAACAATTCCTGCGCGACCCTGGCGGAAGCGCCGTTGGCGCAGTCGAACAGCACTTTCAGACCGGTGAGGTCGGCGTCGATATGCTCCTGCAGGAAGTCGACGTAATCCTTTACGCCGGTGCGGCACATCTTGATGCGGCCGATGTCCGCGCCCTCGGCCAGACGAATGTCCGTGCAGTTGTTGAAGACGTGGGCTTCGATCTGGTTCTCGACCTCATCGGGCAGTTTGTAGCCGTCGCCCTTGAAGATCTTGATGCCGTTGAACTCCATCGGGTTGTGGGAGGCGGAGATCATGATGCCGGCGTCGGCATGGTATTTGCGGACCAGGTAGGCCACGCCGGGGGTGGGGATAACGCCCAGCAGCTCTACGTCAGCGCCGACACTGCACAGGCCGGCGGCCAGGGTGGATTCCAGCATATCGCCGGACACACGGGTATCTTTGCCGATCAGGATTTTGGGGCGGTGGCCGTCCAGGCTGGTAAGCACGGCAGCGGTACCGCGGCCGATCTGAAGCGCCAGTTCGCAGGTGAGGTCCTTGCCCGCCACACCGCGGACACCATCAGTACCAAACAATTTACCCATTCTCGTCAGATCCTTTCCTATTGGTTGATTCGGTTGATTTATCATTCTATGCCGCTTGTCGGCATGGGGTTAGTGATTTTTCGTCCGAAGCACGTCAGAACATGCTCTGCTGTCCGTCATCCTCATCAAAACGGCGCGGTACAGCCATGTGCAGATGCTCATAGGCCAGGCGGGTCACGCAGCGGCCGCGGGGGGTGCGGGTCAGCATGCCCATCTGCATCAGGTACGGCTCACAGATGTCTTCCAGCGTGACGCTCTCCTCGCCCAATGCAGCGGCCAGCGTTTCGAGACCGACCGGGCCGCCGTTATACATCTCGATGATGGCGCGCAGCAGGCTGCGATCGAGTTCGTCCAGACCCAGCTCGTCGATGTCCATCCACTTGCGGGCCGCAATGGCGGTCTCTTCGTCAATGGTGCCCTCGCTCTCCACCATGGCAAAGTCGCGGGCGCGTTTCAGCAGGCGGTTGGCGATACGCGGCGTGCCGCGGGCGCAGCGGGCCAGTTCCAGCGCACCTTCGTCGGTAATGGGCACGCCCAAAATACCCGCACTGCGGGTGATGATGCGCCCCAACTCCTGGGGGCTGTACAGCTCCAGTTTGAGCAGGATGCCGAAGCGATCACGCAGGGGGCCTGTCAGCTGACCGGCGCGGGTAGTCGCGCCCACCAGCGTGAACTTGGGCAGGTTGATGCGGATGCTTTGGGCACTCGGCCCTTTGCCGATCATGATGTCCAGCGCGAAATCTTCCAGCGCCGGGTAAAGTACTTCCTCCACCTGGCGGGACAGACGGTGGATCTCATCGATAAAGAGGATGTCACCCTCCTGCAAATTGGTCAGCAGCGCTGCCAGGTCGCCGGGCTTCTCGATGGCCGGTCCGGAGGTGATGCGGATCTGCACGCCCATTTCCTGCGCCACAATGCCTGCCAGCGTGGTTTTGCCCAGGCCGGGCGGGCCGTAGAGCAGGATGTGGTCCATCGGCTCGCCGCGCTGCTGCGCCGCCCGCAGATAGACTTTCAGGTTGCCTTTGGCTTTCTCCTGGCCGACGTAGTCATCCAGCGTTTTGGGACGCAGGCTGATCTCCTCGGCATCGGCAGGCATGGCGTCCGGGCTGACAAGGCGGGCGGGGTCTACCATATATTCCTGATTCATTGTTTACCCCTTTCAGCGTGCGCGGGACAGGCTGCGCAGCGCCACCTTGATAATATCCTGTACGGGCAGTGTCTCGTCCACGCGGGCCACCGCGGCGGCGGCATCGCTGGGGGTGTAGCCCAGGCTGACCAGCGCCGCCACAGCCTGCGCCGGGGCCGAGCTGGGCGCGGGCGTACCCATATCGCCGGAGAAGCCGTTGCCATTGGCCAGGCCCTTACCCACTTTGTCTTTCAGTTCCAGGGCAATGCGCTGGGCCAGCTTTGGGCCAACGCCGCTGGCCTTGGTAAACGCCTTGTAGTCGCCGCTGGAGGCCGCCAGCGCGACCTTTTCCGGGGACATAATGGACAAGATGGACAGGCCCGCTTTGGGGCCGACGCCGGTAACAGCCGTCAGCATCTTGAAGCAGTCGCGCTGTTCCTCGTTGGCAAAGCCATAGAGGGAAACATCGTTCTCGGTCACGTTCATGATGGTATAGACCGTGCCCTCCTGCCCCGGGGCAGGCAGGGCCTCGCCGGTGGTAGCCGGGACCTGCACATAGTACCCCACACCCGCGCAGCTGATGACGACAGAATCCAGGGATTTTTTCAAAATTTTGCCAGTCAGACAATAGATCATGGTTGGCTTCCTTTTTTATAGTAATAATAACTTTAGCTAAATGGTCGGTGTTTTTTTGCAGGGACTATGCCCTGCCGCCCACTTTACGGTTTGCTATATTAAAAGTTTCTTTGCCTACTTTCTTTTCAAAGAAAGTAGGTTATCGTACCGGCGTACCCATCAGGCGGCTGCGGCTGCAATGGCAATGGGCGATGGCCATACCCAAGGCGTCGGCGGTGTCGTCGGGCTTGGGTATGGTCTCCAGGTGCAGCATCATGCGGGTCATCTCCTGGATCTGCTTTTTTACGGCCTTGCCGTAGCCGGTGATGGCCTGCTTGACCTGCATGGGCGTGTATTCATAGATCGGCACACCGCACTGGGCCGCCGCCAGCAGGATGACCCCGCGTGCCTCGGCCACGCCGATGACGGTGGTCTGGTTGTGCTGGTAGTAAAGCTTCTCAATGGAGAGGGCTTCGGGCTTGTAGCGTTTGCAGATGTCCAGCACGCCCTCGTAGATCTCGACCAGGCGCTGCTCAAAGGGGGTGTCTTTCTCGGTAACGACCGCCCCGTAGCCCACCGGCGCGAACCGGTTGCCCACATATTCCACAACGCCCCAGCCTACAATTGCGTAGCCGGGATCGATACCAAGGACTCGCAAGTCTCTACACCTCCCCACTTTAACTGGTATAGTATACCACAAAAAGGTGTGTGCGTCCACAGCGGCGGGGCGGTTTTTGGCCGCTTGAGGGGACGTTTTCGACTTTTTTCAGAAAAATTTCAAATTTCTTGAAAAAAGTGCTTGACTTTTCTCTTTGTGTCTGGTATTATAGCATACGTCGCCGGGAGACACGGCGCCGACAACAAAATATGGACGGTTAGCTCAGCTGGTAGAGCATCTGCTTGACGTGCAGGAGGTCACAGGTTCGAGTCCTGTACCGTCCACCATACAGTTTGTACTCGAACCCGATTCTCTATGAGAAAGGGTTCGGGTACGTTTTTTGTTTACAGGAAGTTCTACGGCGAGAGTCAGAACGGTAAGCAAGAACGAGTAAAGGCGGGGTATCATCGTGGCGATGGTATCCTGCCTTTGTTTTGCGGAATCAAGTTCGCATTGGGAGCAATCGCTGCGTACGTGCGTACATGGTCGGTACACACGTACGCAGAAAAAATGGAAAGTTCTGACATATAGGGGTGTTCTTTCGGCTGGTGGTATGATATACTCAACTCGACAAATCGAAATTTTTATGTGTAAAGGAGAAACGAATGAAACTACTTGTGATAGATATACAAAAAGGAATAACAGATAGCAGACTTTTTAATTTTGATGAATTTATTGATAATACTTCAAGAATTATACAAGCAGCTAGAGATAATCAAATAGAGGTTATCTATTTTCAGCATGATGATGGACCAGGAACGGGATTTTCAATCGGCGATGAAGAATTCGAGATTGCAGAACAGGTGCATCCAAGGGAAGGTGAAAAGATATTTACAAAAAATATCAATAGTTGTTTCGGAAATAAAGATTTTACAGATTATGTTAAAGATGAAAATACATTAATGATAGTTGGGTTACAGACAAATTTCTGTATAGATGCAACTGTGAAATCTGCTTTTGAAAGAGGATATAAAGTAATTGTTCCACAAGGGGCAAATTCAACGTTTGATAACGACTATATGTCTGGAGAAGAAACCTATAAATATTACAATGATATGATATGGCCAAAGAGATTTGCTACATGTGTATCTGTTGATGAGGCAATCAAGTTGATGCAAAGTTAAATTCTAGTTTGTCGCAACCTCAGAAGCAGGGTCTGGGGCAGGCACGCCCCAACAAGAACACTTCAAAAACGCGGGAGCGTTGCAGAAGTGCAGTCCCGGAAGGGCACAACATTTTCAAGAATTGAAAATTTGTGGCCACGGGACGGTTCTTGCTCTTTACATTTTTGGCATTTTTCAGAAAGGTAGTTTGCTATGGACATTGAAGTAACTCGAATGTCAACCGATACCGTTGAACTACTCGACCAGCTTAACGCTGTTTGTAAACGCTTCCATGTGAATGATCCACGCGCTTCCGAAAAAGACAGGTTCTTCGCAGAAGCTGTTGCCCTGCATGAGTATCAACTCAAAAAAGCCCATGAGCAGGGGTTGAAACGCGCTGATGTTCCTCCGTTTCTTGACTTGAAACGCACGGAACGCGGTAATGAAATACCTGCATAAAGGTTCGAGTGCTGTGGAGAATGCTCCACCAAAGAAAAAGACCTTGAAGCGTTGGCTTAACAGTGATAAGGAACTAATTTACTTATCAACTGTTAGCTGACGGTTTCCGGGGTGCATACGGACAAATCCCGTCTGATTTCTAACAGAAAGTCAGACGGGATTTTCGCTTTATATTACGAATTATGGAGGACATACCATGAAAACCTTAATATCTTGTGCCTACAATATGGATAATTGCTGTGTGGAAGTGAAATTCAGCGACGGCAGTATGATTGCGATTGACACTATCGTCGTTGAGAACGAGATTGCTGACAATATGTATCAGCGGTCAGAGCTGGATTATTTGATCTACAACGCTCCTTTGGAGTATGCAGACCTTATCTTGAACGGCGATCCCGAAACCTATTTGAAAACTGTAACAGAATACAAGCCTTGGGATAGCTGACAACACGCTGCCCGCAGGAGAAAATCCTGCGGGCGTTTTTCTGTTTATATTATTTCCCTCCGTTGGATCTCAATTTAGGAAAGAAGATGACAATCTTGAAGCTCTTTCCCCACTGGGAAGCTGCTTCCAGATGAAGATTTAGATCGTCGGCCATCTTCTTAACCAGGTAAAGTCCCATACCGGTAGCCTTCTTTCTGCTGTCAGTAGAATCCCCGGTAAAGCCCTTTTGAAAAATGTACGGCAGATTATATTTTTTTACGCCAATGCCGTTATCTTCAACAGAAAGGATATCTGCGGTCTCCGAATGTATCACGGAAATTGTAAGCATGGGACTATCGCTGCTATATTTGATGGCATTGCTAACGATTTGTCCCAACATAAACTGAAGTCCTCTACGGTCTGTATAGACTGTTTCAGATTGCAGTTTGTTGAGAATGACAAAAT
>ERZ773183.1605-NODE-1605-length-18136-cov-20.797854_pt1 | contig 18136 bp, 15 predicted proteins | sample MGYA00580532_ERZ773183 | MGnify/ENA primary metagenome ERZ773183 (study PRJEB29015, sample SAMEA2737791) | human gut metagenome | biome: human gut; feature: human-associated habitat; material: faeces | place: China | collected 2012 ... | reverse complement strand
TAAACCCGAAAAAAATACATGACTAAACACGAAACACCGACTTGACGAAATACACTCCAACTCCATGAGCGAGCTGTACAACATGCAGCGCTACCTCGCGCCCGGAACCCTCAAGGCCCAGGGCCTCGACACGTTCGCCGCATGGGCTGGCGCCTACGGCCAGGTAGTACCCACCGTGGAACTGAAGCCCGAAGGCAACGGATTCCAGGTCAAGCAAAGGTTCGCGCGCTTCCAGAACCTGCCCGAACTGATGAACGCGGTGAAGCAGTTCACCGACATGATCACCAACGACGACATCCAGCTGCCGCTGCCCGAACTGGAGCAGGTGCCCGTCCCCGTGCCCATCACCGACCGCCAGAAGAAGGAGATGGAGGAACTGTCCGACAGGGCCGACCTCGTGCGCGACGGCGACGTGCCGCCGGAGGTCGACAACCTCCTGCGGATCACTGGCGACGGGCGAAAGATCGCCCTCGACCCCAAGCTCCTCAAAGGCCACGAGAACGACCGCCCCCTGGAGAACGGCAAGATCCAGGCATGCGCCGAGAACGTCGCCCGGATCTGGCAGGAGGAGACGCCACGCCTGGGCACGCAGCTCGTCTTCTGCGACTCGAGCACGCCCGCGTCGGGCGGATGGAACGCCTACCAGGACCTCAAGGACCGCCTCATCCAATTGGGCGTGCCCGCCGAGCAGATAGCGTTCGTGCACGACGCCGGCGACAACCCCGCCAGACGCGAGCAACTGTTCGCCAAAGTCAGATCCGGCGAGATCCGCGTGCTGATGGGAAGCACCCAGAAGCTCGGCACCGGCACCAACGTGCAGGAACGCCTCGCCGCGATCCACGACCTCGACTGCCCATGGAGGCCCGCCGACCTGGAACAGCGCCTCGGCCGAATCCAACGCCAGGGCAACACGTACGACCACGTGCGCGACTACCGGTACGTGACCGAGGGCACGTTCGACGCGTACAGCTACCAGACCGTGGAACGCAAGCAGCGGTTCATCAGCCAGCTCATGAGCTCGAAGAGCCCCGCCCGCGAGGCCGCGGACCTCGACGCCGACGTGGTGACCCTCGCCAACATCAAGGCGCTGGCCACCGGCGACCCCGACATCCAACGCCGCATGACATTGGAGAACGAGATCAACCAGCTGAAGCTCCTGCGCGCCTCATGGGCGCAGCAGAAGGCCGACACCCGCAGGGACATCAACCAGCAGCTCCAGCCACGCATCGAGGGGATCCGCCAGGCGATCCGCGAGAAGACCGACGACAAGCCGCTCGCGTCCAAGGCCCTGAGCATCCACCAGACCGCACACATGAACGGCAAGTGGGAGGGCATGACCATCAACGGCCGGCCGGTCGGCGACCGGCAGACCGCATGCAGGCTCCTCCACCAGGCCGCCCACCAGGCGCACGACGGGGACACGATCGCCGAATACGACGGACTGCCCGTCATCGCACGCAGGGCGGCCACCACCGGACGGATCACCCTGGCCGTCAAGGCCGTCCACGAGCACGAATCCGGTACCGAGATGCCCGGACCCTACCTGACCGGACCTTCCAGCATCGTCAGCCAGCTCGACCGGATCGTCAAGAACATGGCCACCGACCCCGGCAAGCTCACGGAACGGCTGGCGGACGCCGAAAGGGAACTCGCCGCCGCGCAGGAGACGCTGGCCGAACCATTCGCCCACGAGGACGAGTACCGGCAAAAACAGGCAGAACTCGAACGGCTGACGTCCAAACCCGACGAACCCCGGGAGACGGAAAGTAGAGACCAGGAAACCAAGGAAAGGAGCGCAGGAATGCCATTGACAACGGAAAACGCCAGACGACTGCTCGAACAGGACCACGACGTCACCGAAGTCACCCAGGGCGGCAACGCCATGGGCCACTACCTCGAAGCGAGGCTCACGGACGGACGCGCCGTGCAGATCGACTTCCACGACAACCCCGCATGGAAAGACACGGACCGTCTGGCCGGCCGGATCGAGGTGTCCTACGCCAACCGGCCACAGGCGGAATGGCAATACGACGACAACGACATGGCCGACCGCGAACACACCGTCATCGACCCGGCCGACCCAGCCGCCGGGAAAACACTCGCCAAGGCGGTGGAGGGCTGGGAACGCGCGGGCGGCCTACACACGGCCCGCGCAGCCGGGACGAGCCATCTGGCCGCGAACCAGCCGCCGGAGGAATACGCCTACCGGTGGCGGAAGCCCGGGGACCCCGACAGGCACATCGCATACCTGAGCACCGCCTTCGACCGCGACCAGGCGATGAAGGCGAGGGAGAACGCCGGATACGTCGTGACGAAGGTCGATGAGGATCCGGCCGTGCTCTACGAGCAGCACCGCAAGGCGTCCTGCATGCGCGCGAGCCACATCCTGGAACGATACGAATCCCCCGACCAGGACGCAGTCAGAATCCTCCACGGCATCGTGGGCGAGGTCAACGCGCACGACCCCGAGAACGACACCGCCACCTACCTCGCCTACCCATCCGACAAGGCGGTCCAGATCGCCGGAGACGGCCTCACCTCCGCGGACATCGCGGAGAAACGCGAGATGGGCGGATGGGACCCGCGAAAGGACCCGCTCATGCGCATCAACGCGCAGGGCGACTGGACGGGCATCACCCAACAACAGGCCGACCAGATCGTCTGGGACAACCGCGATGAGATCCTCACCCGCGCGTCATACGACAGTGAACTGTCCACGTGGACGCTCCACCAGCTTGACCAGTTGAAGGAGCCCCAGCCGGCCCAAAGCCTGGACCGTGACCGGCCGGAACCGGATCACAAGGCGCCCGCACAGGCCGATTCCACGACGAAGCGTCACGGGCCAAGACTGTAGTCCTCTCCAGCCACGGGGTGGCGCGCTTTCCGCGCCACCCCGCATTCATTCCATACGAAGGAGCAGAAGACACGCATGACAACAGAAACAAACGACCAGCCGGAACCCATCATCTGGTTCGAGGGCACACTCATCAGCAGCCCACGGCAAAACAGAAGCGCGGAAGATTGGCTGCTTGAAACCATGGCCATGGGAACAGCCACGAGGAAAATCACCATCCACGCCAGCGGCAGGGAGCATTCGGAGAACATCCGCGACCACGCGCGCAAGGGATCCCGCCTCATGGTCAAAGGCACCGCGGGCGACGAAGGATCAGGCATCGACATCGAAGCCACAAGCCTCGCGTTCGATCCCAGCCATGACGAACCGGACGGGAATCGATGACACGGACCACCACCGTCAGCGGCATCAGACCGGACAAGGCCGGCGACGGCGAATGGATCGACATCAACGGCCACGTCGGCCGACTCATGTCCACGCTCATGGCAGACGGCCGGCCATTCAGCATCGACGTCACGCCGGGCGGCATGACCACCGTCACGCCCCTCCCACCCCCGAAGGACGCGGAAGCGGCCGGCGGCGACGCCCAGGCCGAAACGGAGCCGGCCGACGGGAGGATCACCAGCAGGAAGACGCTGTACGACCGGTTCCGCGCCAGGCTCAAGGAGAACCTCGCCGAAAGAAAACAATAGAAAGGAACAATCATGGAACAAGCAAGAGGAATCATCGTCAAGACGCTGACCATCCTCGCGGGATTCTGGATCGCCGACCTCGCGGCCGCCCGCGTCCAGGCCGGCCTCGCCGCCGGCGAAAGCATCGAACGGATCATGGACGGCATGACGACCATGCTCCAGCATCCGCTCGCCCTGGGATTCGACCGGGCCAGCCTCCTATGCGGACTGGGCGGCGCGTGCGCCGTCGGCCTGTTCCACCTCTACCGGTGGAGCATGAAACGCAACTGGCGCGACGGCGAGGAATACGGCTCCGCACGCTGGTCCACCAGCCGGGAGATGGCCCCATACACCGACAACGACACCCGTCAGAACCTCCAGATGACGGCCACCGAGGGCCTGAGCCTCGACGCCCCGGCCACGCGCCGCAACCTCAACACCACCGTGATTGGCGGATCCGGTTCAGGCAAGACCGCCACGCACGTCATCCCCAACATCCTCAAGGGCAGCATGAACTACGCCTGCACCGACCCGAAGGGCGAGCTCTACGCGAAGACCGGCGGAGACTTGGAGAAAATGGGCTACACGGTCAAACAGCTCGACCTGGTGGACCTGACCAGCGAGACGAAATTCAACCCCATGCGCTACATCGACCCCGACAAGCCCGACGTGGCGATCATGCGCCTGGTCACCAACATCATGGACAACACCAACGGTTCCACACCCAAGGAGCACCAGACCGACGACTTCTGGACCAAATCCGAACGCAGCCTGCTGACCGCGATCACCGCGTTCGTCTACTACCTGCCCGACGACATCCTCAAGGACTGTCTGCGCATCGACGCCGGCCAGACCCTCAACGCGGTCGCCGACATGCGCGATCTGCTCGAGGCCAGCGAACAGGACGAGACCAAGGAAAGCCAGGTCGACGCCGTCGCCCGGACCGCCACGGAGATCTACGAGGAGACCCGCGCCGAATGGGAGCGCGAGGACGCGGACCACGACGACCCGGATCTGCGCGAGGCATGGAGACTCGCCCAGGGCCTGAAGTTCGCGGCCCGCCAGTACCGGCCCTTCACCCAGGGCGCGGGAGAGACCAAGAAGGGCATCATCATCAGCCTCGGCGTGCGCCTCGCCCCATTGACAGTCGGTCCGGTCCGGGAGATCCTCTCCGACGACAACCTCGGCATCGACCGGATCGGCGGATACCAGGACGAGTGCAAGGGCGGATACCAGCATCCCAACAAAAAGACGGCCATATTCCTCGCCCTGCCCGACGAGGACCCGACCTTCAACTTTTTGGCCGCGATCTTCTACCAATGCCTGTTCGACAGCATCATCCGCCGCTGCCGCACCTACCCCGGCGAATGCCTCGCCACGCCATTGCACTGCTTCCTCGATGAGTTCGCCAACGTGGGACGCATCCCCAACTTCGACAAGCTCATCGCCACGATCCGCTCGCGCAAGGTCAGCGTCAGTATCATCCTCCAGACCATCGCCCAGCTCAAGACGATGTACAAGGACTCGTGGGAGACCATCGTAGGCAACTGCGACTCGGTGCTGTTCCTCGGCGGCAACGAGCAGTCCACCACCGAATGGCTCAGCAAGCTGCTCGGCAAGGAGACCATCGACATCCGCACCACCAGCGACTCCAAGGGCGTGTCCGGCAGCCACACCACCAACTACCAGCGCACCGGCCGCGAACTCCTCACGCCAGACGAGCTCGCGCAATTGGACAACGACAAATGCATCTACAACCTGCGAGGACTGCACCCGTTCCTCAGCCGCAAAGCATGGCCCAACACCAGCATCCCCAAACCCAAATCAAAACTCAAGCACTCCAAAGGATGGAGGAAAGCAGCATGAGGAAACCCGACACCGACGAAACCATAGGGAACAACGTCCACGGCATAAGGATCGCACGGCGCATATCAATGCAAGAGGCTGTGAACGGCATGAGGGAACTCGGACACAGCTGGAGCAAAACCACTTTGTTCAGCATCGAGCACAACACCCGCCGCCTACTGGCATCAGAAGCATTTGATTTTCTCATCTGCCTTGGATATGACCCCGAAAAAGACCTCATGCTGATCTTTGGTGAGCCGCCGTCCCCAGCTGACTATTCCATACAACGCTGCGGCCGATGCGCCACCAAGGTAGAAGACGCCTGGAACGTTTATCTCGGAGCTCTGGAAGTCGCCGAAAAGTCGCTCACAGAAGAAACAGAAAAAGGCGAAATCACCAAAGAATATGCCGATGCACAACAGAAGAAGCTGCGGACTTGGGAAAGGTCGATGAGCGAGGCAATCAAAAAAAGACGCTCTGAACACGGCACAGGCACGATATCGCTCAAAACAAGTTAATCATTTATATGTTTCTCTCATATCATGCGACGGATACGAGTTAGATGCCGACAATGGACAAACCCGAAGCATCCACATAATTATGACAAGGTGTTGTTACCCTCGTCACTTATTTGACTAAGAGTCACGTTGGCATATGATTGCATGGTCATCTTTCTCGATGCAAACATATATTCAGAATAGTAGCCTCTTTTATTCGCTGAATAAGCTATCTGATATTCATATTGTTTAACGTTCTTATCGGAATACAACCTGCATATTTGAGGCGCTTTGTCATAAGTGAGTATCCAGTTCCAATCCGGCTCAGCGACGAGGCGCTTCGCAACCAGAGAGTGGATGGTTTCGGTTGCATATGAATTATAAAGATTCCGTCCCTGCACATAGTAAGGAGGATCCGCAAATATGAGACTGTTCTTCATATCGCAGAATTTGCCATCAGAAAGCAATTTGAAGAAATGGCTGGCCTCTAGGTTGCTAACAGTGATTCTCTCTTTTTCCGCTGCTATTCGCTCTATCCTCTTCTTGAGTGTGCTTTTGTTAAATCGAGAAGAAATGTTGTATTTCCCGTCTTGGGCGGCACCTCCTATCGGCCCACCTTTGATGACACCACTTACGTTCATGCGATTAAGCATGAAGAAGTCGAATCCTTTCCGTCGAATATCCGAATAATGGTTGAAATCGTATCTTTTCCTGATAGCCTTCCAGTATTCCGAGTACTTCGAAGATTGAGCCGTGGGCTTTTCATCCGAATAGTCAAAGGGGACGCGGTCGATTTCACGTAGCAGATATTCGGGTTCGTTGACAAGAGAATACCAAAACGAATATACGCCGTCATCAAGGTCGTTGATAATAACTGCATCTACACGACCCGACAACAAAAGATTGATAGCAACGCCTGCTCCGCCTGCAAAAGGCTCGATATAGGTTCCGGTTATATGGTTAGTCTCCAACACGTTTGCCACGAAACGTGTGATTTTGCCTTTCCCGCCGGGGTATCGCAACGGGGTATTGGAACCATTTGTCAGCTTACTTTGCGCCATAAACATGAATGATATTAGAAGATTCCCATTTTGGCCAGTTCGTTCGAGTCATACACCCTGTTTTTTGAACTGCACATATTGCTGACAGAGCATAGCAAACAATACCGCATCATTCGACAGCCTCATGATGGTATCTATGTCGTAATCCTTCATAGACTTGTGCGACCCAAGCGATGAGTATTCAACGGACTCGCCGAAATCGGTATTTTCGATTACATTATGAGCCTCTTGGTAGGTGTCGAATACAATCCTCCCGGCCTGCAGATAGTCTTGGAATTTGTTGTTTTTAAACAGGCTATGGACATATGAGACGTTCTCTTTATGCTTTGCGCTGACCCCTGTGTTGGGAAGATGAATCTCATTGCAGGATTTGTCCAATGCAAGAAGGGACAGTTCGAAGATTACACGTATCGCCGGCGCAATCAAGAATGCTTTCGCCCATCTTTTGGTGCTGTCGTCCTCCAGTACTCCATATGCGTTCAAAGCGGAAAGCATAAAGTTCGTGTCTTCGAATTCCGGCGCGTCGGTCATCCATTCCGGATTGTTGTACATCGCACCAAGGTGCCGGTCTCGATTTGTGGCGAACTTGCTGGCAAAATCATGATTGAGGCGTTTCGCGGCAAGTCTTGGCGACCTGACCGTTCCTTGTCCTTTTTCCTGAAGAGGAATGATTATGTCCTGCTTGATGACATCGTTATTGAGGCGTGAAATAAGGGTGCCGTTCTCTTGACAATATCCCTTAACCTCATCAGCCAGTTCTTTGACTTTGTCCAGTTGCTCGGGGGTTATTATATCCGGATTCTTGATATCAAGATATTCCTTGACCGGAGCCGAGTTGAAAACCCTTCTCGTGCTGGTCGTAGCGTTCGAACCTCCGAGATAGCTTGTCAAGGAATCTCCAAACTGATTCTGGAACGGCGTTTCAAGCTTGTCCGAAAACGTCTGCCTTCCTGAGAAGCGGGCTTTGGCCTCAGTACTCCATGGAATCGTGCCGGCACCGTCCTGAGGGCCGTTGTGCTTTCGATTGAGGATTTCCCTCAGCTTATCCTGTTCATTGTCACCGAAAACAACGATGTCCAGACTGCTCGGAATGTTCTGCGGATATTCCGCAACAAGGTTCTTCAATCTCTTGTAATCTCGGTCATCAAGAAGTTCACGGTAACAATCTGGGTTTTGCAGCAATTTGATTGCAGACAATCTCCTATTCGCATCGTGAATCACATACTTGTCGCCGGCCCTTGTCGCAAGGATCGGCTCAACATCGTTCTGATAGCCATTCTCCGCTATTGACGATGCAAGATTCATCAATTGCCGCTTTGATGTCGATTGAGACTGTGCACTGAAGTTATAGATTTTATTGAGTTCATCCATCTGGTCGATTGATGGTTCAACTCTCGGGTTCGTCTCCCAGAGACATAAATCCGATACATTGACATTTATACGTTCCATAAATAGTTCCTCCGCTCCACCGAAACAAACTCAATTCTTTACCTTATCCTATGTCCAATGATATCCCCAGACCTCAGTGTTATCCTCTCCCCGTTATCTAATTGAAAGTACAACACACCCGTTAGATTCAGCTTGATGATCCCGAACACCGCGCACGCTTGGAGGAGCTGTGCCGGCGGTTGAGAGCACCCATGCATGAGTCAGTGCAGCCAACATGCGAGGAGGTCACCGACTGGGTGTGTAACCTCGCGTTGTCCGTCTGCCGGAGGGAGCATGAAGTCTTTGGCTTTCCCTGCGAACGGCCTCGCATTGGCTGACGCTCATGAAAGAGCGCGTTCCCGAATCAGTTTCGATGAAGCTCCCGTCACCCATCACCGTTCACGAATCAGAGCCCCGGATCGCTGCCGGGCAAGCCGGTGCCCCCCGTCTGATGGCGCGGGCACGGACCATCCCGGAGAGGCTCCGCCCGTATTGGTGGAGGACGACGAGCCTCCCGAAGACGGACGTCGAACGGTTTCGGAACCGGATCCGGAACTTCCTTGGGATTGGGATTGGCTTCCTCCCGAATATGAGGGTGTTTGCCGCTGTGGAACCGATTGGGATTGCGATGCCTGCGCCTGCTGCGCGGCGGCCGCAGCGGCTTCCTGTTCTGCCTTGGCTTTCGCCTCCGCGTCGGCCTTTTCCTTCGCCATCTTCGATTCGTTGACCTCTTTCACGGCTTTTGCGATGGCGTCCGCGTCGCGTTTTTTGATGGCGTCCAGCAGGCTTGCGCGGGTCTTGTCGTCCGCCACCTTGCCGTCGGTCTGCTTGTACAGCGCGTTCGCGTCGTCCACGGTCTTGTCGAGTTTGCTGTCGGTGACGGCCTTGGCCGCGGTCTTGAGGTCGGTGAGACGGTTCTTGAGCTCTTTGGTCGTTCTGCGCAGCGCCGCAGTGGTCCTGTCCACGTCGGATGTGACGGCGTCGGGCGCGCAGGAACCCTTGATGGTGGACGTCTTTGCGTCCAGGAGCCGATTCAACGCATCAAGCGTCTTGGGATCCGCGACTTGGCCGCGACTGGTGTCCTTCAATAGTCTGGAGGCTTTGGCCGTGGTCCTGTCCAGGTCGGACTGGACGGTCTTGCGTGTCGCTTCGGCCGAGTCGCATGCGCTGATTGCGGTCTCATGCGCCTCTTGCCGCATGGCAGCGGCACGGCGGTTTTTGATTTGCAGTCCCATCCAGGACACGGCGATGAGGCTCGCGGCCATGACGATCGCGACGAGCGCTTTCCCGACCGGGAAGACGCGACGCACCTTCAGATCGTCGGGGTCGGCCGAGTAGGTGACGGCCGACCCCGACGATTCTGCTTCCGGTATTGGAGGGATGTCCGCCGTATCCGATTCCAAGTCGGCGATTCGTTCGAGTGCGGCAAAATCGTCATCGGCGTCCTTCAGGGCCTTCTCCACGGAATCGTCGGGAGGAGACTGCTCCGCCGGCGCAGACACGGGTTCCTGCCCCGGCTCGTCTTCCGGCGGCAGCGGCGCGGACGGTATGGCGACGCGACGGCGGCCGCGCATGGACGCGGGCGGCAGCGGCGCGGCACCGGCCGTGTCAAAGCCTTGCTCCTGCGCGGTATGCCACCATTCGGCGAGCTCCGGCCACGCGTGTGGATGTTCGGCGATCAGGCGCATCCATGGACGCCAACCGGGCTCGTTGGCCATGGCGTACAGCTGGTCGACCGTAAGCTTGGGGCTGAGAATCGGCTCACCCGTCTTCCTGTCGATCCTGGTCATTCCTCTCCGCCCTCGTCTTTGATGAGGACTGGCTGATCCTGTTCGTTTGCCTTCATCACTTTTGTTCCTCTGGTTTGCCTTCATGCACCCGGTATCCGCCTTCCAATGGGCCCTTGACCGCCGCGCATCGCCAGCCGTCGTCAGTGAGCGTGTAGTCAAGCACCCAGGATGCCTCCAGCCCGGTGGATACGGCGCATGTCGCCACCCGCCGCCCCATGGACACGGGGAAGCCGGTGAACTCGGTCTCGGGCAATGGCTGCGGGGCTATGGATGATGCCGGTATGTCGAGGCCGGCGGCATCCGGCGTGAAGTATTCGCCTTCGAGTTGGCCTCGTTCGTCGCCCATGTAGACGCCGAGCGCTTTCGGCGCGAGGTCGGCGCACGGATCATCCTCCGTCGGCGTCGCCGGCTCGGTCTCTTCGTCTCCAGCCGTTTTTTGTCCGGGTTCGGTTTTCGTTCGCGGCCGGGCGACGGTGCTTTGCGTGTCCTCCGCGGTTCCGTTGCCGGCGCATATCACCGCGACGTTTCCTCCCAGGATGAGGAGCGCGACCGCAAATCCCGTCGCGGCGATGATCCTGTTCCTCTTTGGTTCCATGCTTGGTTTTCCTTTCAGTGGATGTAGCGGACGCCATTTCCGGCTGCGGCCAGTTGGGAGGCGCTGATTTCGCGTGTGGATACGACGCCGAGGCCAAGCGCGTTGGACTCGCTGATCAGGATCGACCCGTCCCCGCGGACCTCCTCGACCATGGCGACATGCCCGTAGTCGGCGGACGCGCCCAATACTCCCGGTTGGAACACGATGACGCTGCCGGCGGATGGGGAGCCGTCCACCGTGTAGCCGGCCGACGCCGCGGAACCTGCCCATGTGGCGGCGTTGCCCCACCCTGGTATCGGTTTTCCTATGTCGGCTCTTCTGGTCGCGGCCCACCAGGTGCACTGCCCCCATGGGTATCTCGTGTCCGGCGTGATGCCGGCCGTGGACACGATGCCGCCGGAGACCGTCAGTTTCGGTTCGAGGGAGCCGACCGTGCCACCCTCGGCGGTCCCCGTTGCGGTGTATTTGGTCGCTGCGAGTTCCTTGATCCGCCGCACATAGTTGATGGTTTCCTCGAAGGGCGGCACCATGCCGTATCTGAGCACGCTGCCGAGGCCGGCGTTGTACGCCGCGAGGGTCAGCTCCAACGTGTCGCCGGTCAGTTTCCCGGACTTCTTGGCCGTTTCGACCTGCGAGGCGAGGCCGCACATGTAGTTGCCCTGGCTCCAGATCGCGTCGTGCGGGTTCCAGATGTCGGCCTTGCCGTCTCCGTCGCCGTCCTTGCCCGCGGACGCCCATGTGGATGGCATGAACTGTGCGATGCCCTGCGCTCCGGCGGAGCTGCCGGCCTTCGGATTCCAATTGGACTCCTGGTCGATCTGGGCGGCGATGATGCTCGGCGTGACGACCTGGCAGATGGATCCGGCGCGGATCACGTCGGCCTCGTATTCCGCGGGCACGCCCGAGACCGTGGATTCGCTGGCGCTGGATCCCAGGAACGCGCCCATGACGGCCAGGAGCACGCCGAGCACCGCGAGCATGGCCGCGATGACGGGCATGATGGGAAGGCTGATGGAGGCGGCCCCCGCGATGACGCGGGACGCGGCCATGCGCACGAAGTTCGCGGCGGCGCGGGCGGCGCGCACGGCGGCCTGTCCGGTGGCTTTCGCTCCGCGTACCGCCTTGGCCGGCGAGCGGCGGTGCCGCCAGATGAATTTGGCCGACGAGTTGACGCCTTTCACGCCAGCGCGTGCCGCTTTGAAGGACAGGTCGCGTGTGGTGCTTCCCAGCTTCGACGCGAAGTCGTCGTCGGCAGCGGTGAGCCTCGCGCCGGCCTCGTCCATCCAGCCCATGCCGGTGGATCCCATTCGTTTGACGCTACGGCCGGCTTTCCCAATGCCTGTGCCTATGTGCTTGCCGATCCGCTTGCTCGCTTTGCCTTTCGCGGCGAACTTGCCGATCTTCTCGCTGGGCTTCGCCTCGGACAGCGCCTTGGGTTTGCCGGCCGTCTTGCGCATTCCCTTGCCCGACCGCAGGGCGCGTTTGCCGCGGTTCATGATGCGCCGCGCCTTGCCGGCCGTCCAGCCCACGCCGTGCATGGTGGAGGACATGCCGTACATGCCGGCGCGTCCCGCCATCTCGGCGGCGGTGTGGCCCATGGAATCGGCGATGTCGGCCCGGTCCGAGCCGAACTGCGCGGCGCTGGACACCACGCCGGTGGCCGCGCGTCCGATGCGGGCGCGTGTGCCTCCGGCGTGGTGGGCTTGGGTTCCGCTCATGCGTTTACTTTCCTTCCTGGAAGGTCGTGGAGTACAGCCGGTAGAGGTCGCCGCCCGCGGGGATGCGCCCGTCGAACGGCACGTAGGCGCTGCCGATCTTCATGAGTCCCTGGCCGGGCAGCACGCCGGTGAAGTACTGGCGCTGCTCCTCGCTCAGGGTCAGCAGCTCGCACAACGCGTCCGCGTCGGTGCTGTTCTGGCTCAGGAGCATGAGGAAATCGCTGTTGGACAGCATCTCTCGCGCGTCCTGGAGGTCGAGGATCTCCTCGACGTTCTGCGTGATGCCGGTCACGCCGAGCCCGTATTTGCGGGCGCGCTTGTAGATGTCCTTGAACTGGGCGGCGGCGTACTGGTTGGAGAAGAAGCGGTGGAACTCGTCGACGTACAGCCAGGTGCGCCGCCCGTTGGCCTTGTTGCGGATGACGCGGTTCCACACCTGGTCGATGACGACCATCATGCCGAACGTGCGCAGCTCGCCGGACAGGCCGGACACGTCGAACACGGTGAACCGGTTGGACAGGTCCACGTTGGTCTGGCCGTTGAAGCCGCTCATGGAGCCGGTGATGTACGGGTTGAGCGCGTCGGCGAGGTACCGGCTCACCTGGTCGCCGCCCGCCTGCAATTCGTCGTGCAGGTCCTGCAATGTGGGCTGGACCACTCCCCCGCCCTGGTTGCGGTAACGCGTGTACAGGTTGCTGACGCACTGGTCGACGAGTCCCTTCTGGAGCGGGTCGAGGCCGTCGATGCCGCCGATGAGCGCGCCGATCATGGAGACCACGTTGTTGGTCTTGTCCTTGACGGGGTCGGAGGCCGAATCGTCCTCCAGGACGATGTCCATCGGGTTGACGCGCGTGCCGGTGCCGGCGCTGATCTGGATGATCTGTCCGCCGAACGCGGCCGCGAGGGCGAGGTATTCGCGTTCCGGGTCGATGACGATCACCTCGTCGTCACGGTTGAGGAACATGCCGGCGATCTCCTGTTTGACGGTGAAGGATTTGCCGCCGCCGGACGTGCCGAGCACGAATCCGTTGGAGTTCATGTGGCTGCGCCGGTCCGCGAGGATCGGGTTGCCGCTCCGGGCGTTCGACCCGTAGAACAGGCCGTGCGGCTCGAACACCTCCTGCGTGGTGAACGGGATGAGGATGGCCGCGCTGTTCGTGGTCAGGGTCCGCTTCATGGGCAGAGGGTTGTTGCCCAGCGGCAGCTCGGCCGTCAGTCCCTCCATCTGCATGAACTTGAGGCTCTCGGCCGTGCAGGACTGCGCGTTGACCTTGGCCTTCACGTTCCTGCACGCGACCTCCAGCTCCTCCTGGCTTGCCGCGGACACGCCGATCACGATGATCGAGTCCACGAGCCTCTGGTTGGTGGAGCGCAGCTCGTCGCGCAGCTGGCCAAGCTGTTCCTGCTGGTCGGCGAGGTCGTCGGGAAGGTCGTCGGGGTCGAGGCCCTGCTTGCGGTTCTTGCGCCGCTGGTCCATGATCTGCATCTTGACCTCGGCGTTCTTGCGGCGCACGAGCGTCATGCTTTCGCCGCGGTCCATGGGCGCCAGGTGGATGCTCACGTCGACGCGGGCGCGCAGGCCGGTCAGGTCGTTGACCAGCTGGTCGGACAGTTCCGGCGGCAGACTGGACACCCACATGGTGCGGTGCAGGTATTTCGAGTCCAGGGATTCGATGTCGAGCATGGTCGGGTTGCGCGCGTCGATGCTCCACGGGCACACGAGGTCCTTGGTGTCGGGCTTGCCGGGCTGATGCTCGAACCGGCGTTCGTCGAACCGGAACTCCTCGCCGGGCCGGAGCACCTCGGCCATGAGGCGCAGCCGGTGCTCGCGGTCGAGTCGGGTGGCCTTGCATGCGTCGATGGAGCGCATCTGGCTGACGAGGTTGTTGCACAGGGCGTTCAGGGTCGCGACGGCGGCCTGCTCGTCGCTTTCGCGGACGGTGACGGTCAGGGTCTTGACGGTGCTGGTGTTGCGGCTGACGGATTCGAGTTTGCCTTGGGCGAGGCGGTTGTAGTCGAGCCGGTAGTGGTCGAGGCTGTCGCCGGTCTCGCCCATCATCACGTCGGCGAGGATCTCGCGTACGCCGCGTGAGCGCGTGTAGGAGGCGATCTGCACGTTTTGCCCGGCCTCGAAGCTGTTGATGAGCTTGGCCCACCGGTCGATGATCTCCATCTGGTGGGATTCCGGGCTCAGCTGGTAGTTGATGTCCTGGAAGAGGATGGTGGCGCTCCACCGTCCGTCGCCCAGGCTGGCGATCCCGTTGCGCAGCATCGCGTCGTAGCCGATGAGCTGCTTGACGCCCTTCGGCAGACGCGTCGCCTTCTTTCTCCGCGCCTTCGCCCTGGCTTCGGCATCGTCTTCGTCCGGCGCGACCTGGGGTTTCTTCTTTCCGAACATTCCTCACCTTTCCTTGATCGTTGGTTTCGCGCCGGTGCGGTATGGTCTGCCCGGTCCGTCGAGCAGATAGACCTCGCGCTGCGTGTAGTGGCGCAGGATGTATTTCAGGTATTTCTCGGGCATGAGGCCCTTTGGCCTCACCCATCCCCATATGGCCACGGGCAGGCCGGGCGGGAAGATCAGGTACATGGCGAGGTTGGGGTCCATGCCCAGCCCGAGCCACAGTCCGACGTATCCTCCCCCGCACACGATGGCGAGGATGACGGCGGCGAGGCACTGCCGCCAGCTCATCCCCATGAACACCTTCGACTCGATGGTGGTCAGTTCCCTGTAGACGGGCATCTGCAACGCCATGATTGCTTCCTTTCGTGGATTGCGTTGTGTTTCATTCGCCGCCGAAGAGCTTCTTGGCGACGGAGTTGGCCGCCATGACGATGCCGATGAGCATGACGCTCGCCAGGAGCAGGCCGGTGAAGTTGTCCATCACCCAGCCGGAGAGGCTGTCGCCGTCCTTGAACTTGCTCGGGTTGAGCGTGCCGCCCACGAGCGTGCGGTACATGAGGATCGCCAGATACAGGGTCGCGCATTGGAACACCAGCGACGCGTACTGTTTGAAGTAGTTGATGCCCCACTGGCGGGTCTCCTCCTGGGCGATGAACGCGATCGGCAGCGGGTTGAACGCGGTGAGCATGTATATCTGCACGAAGCGCAGGAGGATGACGACGGTGACGACGATGGTCGCGCCCTTGGAGACGAGGAACGGGATGAGCAGCAGGATCAGGCACGGTATCTGGCCCATCCAGCCGGCGGAGTCGATGGCGTCGCGCATGCTGTCGCCAAGGCCGAGGCCCGACGATGCGCCGGTGGTGGGTGCCGCCGAATGGATGCCGCCTAGCACGCTGTCGCCGATCTCGTCGATGGCCTGGAGCATGAGCTCGCTGTGCTGGGCCGCGGTGAACACGAGCGTGAGCTTGAACATCGCCATGGCGACGAGCTTGACGCCCAGCTCTCGGTCGCCGTCCGCCCGGGTGCTGACCCTGGCGAGTTCCAGGACGCACATGATCGCCAGTATCGTGCTGGCTATGGGTTTGACCGCCGAGCGGGCGACGGTCAGGCTCAGCTGGTACATGCCCGCGTTGTATTCGGCGGGGGTCTTCAGCAGGTCGGCCACGAGGTCGTCGCCGACGCCGGACCCTATCGAGTTGAGGATACCGACGATGAAATCGACCATGCGTGGCCTCCCGTCTACAGGGCGATGTTGGAGAACAGGGCCGCGGCCGCGATGATCAGGCCGCCGCCGACGACCTGCCAGACGCCCGACTGGGTGGCGGGGCCGTTCTGGTCCTTCAGTCCTCCGGCCAGGGTGATGACGCCCCACACGGCCCACAGGCCGCCGCCGATGATGGCGAACTGGCTGAAGAGCTGCAACGCGCTGGTGACGACGCTGCCGCTGTCTGCCGCGATGGTGATTCCGTACATGATGTTTTCCTTTCGACTTGTTTTGGATGACATGACCACGGTATGGCTGTCGAGAAGGCTCCGGTTTGGACGTTCCCGACGAAACCGAAGAGGCTCGGACGATGGTATGGAAAAGGGCCCGCCGACCGTTCGCCGGTGGGGCCGGGTCCCGCCGCCGCGCGCCGGGTTTCGAGTGCCATGGTTCCCGTCCGGCGTTTCCGCGGGCCGCGGAACATGGAAACGGACGGCATCATGCGAAAGGAAGACGGACCGATCCGCCACAAGGAGATTTTCAAGGAGTCGGACGGTCCGGTGCGCAAGGGAAAGGGGTGGCCGGCCGGATCCGACCTCATTGGATCCGGCCTGCCACCCCGTTCTGGTTTCCATGGTGCGCGGGAAGGGGTTCCCGCGGCGTGCCCCCGCCGGGAGTCGAACCCGGCGCGTCACAAAGGAGAAAACAAAGACGGTACCGGTGGGGGCTTGGGCGCGTCCGGGAAGGAAAGGATCTGGGCGCGCCCGTGGGCCCGTGCGGCGGATCATGGGGAACGGTCCGCCGCACGGGCCCGGGGTCAGGTTCGTCGGATCACTCCTCCGAGCCCTCGGTGTCGGCCGGGGCCTTCGCCTTGCGGCGGCGGGAGACGGCCATGAGGGCCGCGCCTCCGCCGAGCACGACGACCGCGGCCAGCGCGATCAGCGCGATGCCCGCGCCGGTCTGGGCGAGGGTCCTGCGGTAGCCGTTCCAGTCGTCGGTGGCGGACTCCACCTTGGTGTCCGAGCAGTAGTCCTTGCCGTCGATGGTCACGACGTTATCGGACTTGCTCTCGGTCTCGGCCTCGGGCTTGGAGCCGGATTCGTCGTCCGAGGTGCCGTCACCGAACGGGGCCGACGTGTCGACCGGACATTCGGTCAACGGGGTGCCGGCGACCTTGGCTCGGTCGGTGTGGGTCTTGGTGACGCCCTTGAGCGTGCCGGTGACCTCGACGCTTTCGCCGGGCTTGAGCACCTTGGTGTCCCAGTCGGCCGGGTACTTGAGGTCCACGACCTCGCCGTCGCCGACGATGGTGGAGTCCTCGAGCTTGATGTCCTTGGTGCGGAACACCGCGCCCTGCTTCGTATCGGGGTCGGTCTTGCTCGTGTTCGTGATGGTGAACACGATCTCCGTGTCGCCGGAGACGGTCAAAGCGTCCTTCGAATTGTCGCGGTCGCCGTTCGGCCAGCCGGACTTGCGGTCCCACTTCTGGACGTCGATGCTCGGGGTCATGTCCGGGGTGCGGGTCCACACGACGTTGGATTCGAGAGTCTTGCCGTTGTAGTGCTCCGTGAACTGATTCTCGTGGCGGTCGGTCACGGCGAGGCGCTTGCACTGGATGTAGGCGCGCCAGCCGGCCTCATGGGAGTCGTCGGACACGAGGGCCCTGTAGCGGTCGGTCGCTTCGATGGTGACGACGTTGCGGCCGTCGACGGTGGCCGCGGAGAGGGTGAAGAGGTCGCCGCCGAGCTTCGAGCTGTCGAAACCGGAGCCGGCGATCCTGTCGCCCTTGGACGCGAGGACCTCGCCGCCTGAAAGCAGGTCGCGGGTCGCGTACACGGCCCACTGGCCGGTGTATTCGTCGAAGACCGGATCGAGGGAGTCGACGATATCCCACTTGTCGACCTGCGGGTAGGCGCGGTTGGCCGGCAGGATGGAGCTGTCGAGCTGGTAGAGGAAGCTGCGGCCCTTGTAGATGCTCTTGCCGTTGGCGGATGCGCCGCCGACCTTCACGGTGACGTCCTTGGTCGGGTTGATCTCCTTCAGCGGGTTGGTGACGGTGTTGGTCTTGT
>ERZ773183.1604-NODE-1604-length-18139-cov-3.146262_pt1 | contig 18139 bp, 18 predicted proteins | sample MGYA00580532_ERZ773183 | MGnify/ENA primary metagenome ERZ773183 (study PRJEB29015, sample SAMEA2737791) | human gut metagenome | biome: human gut; feature: human-associated habitat; material: faeces | place: China | collected 2012 ... | reverse complement strand
CTGTACGCCCCTGTTCCAGTGCGGCATCCGCAGTAATCAGAGAACCACTTTTCTCTTTTGCCTCAACCACAAGTATCGCCCCGGAGAGACCGCTGATGATTCGGTTGCGCAGTGGAAAATGATAGGAAAGGGGTGGTGTCCCAGGAGCGAATTCGGACAAAATGCCGCCCTGCTGCTGCATGACATGGTAAAGCTTTCTGCTGGATGTAGGATAGCAAAAATCCACCCCGCATCCCATCACACCATAAGTTTTTCCCCCTGCTGCCAGGGCTCCCGCATGAGCTGCTGCATCCACACCTCTGGCCAGTCCGCTGATCACCTGTATTCCTGTTTGAGTCAAAATTCTGGCATATTCATATGCCATATTTTTTCCATAAGAACTACAGTTTCTTGCTCCGACAATGGCAATCGCCGGCCGCATAGGATCCGGTAATTCTCCCAGCACATATAACCGTGACGGTGCATCCGGAAGTTGTAATAAATTTTTCGGGTAGCCTTCTTCTGTTTTCTTATATATTTTTATGTTCTCGCTCATCATTTATCCCCCTATTTCCATGAATGTTTATCAAAACTTCGGTATCCGATTGCTTCTGCGATCTCTTCTTCTTCAATCTGTTCTTTTCCTGCCAGATCCGCTGCTGTCCTCGCCACGCGAAGGATCCGGTTACATGCCCGTCCACTCAGATGTAACTTTTCAAAAGCTCCCTGTAACATTTTTTCTGCTTTTTCACTTGTTTTGCAATATGTACTGATCTCACCCGGCGGAATCTGGCTGTTATAACAGATTCCGGATTCTTTTAAACGTTCTTTTTGTATTAACCGGGCTCTCTCTACTTCTTTTCGCATATTTTCTGTACTCCACTGTATACTGTCACTGTCAGGTATCTCTCCCCTGAATTCACCATAAGTTGCCGCATTGGTAGTCACACAGATATCCATCCGGTCAAGAAAAGCCTGGCTGATCCGCTGCTGATATCTTTTAATCTCATGTTCTCCACAATCGCAGCGGTTTCTGTCCGGATAGTAGCCACAGGGGCAGGGATTCATCGCACCCACCAGAAGAAATTCTGCCGGGAAACTATATCTTCCCCCCACCCGCGCAATATGAATTTCTCCGTCCTCAAGCGGCTGTCGGAGAATCTCCAGTGTCTCCCTCTTCATCTCCGGAAGTTCATCCAAAAATAAGACACCTTTGTGTGCCAATGTGATTTCTCCTGGCATCGGTATCTTTCCTCCTCCCGCAAGCGCCTGCGGTGATATGGTATGATGGGGAGAACGGAACGGCCTGTTTGATACCCAGGGGACTTTTGAAGATAATAATCCTGCCACACTATAAATAGAAGTAATTTCCATCGCCTCCTCATGACTCAGTGCCGGAAGCAAACCGGGAATTCTTTTTGCCACCATTGTTTTTCCTGAACCCGGAGGCCCCATCAGTAATATATTATGAAAACCGGCGGCTGCAAGAAGTGCCCCCCTTTTTGCCGCAGTCTGTCCTTTGATTTCTCTGAAATCTGCTGTTATTTCCGGTGCAATATCCATCTTTTCCCTTTCTTTCTCCGGATGTTCCCATGTCCGTTCTCTCACTGTCCGCATAAACTCTCCCAGATTCCTGACTCCTACGCTTCGAATCCCCTGGATCATCTGTGCCTCTCTCCGGTTTTCCCATGGAACAATACACCCCTGACATCCTGATTTCCTCGCCCCCTCAACCATCGCAAGAACTCCTCTCACTTTTTTAATCTGTCCGTCCAACCCCACTTCGCCGGTTACCATGACACTCTCAAGTCCCCCTTTCGGAAGCTGCCCCAGAGATTCCAGGATTGCCGCAGTAATCGGAAGATCAAAACCGGTTCCGGCCTTTGGTACATCTGCCGGAGAAAGATTGATGGTAATTCTTCTTGGCGGAACCGGTATCTCCAGATTATGTAATGCTGTTCTGACCCGATCCTGTGCCTCCCGAACCTGACTGTTCACTGTCCCTACCATGGAAAATCCGGGAAGCCCGGGACTCACATCCACCTCCACCTGTACCGGAATCGCCCTGATTCCCTGCATCGTTGCCGATAATATACTTGTATACATAAAATATTCTCTCCTTTCTCTGCGTTATATCACTGTAATAACGGTTAGCACTGCCATCACCATCTTGTTTTTTATTGATAACTGTTCAGCCCCTTCACAGCTACGGGGCAAAATACCTCGCGAGGCAGCGGTTACTGTATAGTTGTCTTTATTTTCTGTATGTTTTGGGATTATATATTTTGATATGCTCTGATTCTACATTTTGGGAAAAGCACATATTCTTCCGCCAGGGCATAAATTAGAAAGAAAGCCCTTTGAGGTGTGTATGTGAAGACCTTTCTGAAACCCCTCACCACACAAGAAGAAACTTTCTATCTTCGTAAATGCCGACAGGGTGATAAGGCTGCCCGAGATGTGTTGATCGAACGTAATCTGCGACTGGTTGCACATATTGTAAAAAAATACCAGGGGGTTGATGAAGATCTGGATGATTTGATTTCCATAGGAACGATCGGTCTGATCAAAGCCGTGTCCACCTATGATATGACAAAAGGCAGCAGACTTGCTACCTACGCTGCCCGCTGTATTGATAATGAATTGTTGATGATGCTTCGCAGCCGAAAAAAATTTTCCAGAGAAGTTTCCCTGTACGAACCGATCGGTACAGACAAAGAAGGGAACGAGATTCATCTTCTGGATATTGTGGAAGCTAACGAACAGGATATCACTGATCAGTGTATCCATAAGGAACGAATTCTTCAATTGTATGGTTGTTTGAGGGAAGTTCTTTCACCATTGGAATATGAAGTAATTAAATACCGCTATGGGCTTTTCGGTGAAAAAGAATTGACACAGCGGGCACTTGGAAAACGGCTGGGAATCAGCCGTTCCTATGTCTCCCGCATTGAAAAAAATGCTGTATTAAAGCTCCGTGACCGGTTCTTTTCTACGTAAAATATCATATCGATCCAGTTTAATTCCCAGATCAATATAAAGAATCTGCTTCGGATGTGGTGCACTCTCCATCTGGTTGCCTTCTTCATCCTGAATACTTTTTACTGTCGCTTCGATGTTATCGCCATTTGGCTTCATAACTTCGATCTGTTCTCCTACAGAGAACTTATTTCTCTGAGAGATACAATATTTTCCTTCTTCATTTGTCTCTCCCACAATACCCAGATAAGTATATTCTTTAATATACGTATTATTATCATAAATCTGTGCTTCCTGAGTTGGTTTTCCGTAAAAAAATCCGGTGGTAAATTGCCGGTAAGTACAGTTGGAAATCTGTTCCTGATACCATGACATATTTTCCTCATACAGTGCCGGATCTTTCAGATAGTCATCGATGGCTTTCCGATAGGTCCTGGCAACTGTTGCCACATACAACGCAGTCTTCATACGTCCTTCAATCTTAAAGCTGTCGATTCCGGCATTGATCAGATCCGGAATATGTTCGATCATGCACAAATCCTTAGAATTGAAAATAAAAGTTCCTCTTTCATTTTCATAGACCGGAAAATACTCTCCCGGACGACTTTCTTCCATAACAGAGTACTTCCATCGACACGGATGAGTACATGCTCCCTGATTGGAATCTCTTCCTGTCAGATAATTGCTTAACAGACATCTTCCGGAATATGAGATACACATCGCTCCATGAATAAAAGTCTCGATCTCCATATCTTCAGGAATCCTGCTTCGAATCTCGCGAATCTCTTCCAGCGACAATTCTCTTGCTGTCACCACTCGCTTGGCTCCCATCTGATACCAAAACTGGTATGTACCATAATTGGTGTTATTTGCCTGGGTACTAATGTGACGTTCGATCTCAGGACATACTTCTTTTGCGATCTGATAGACTCCCGGATCCGAAATAATCAGTGCATCCGGTCCGATTTCCCGGAGTTCTTCAAAATACTTCCGGACGCCCTCCAGATCCTGATTATGTGCCAGAATATTAGCTGTGACGTATACTTTTACACCATGTTCGTGGGCAAACTGTACCCCTTCTGACATATCTTCTCTTGAAAAGTTCTTTGCTTTTGCACGCAGACCGAAAGCCTCGCCTCCGATATAGACTGCATCCGCACCAAATATAACCGCAACCTGCAGTACTTCCAGGCTGCTGGCCGGAACAAGTAATTCCGGAATTCTCATGATTCTTTCTCCTATCGTTTCGTGCTGATCGCAACCCCATCTCCAAGTGGGAGCAGGGAAGTTACCAGCTCGTCATTGTGTTTCAATTCATACAGATACTCACGCATCCGCTTATAGATGGTCCGGTTTCTTCGTTCTACCGCAAACCGTGACTCAATCAGATCACCTTCCTGCAAGATATTATCCGACACTAAAAGACCTCCACTCTTTAAGAGTCGCAACACTTCCGGTAAAAAATGAAGATACTGTCCTTTGGCTGCATCCATAAAAATAAAATCAAAGGGTTCGGTGAGCGTGGGAAGAATCTCTGCTGCATCTCCCTCCAGAAGTTCGATCTGCTCCTCTTTACCCGCTTTTTTAAAATTGTCCCGGGCAATCGGGATCCTCTTTTCGTAATTTTCGATGGTTATGATCTGACAGAGTTCCGGATTGTATTCACACATCAACAGTGCAGAAAACCCAACTGCAGTTCCCACCTCCAGAATCCGTTTCGGTCTGGCAGCTACCATCAGAAACTTTAAAAAGCTCTGCATTTCCCTTCTTACAATAGGAACCGCATCTTCCCTTGCTTCTTTTTCCAGCTGTTCCAGAAATTCTGTATGACCTTCGTCAAGAGAATTGATAAAAGTCACCATACGTTCGTCTACGATCATGAGGCACTCTCCTCTCCTGACTCTGGATCTTCCGCATCGGAACTACTGCTTTCTTCTTCCTCAGACGGCTGTCCCTCTGTGTTTTTCCCTGACAGGATGGCAAGCATCTCATCAACTGTCTCATGCGTATTCAAAAGATAAGTACCAGGCTTGATCTTACCACGATAATCGGAGAGTTTTTCCTGTGCCCAGAAGATAACCGGTCGTTCAATCAATCCTTTTTCCTGCAGAGTTTCCCCCACATCATAGACAGAATCGTCTTCATGAACAATCACAGTTACGTCCTGCCCATCTGCCTGTGTATGAGCCTCCGGTTCCTGATAGAAGATCAGATACCCGAAACTGTATGCCGTTTTTCCAACAAAAATCAGGACACAGATCAGCAAAACATAGAGCAGAATTCGAATCGCCCCCTTGGCTCCACTTACGGCAACCTGATACGTTGCATCTTTTTTCTTTTTCTTACTACCCATCTATACTCCTTGCTTATCCTTCCCACATATAACGCGGGGATGTCCGGCAGTGTGATCATACATTCGGGATATTCAGATCAATCCCGTTTCGAAACTGTTCCTGTACCTGCTGAAGCATCCGACAGACATCCAGCTCCGCCTCCAGATATGCATTCACCTCCGGAACTTTCCGAAGCTTTTCATATCTGTTTTCTACTTCATCTGTAATATCGTACAAATCTCCCTGTGTATCGTCATTGTTCATATGAAAGACAGCTACACGGAATTCATCAATCTGTTTTTTCAGCTCCGGATTGGATTTCAGCATCTCCTCACATGCAAGGTACCTCTGATATGCGGAATCCTCTCTGATTACTTCCAGCAGTTTTTCCACGCACTCCTGTATCTTGTTCATGTATCTTACGCCTCCATTATAATTGGCAGAATCATCGGTTTTCTCTTGGTTCTCTTCCACAAAAAGTCACCAAGAGAATCTTTGATCACGCCTTTCATTTTTCCCCAGTCAGAAATTCTTCGATCCAGGCAGGAATCAATAGCATCTTCTACAACACTCTTTGCCTGTCCCATCAGATCTTCGGACTCTCTCACATATACAAACCCACGGGATACAATATCCGGACCTGCCAGAAGCTGGTTACTGTATTTTTCCAGTGTCAGTACCACGATCATAATACCGTCTTCTGCCAGATGCTGACGGTCACGAAGTACGATATTTCCCACATCACCGACACCAAGTCCATCTACCAGGATTGCTCCGGTATGCACTTTACCGGTAATTTCCGCGGATTCATCATTTAATTCCATCACATCACCGGAGTGCATGATGAAAATATTTTCTTTCGGAATACCCAGGCTCTCTGCAATACCTGCCTGTGCTTTCAGATGACGGAATTCTCCATGAACCGGAATCGAATATTTCGGTTTTACCAGAGAGTAAATCAATTTGATCTCTTCCTGGCAGGCATGTCCTGATACATGTACATCCTGGAAAATAACATCTGCACCTTTGGCTGACAATTCATTGATGACACGGGATACTGCTTTTTCATTACCCGGAATCGGGTTGGAACTGAAAATAATGGTATCACCTGGTTTAATGGAAACTTTTTTATGAATATTTGCTGCCATGCGGGACAAAGCTGCCATAGATTCTCCCTGGCTTCCGGTTGTGATCAGAACCATCTGCTCATCCGGATAGTTTTTCATTTCATCGATATCAATCAGTGTGTTGTCCGGCACATTCAGATAGCCAAGTTCAGACGCTGTTCCAATGACATTGACCATACTTCGACCTTCCACAACTACTTTTCTTCCGTATTTGTAAGCAGAGTTGATGATCTGCTGTACACGGTCTACGTTAGATGCGAACGTCGCAATGATGATTCTTGTATTTTTATGCTCTGCAAACAGATTATCAAAAGTTTTTCCCACGGTACGTTCTGACATGGTAAATCCTTTTCTCTCTGCATTGGTACTGTCACACATCAGTGCAAGAACACCTTTTTTGCCAATCTCTGCAAAACGCTGCAGATCAATGGCATCTCCGAATACCGGTGTATAATCTACTTTAAAGTCACCGGTATGCACAACGATTCCGGCAGGAGAATAAATAGCAAGTGCAGAAGCATCCTGAATACTGTGATTTGTTTTTATAAATTCAATCCGGAAACATCCCAGATTGATCGATTGTCCGTGTTTGATGGTTTTTCTTTTTGTGGTACGAAGTAAGTTGTGTTCTTTTAATTTATTTTCTATCAGACCGATCGTCAGCTTGGTTGCATAGATCGGTGCATTAATTTCTCTCAAAACATAAGGAAGAGCGCCTATATGATCCTCGTGTCCGTGAGTGATCACAAAACCCTTCACTTTTTCATAATTATCTTTCAAATAGGTAATATCAGGGATGACCAGGTCGATTCCCAGCATATCGTCCTCCGGGAACGCCAGACCACAGTCCACCACAATAATACTGTCTTCGTATTCAAAGGCAGTAATGTTCATTCCAATCTGTTCCAGTCCGCCCAGAGGAATGATTTTCAATTTTCCACCGTTACTTTTTTTCAAATAGCACCTCCGTCACTGCTTACATCTCAATATCCACATCATCCATCATCTGACTGAACACTTTTGACATGGCTTCCAGTTCCACGTCATCTTCCACCATCACATAATCCGCTTCCGGATCCGTCTCCTCAGAAGAGTCTTTCAGGATGTAGGCGTTAGCTTCATCATCCATGGAGTCTGTTACCAGCAGATAATCTGTACCGTTCACTCTGGTCTGCTCTTCTACATAGAATTCCACTGTTTCGCCTTCATCTGTCACAAATTTGATTTTATCCATAATGATTCTACCGTCCTGTTTCTTCATTCTTATTCGCAAGATAGTCCAGATACCCCTGCAGAATAAATACCGCAGCGATTTCATCCACATGTTCTTTCCGGTTTTCCCGGCGTACTCCCGTCTCCATCAATACACGGTTGGCAGATACAGTTGTCAGCCGCTCATCCCACATCACAACAGGCAGACCTGTTCGTCTCTCCAGCGTTTCTTTCAGCTCCAGAGATTTCTCAGCCCTGTCTCCCAGTGTATTATTCATATTCTTCGGTAAACCAAGTACGATTTCTTCTACCTGATACTGTGCAATCAGTTCTTCAATTCTTGCCAGCGTCTGGCGCATCTTGTTTTCTGATTTTCTGCGGATGATTTCCACACCCTGGGCAGTAAAACCAAGGGGGTCGCTTACTGCGACTCCCACTGTCTTTGAGCCGTAATCAAGTCCTAGAATTCTCATCAGCGATTCTCCCAGGATCTGTTTTTAATATACTCTTTCAGAAGTTCTTCTACCAGTTCATCACGTTCCACTTTCATGATCATACTTCTGGCACCCTTGTAACTGGTGATATACGTAGGATCTCCGGACATAATATAACCTACAATCTGGTTAACCGGGTTATAACCCTTCTCTTCCTCCGTCAGTGCAATATAAACTGCTTCAAGAATGTCTTTGACCGCAATATCAGTCTCATTATTCACTTTAAAATACTGTGTATTGCTTAAATTTGCCATTTTTTCACGTCCTCGACTATACTTGATATCTATTCTATTCTAATACAGAAGATGCAAAAATTCAATCAAGTTTACAGTTTTTTTAAACTTTCCATTGCTATTTATCAGTTTTGTAACATTCTGCCGATTACTGTTATTCTGCCGGATCACCGATTTGTTCCACATAATTTTGCTATTCTGCAAGAATGAGATCCTGACCGATGATGTTTTGCAGTTGTACCATAACACGTTTATTTTCCAGACTTTCTTCTGATATTACCGCAACTTTCAGGTATTCCATCGTATGCCCCGTCCAGTAGGTCTGACCCTGAATCTTCTGTTGTTCTTCAAACAAAACTTCTTTTTTCTTTCCCAAAAACTGCTCCATATATTCTCTCTGGTGTTCTTGTCCGAGAGCGATCAAAACTCTGCTTCTTTCTTTTTTTATCTGTTCCGGAAGCTGATCCGGCATGACTGCTGCTTTCGTTCCTTCTCTCTTCGAATACGGGAAAATATGTGTCTCGTAAAAATGAATACTGTCCACAAAACTGCGGCTCTCCTCAAATTCTTCTTCTGTTTCTCCCGGAAATCCTGTGATCACATCGGTAGTCAGTGCCGGTGCCGGATAATATTTTCTCAGGATTTCACATTTTTCCCGGTACTCCTGCGCTGTGTACCGTCGATTCATTCGCTTCAGTGTAGCAGTACATCCGCTTTGCAGTGACAGATGAAAATGCGGACACACTTTCGGCAGACTGCTGATCGCTTCTGCGAATTCTTTCGTAATAATCCCCGGTTCGAGAGATCCAAGGCGAATCCTCTCGATACCGTCTACCTCATGCACTGCCTGAATCAGCGTCAGCAGATTCTCCTGTTCTTCCGGGCGTTCTTTTCCATAAGAACTCAGATGGATCCCTGTCAGTACCACTTCCTGACAACCGGATGCCGCAAGCCGTTTCACTTCCCCTACAACATCCTCTGTTTTTTTACTGCGGATCCTTCCCCTTGCATACGGAATCATACAATACGTACAGAACTGATTGCAGCCGTCCTGGACTTTCAGGTATGCTCTTGTATGTTCTTCGGTACGGTCGATCTCCAGTTTTTCATATTCTTTTGTATGATTGATATCCACACATTCCGTGGTTTTCTGCTGGCCTGATTGATAGTTTTCCAGTATGGAAATCAGTTCCTGTTTTTTATTATTCCCGATTATGATATCTATAGACGCATCTGCTTCTGCTTTTTTTGTATCCGCCTGGACATAACATCCGGCTGCCACCACAATGGCATCCGGATTCATCTTTTTGGCCTTATGAAGCATCTGTCTCGATTTACGGTCAGCGATGTTGGTCACAGTACAGGTATTGATCACATAGATGTCTGCCCCCGGTTCAAAGGGTACGATTTCATATCCTGCTGCCTCTAACATCTGCTGCATTGCTTCTGTCTCGTATGCATTCACTTTACATCCCAGATTATGCAGTGCAACTTTTCCTTTCATTGTCTACCTTCTTTCTTTTCTGCCAAATTATTCTTTCGTTTTCTTTGAATCTTTGTATGTTTTCACCTTAACTTTTACCATCCAAAACGGTAAGATAAATTTAGCTGAAATGTGCTGCCAGGAACTGTTATTGACAGATTTACCTCCGGCACGGCCAAAAAATAATCTGAATTTTCGGGAGGAAGTTATCATGAAAACTGTTAGTATTTCACTTAATTCCATTGACAAAGTAAAAGCATTTGTAAACGATATTTCCAAATATGATTTCGATTTTGATCTGGTTTCCGGAAGATATGTCATCGATGCAAAATCAATCATGGGTATCTTCAGTCTGGATCTTTCCAAACCGATCAATCTGAATGTTCATGCAGAAGGAAGCAACCTGGATGAAGTATTAAAAGTACTTGCTCCATATATCATTGACTGAGTCTGAACTTTCAAAGCGGGAGTCTGTTTGCAACAGGCTCCCTTTTTATATTTACTGCTCGTACCTGTGCAGCACCTGCAAAGGTACGAGTCAGAATGGGATGATATTGTACTTCTGCGTTTCGTCAGATTTTATGCCTCAATGTAAATGCGTTCTGCAGTATTGACTGCCTGATCCATCATCTCATCAATCTTCTCTTCCAGTTTTTTCTCTGATTTTTTGATCATCTGAATATTCGGTTTTGTTACCGGATGTTTTGCCACAAAGATCGTACAGCAGTCTTCGTATGGCTGTATGGATGTCTCATACGTATTGATCTTCAGAGAAATATCCACTATTTCCTGTTTGTCGAATCCTATCACCGGACGGAATACCGGCATCGTACATACTTCATTTGTTGCAGCAAGACTCTGCACGGTCTGGCTAGCCACCTGACCGATGCTCTCTCCTGTGATCAGTCCCAGGCAGCCCTGCTCTTTTCCGATGCGTTCCGCAATCTTCATCATATACCGGCGCATAATGATCGTCAGCTCATCGTGTGGGCACTGATCATAGATATACAGCTGAATATCCGTAAAGTTAACCACATACAGATTGATCGGTCCGCTGTATCTTGCCACCAGTTTTGCCAGATCCACAACTTTCTGTTTTGCACGTTCGCTGGTATATGGCGGTGCATGGAAATAAACAGCGTCAATCTTTACGCCACGTTTTGCGATCATATATCCGGCTACCGGAGAGTCAATACCACCGGATAACAGAAGCATCGCTTTTCCGTTGGTTCCGATCGGCATACCGCCCGGTCCCGGAATAGACTCGGAGTAAATATAGATTTTTTCGCGGATCTCAACGGTGATCAGCAGCTGCGGATTATGGACATCCACTTTCATCTCCGGAAAAGCGTCCAGAATCGCTCCTCCAAGATCTGCATTCAGTTCCATAGATGTTCCAGGATAGGTCTTCTTTGCACGACGGACATGCATTTTGAATGATTTATTTTTATCCGGATATACATGATCCACATAAGCTAGCACATCTTTTTCCAATTGTTCGTAACCCTGATCTTCCTTAATCACAACCGGACAGATATACGCGATTCCAAATACCCGTTTTAATGCTTCCAGAGCTTCTTCATAATCAAAATCACCCTCAGTCAGCACATAGATTCTCCCCTGCTCTTTGGTTACATGAAAGGTTCCTTCTACCGGTTTCAATACATATTCCATCTGACGGATCAGTGCATCTTCAAACAGATATCTGTTCTTTCCTTTGATGCCGATTTCCGCATATTTTACTAAAAATGCTTTAAACATCTCTTTTCTCCTTCTGCTACTTGCTGTGATTAATGTCTCGCATATCGACGCAGCATCGGTATGACTTCATTTAACACCTGTAACGTGTAATCCAGTTCTTCCCTTGTGGTTGTCTCACAGAAGCTGAACCGAACGGTTGCTTCCATCTGATTCTTCGGCAGTCCAATAGCTGTCAGTGTAGGACTTCCACTTCTTTTGTGCGTAGAGCAGGCACTTCCGGCGGATACGTAGATACCTCTTTCTTCCAGGGTATGTAATAAGACTTCGCTTCTCACGCCCACGAAGGCAGCACTTACGATCTGCGGTGCCGCTTCTTCTCCCTGTGGACCGTGTACCACGACCTGATCCATCTTTGCAAGTTCTCTGACGAAATACGTACGAAGCCCACGCATATGCTTATCATTTTCTTCCAGATGATCATAAACCATTTTGGAAGCCAATCCCAGTCCTGCAATTCCCGGCACATTGTCCGTACCGGAACGCATGCCTTTCTGCTGTCCACCACCGTAAATGATCGGAACGATCTTCATTTTTTCACTGATATATAAGAATCCGGTTCCCTTCGGTCCGTGAATCTTATGTCCGCTCGCGGAAAGCATATCGATATGCATCTTTTTCGGAAGGATCCGGAACTTTCCGTAGGCCTGAATCGCATCCACATGAAAATACGTTTTCGGATTTACCTGCTTGATCAGCTCTCCGATCTCTGCAATCGGTTCCACCGCTCCGATTTCGTTATTTACAAACATTACCGATACCAGAATCGTCTCTGGGCGAATCGCTTCTTTCAGTTCTTCCTGAGAAATCTGTCCCTGTGCATTCACACCCAGTCTCGTCACTTCAAATCCCTGGCTCTCCAGAAATTCTGCTGGAGCAGATACGGCCGGATGTTCAATACTACTGATGATAATATGGTTCCCCTGGCGTCTGTTCGCCAGAGCAGTTCCGATTAGCGCCCAGTTGTTGGACTCAGTTCCACCGGAGGTAAAATAAATCTCTTTTTCTTGTACTTTTAATGTAGCTGCAATCTGTCCGGCAGCTTCTTTCACGTATCGTTCACTCTCCACACCCTTCTGGTGCATGGCAGAAGGATTGCCATAGTCGTCCATCATGGTTTTCACGACGATATCCTTCACTTCTTCATAGCAACGGGTAGTGGCTGAATTATCTAAATATGCTTCCACTTGTTATTCCTTTCCTTCCAGTAAGAACATCAGAATCGAGAGCACTGTCATTCCTGCTGTCTCTGTTCTTAAAATCCGTTTTCCCAGTGTGATCGGCTGTACCTGATGATTCATCGCCAGTTCGATCTCTTCCGGTGTGAATCCACCTTCCGGTCCGATAAAGATACCGATAGACTGCCCCGGTTCGATCTGTTCAAACAGTTTTTTCGTGTGTGCCATATTTTCAGCAAGTTCATACGGAATAAACCGGATATCCAGCTCTTCGGCATAGTTTACTGCCTCTGAAAACTTCATAACAGAATGAATCTCTGGAATCACCATTCGTTTGGACTGTTTGGCAGCACTTTCTGCGATCGTCTGCCACCGTTTCTGTTTGGAAGCTTCTTTTTTCGCATCCAGTTTTACTACCGCCCGGGCCGTGCTCACCGGAATCACTTCATAGACACCAAGCTCCACAGCTTTCTGAATGATCATCTCCATCTTGTCACTCTTTGGAAGTCCCTGAAACAGATAAATCTTTGACGGCAGCTCCATGCCCACTTCCTGCACATAACTGATATCTGCAATTACTTCTTCTGCTTCCATCTCGCTCACCAGACAGGTGTATTCCAGATTGTCACCTGCACTGATCAGGATCGTCTCTCCCTGACGCATCCGAAGCACATTTTTAATATGGTTCACATCACTGCCTGTGATATGTATTTTTTTTTCTTCCATATCAATCTGTTCTTGTTTTACAAAAAAACGATACATCTTACGCCTGCTTTCTTGCGGTTACGGATACCCACTCACCCTGATATGTTACTTCCAGAATCTCCAGACCGGCTGCCTTTACGGCATCAACTACGGTCTGCTCTTTGTCATCAATGATACCGGAGGTAATGTATACAGCACCCGGTTTCATCTGGTTGACAATGACCGGGGTCAGCGGCACCAGGACATCTGCCAGAATATTTGCCACTACGATGTCGTAACATTCATAGCCTACTTTATCCTGTACTTCTTTGTCATCGATGATATTTCCGATCATCATATCAAAGCTTTCCGGTGCGATTCCGTTTACTTCTTTATTTTCTTCTACTGCCGGCACTGCGCATGGATCCAGATCAGTTCCGACTGCATGTTTTGCCCCCATTTTCAGTGCAATGATAGAAAGGATACCACTTCCGGTTCCCACATCGAGAAGTTCTGTCTCCGATGTTACATATTTTTTCAGCTGACGGATACACAACTGTGTAGTCTCATGCATACCGGTTCCGAAGGCAGTGCCCGGATCGATATGAATGATCATTTTGTCTTTGTCTTCTTCTTTTACTTCTTCCCAGGAAGGAATGATCAGGATATCATCCACATAAAACTGTTTGAAATATTTTTTCCAGTTGTTGATCCAGTCAATGTCTTCCGTCTCGTCAACTGTGATACTTCCTTCTCCGATCTGGCAGAACATCCGCAGAGATTCCAGTTCTTCTTTCACCTGGGAAAGAATCTCTTCTTCGGTCTTTTCTTCTCCATTTACTGTAAGAGTTCCGTCTTCTGTCTCTTCCACAAAAAAACTCAGATAAGCGATTCCATCGTCTTCCGGTCCATCCGGCAGAATATCCACAAACATCTGCTCCTTTTCCATTGCAGTCAAAGGTACTTTGTCTTCAATCTGTGCGCCTTCCAGCCCGATATCATATAATGTACTGATGATAATATCTTCTGCATCTGTCACTGTTTTTATTTTAAATTTTTTCCATTTCATAAACTTTCTTACCTTTCTGTACAAGTACACAAGTGCATAGCTATGATAACTATACTAGATTCTGTTCAAAAAAGCAACAAAAGAGATTGTCCGGAAAACATTTCTGCTTTCCGGACAGTCCCTTTTGTCTGTAGCTGTAGTTTTTAATCTTCAAACGTTTCTTTCAATTTATCCATAAAACGTTTTTTCTTTTCTTTTTCCGGCGCCGGTTTTCCCTGACATGCCGCATCGAACGCACGAAGTGCATCTTTTGCTTCCTCGGAAAGTTTGGTCGGTACCTGAACAACCAGTGTAACATATTGATCACCGCGAACATTTTTGTTTCTCAGTGACGGTACACCTTTTCCACGCAGACGGATCTTGGTATCGGTCTGTGTTCCCGGTTTTACTTCGTATTCTACTTCACCGTCTACCGTGCTGATGCGGATCTTGCCACCCAGTGCAGCCTGTGCATAAGTGATCGGTGCCGTGGAGAAGATATTCATATCCTGTCTCTGGAAAATCGGATGGCGAGCCACCTGTACTTCTACCAGCAGGTCTCCTCTCGGTCCACCATTAGTTCCGGGTTCTCCTTTTTCACGGATACGGATACTCTGTCCATCGTCAATACCAGCCGGAATAGATACCTGAATCTTCTTTCTGCTTGCGGTAAATCCGGTTCCCCGGCAATCCGGGCATTTGTCTTTGATGATCTTACCGGTTCCACCACAGTCCGGACAGGTCTGTACGTTTCGCACCATACCAAACATGGACTGCTGGGTATATGTTACCTGACCGGTTCCATGACATTTGCTGCAGGTCTCCGGAGAAGTGCCCGGTTTTGCACCGGTTCCGTTACACTTGGTACAGGTATCCTTCAGTGTCAGCTCCAGTTCTTTCTCACAGCCGAAAACTGCTTCCTGGAAGGTAATGTGAACCACTGCACGCAGATTTGCTCCACGCATCGGACCATTGTTCGCTCTGCGGCTTCTTCCGCCACCGAACAAATCTCCGAAGATATCTCCAAAGATATCTCCCATATCTGCGCCGTTAAAGTCGAATCCACCGAAACCGCCACCCTGTCCGGCTCCGCCATTTTCAAATGCTGCATGACCGTACTGATCATATGTTCTTCTCTTTTCCGGATCACTCAGTACAGTGTACGCCTCTGTCGCCTCTTTAAATTTTGCTTCTGCTTCTTTATCCCCTGGGTTCATATCCGGATGATACTTTTTTGCCAGTTTCCGGTATGCTTTTTTCAAGGTCGCATCATCAGCTCCGCGCTCTACACCCAGAACCTCATAATAATCTCTTTTCTCTGCCATTTTCTTTCACCTTATCGAAACGCCTCGTACCCCTGGGGGATACAACTGCGGAATTATCTACTCATATGATGTCAGGATCAAAAGTTCAGAAATCTTCCTGCAAGCAGGCTTATGTCAGATTTCCGATCCTGAAGCCCTGGCATCATCACATTATGGGGACGGTGACCCTTCCGGTATCCCCGTCCCCTGCATTTACTTACACGACTTGTATAATCATCCGGTAAGTATGATTTATTCTTTATTTGAATTAAACTTCTTTGTAGTCAGCGTCTACTACATCATCACCGTATCCTGCTTCGCTGGATCCCTGAGAAGCACCGCCTGCTGCTCCACTCATGTCCGGACCTGCACCCTGAGCACCTGCTGCTCCCTGTGCCTGTTCATACACTTTTGCAAACAGTTTCTGTGCGCTTTCCATCAGTTTTTCTTTTGCAGCTTTGATCTCTGCAACCTGCTCATCTGTCATGTTATCTACAGGAGCTTTTGCGATCAGATCTTTCAAAGCTGCCAGATCAGCTTCTACTGCTGTCTTATCGTTGGCATCCAGTTTGTCACCTACTTCTTCGATGGCTTTCTCTGTCTGGAATACCATAGCGTCTGCATCGTTTCTTGTATCGATAGCTTCTTTTCTCTTCTTATCCTGTGCTTCGTACTCAGCAGCTTCTTTTACTGCTTTGTCGATATCGGAATCAGACATATTGGAACCAGCTGTGATAGTAATGTGCTGTTCTTTTCCTGTTCCCAGGTCTTTTGCAGATACATTTACGATACCGTTGGCATCAATATCAAAAGTTACTTCAATCTGCGGAACACCTCTTCTTGCTGGCGGGATACCATCCAGACGGAACTGTCCAAGAGATTTGTTATCTTTCGCAAACTGTCTCTCACCCTGTACGACGTTGATGTCTACGGCTGTCTGGTTATCAGCTGCGGTGGAGAAGATCTGGCTCTTCTTGGTCGGGATTGTTGTATTTCTCTCGATCAGTCTGGTTGCGATACCACCCATTGTCTCGATAGACAGTGACAGTGGAGTTACATCCAGAAGCAGGATATCGCCGGCACCGGCATCGCCTGCCAGTTTACCACCCTGTACGGAAGCTCCCAGAGCTACGCACTCATCCGGGTTCAAGCTCTTGCTTGGTTCATGTCCTGTCAGCTGTTTTACTTTATCCTGTACAGCCGGGATACGTGTAGAACCACCAACCAGAAGGACTTTGCTCAGTTCAGAAGCGGTCAGTCCTGCATCTGACAGTGCTCTTCTTACAGGTTCTGCTGTCAGTTCTACCAGATCATGTGTCAGTTCATCGAATTTTGCTTTTGTCAGGTTCATATCGAAGTGTTTCGGACCTTCTGCTGTAGCTGTGATGAATGGCAGGTTGATGTTGGTTGTTGTAGAAGAAGAAAGTTCTTTTTTCGCTTTCTCTGCTGCTTCTTTGATTCTCTGCAGAGCCATCTTATCCTGAGACAGGTCTACACCTTCTGTTCTCTTGAACTCTGCCAGCATGTAATCTGCTACTTTCTGGTCGAAGTCATCACCACCCAGACGGTTGTTACCTGCGGTAGACAGAACTTCGATAACGCCATCACCGATCTCGATGATAGATACATCAAATGTACCACCACCTAAGTCGTATACCATGATCTTCTGTTCCTGTTCGTTGTCCAGACCATATGCCAGAGCTGCTGCTGTAGGCTCGTTGATGATACGTTTTACATCAAGACCTGCAATCTTACCTGCATCTTTTGTAGCCTGACGCTGAGCATCGTTGAAGTAAGCCGGAACAGTGATAACTGCTTCTGTTACTTTTTCACCCAGGTAGTTTTCTGCATCGGATTTCATCTTCTGCAGGATCATAGCGGAAATCTCCTGTGGAGAATATTTTTTGTCATCGATGGTTACTTTGTAGTCAGTACCCATATGTCTTTTAATAGAAGAAACTGTTTTATCTGCGTTGGTTACTGCCTGACGTTTTGCAGGTTCACCCACCAGTCTTTCTCCTGTTTTTGTAAATGCTACAACAGATGGTGTTGTTCTTGCTCCTTCTGCATTTGTGATAACGGTTGGTTTACCACCTTCCATAACAGCTACACAACTGTTTGTTGTTCCTAAGTCAATACCAATGATTTTTCCCATGACTATTTCCTCCTCATGAATTATAATCTATATTCTGATAATTGTTAGTTGGCTACTTTTACCATACTGTGGCGGACTACACTGTCTTTATACATGTAACCCTTCTGGAACTCTTCTACTATGATGTTCTCTCCGACTGTTTCATCTTCCACATGCATCACTGCATTATGGA
>ERZ773183.1557-NODE-1557-length-18667-cov-3.330486_pt1 | contig 18667 bp, 14 predicted proteins | sample MGYA00580532_ERZ773183 | MGnify/ENA primary metagenome ERZ773183 (study PRJEB29015, sample SAMEA2737791) | human gut metagenome | biome: human gut; feature: human-associated habitat; material: faeces | place: China | collected 2012 ... | reverse complement strand
GGCGTAAACGCCACCGTCGGCGCATCCGCCGCGGAATACAAGGGACTGGCCGTGGACCCCGGCTGCCCAAGCCGGGACGCAGGGCGTTCCACAGGCGCATCGTCGAAATCAAATACAAAAGGCGCCGCCTTGGGCACAGGCTCCGCGGAGCGCGGCGGCTCCGCAGGCTTTACAGCCGCCGGAGCCGCGGGCGGCACAGCGGCGACAGGCTTTGCATCGTCCAGAATATCCAGCGGCAGCGGCGTGTAGCCATCCAGTGGCGCGGCAGCAGAAGCCGGCGCGGGCCGGGCGGGCTTTTCTTCCAGAATTCCGAAATCGAACGCGGCCTCTCCGGAAGGAACTGCAGACGCCGCCGTCCGGGATGCGGGACGCTCCACAGGCGCATCGTCGAAATCGAACACGAACGGAGCCGCCTTGGGCGCGGGCTGGGCAGGGCGCGGCGGCTCCACAGGCTTTACAGCCGCCGGGGCCGCGGGCGGCACAGCAGCAATGGGTTCCGCATCGTCCAGAAAATCCAGAGACAGTGGCGCGTAGCCGTCCAGCGGTGCGGCGGCAGGAGCCGGCGCGGGCTTTTCTTCCGGAATGCCGAAATCAAACACGGCCTCTTCGGAAGGAGCTGCGGACGCCGCCGTCCGGGATACGGGATGCTCCACAGGCGCATCGTCGAAATCGAACACGAACGGAGCCGCCTTGGGCGCAGCCTGCGCCGGAGAGACAGGCCGAACGGGTGCATCATCCGTCCCTCCGAGGGAAGCGGACGCCGCCGGGGTAATGCGCGTTTCCGGCACGCCGCTGAACGGCGCGGGGGCAGGCTCTTCATCGAACACGAAGGGCGCGGGCCGGGCGGGCTGCGCCGGGCGCGCCGGAGCCGCCGGGCGCTGGAAGGAAAAATCGTCGAAAGGGTCTCCGGGGTCCGTCTCTCCCGGGACGGCGGGATCATCTCCGCCCAGGAAATCGAAATCCAGCTTCTGCATTCCCGCGAACGGTTCATCGTCCGCAGGCTGTTTTTCAACCGGCTGCTGCGCGGGAGACGTTTTTTTCACCGGTACATCCTCAGGCTCAAAGCCCGGGCCGGAAAAGAAGTCCGTCGTAGGCACAAAAACACCGCCTTTTCAAAATTCAAAGCCGGGCGCAAAACGCCCGCCAGCCCGCGCCGCACAGGGCGCGCGGCGGCCGGACGCCGCCTTTCAGCTATGGCACTATTTTACAGCATCCCGCACGCACACGCAAGCCCGGCGGGCAAAAAAGCCGCTTTTCTCCGCGAAGTATGAAGAATTTTTAAATTTTCCAAAAAGGGACTTGCAGTTTTCCGCCGTTTGGTGTATGCTGAATTAGCACTCATCAGTAAAGAGTGCTAAACAGTTTGGGAGGCAAAGCGGCAATGGCAAAAAAGCAATTCAAAGCGGAGTCCAAACGGCTCCTTGACATGATGATCAACTCCATTTACACCCACAAGGAAATTTTCCTGCGCGAACTTATCAGCAATGCGAGCGACGCCATCGACAAGCTGTATTTCCGCAGCCTGACAGACGACTCCGTAAAGCTGAAAAAGAAGGACTTCTTCATCCGGCTGGCAGCCGCTAAAGAGAACCGCACGCTGACGGTGCGCGACAACGGCATCGGCATGACAAAGGAAGAGCTGGAGAAAAACCTGGGCACCATCGCAAAAAGCGGCAGCCTGGATTTCAAGAATGAAAACGAGACCGGCGGCAAGGTGGATGTGATCGGCCAGTTCGGCGTGGGCTTCTACTCTGCGTTCATGGTGGCCAGCCGCGTGACGGTGCGCAGCCGCGCGTTCGGCGCACAGGAGGCCTGGCAGTGGGAGTCCACGGGCGCTGAGGGCTATACCATCGAGCCTTGCGACAAAGAGGACGTGGGCACCGAGGTCATCCTTGTTGTGAAGGAAAACGAAGGCGAGGAGCACTACGACGAGTTCCTGGACGACTGGCGCCTGGCGGGCATCGTCAAAAAATACTCCGATTATATCCGCTACCCCATCAAGATGCTGCGGGAAAAGAGCCGCGCCATCGAGGGCACGGACAAGGATGAGGAGGGGCATTACAAGGCTCCGGAGTACGAAACGTACACCGAGGACGAGACGCTCAACAGCATGGTGCCCATCTGGAAGCGTGACAAGAAAAAGGTCAAGGACGAGGAGTACGCCCAGTTCTACAAGGATAAATTCGGCGATTATTCTGACCCCGCCCGCGTCATCCAAAGCAAGACCGAGGGCACCGCCACGTTTAACGCGCTGTTGTTCATCCCTTCGCGCACGCCCTACAACTACTATACCAAGGAATATGAAAAGGGCCTGCAGCTCTATTCCAGCGGCGTGCTCATCATGGAAAAATGCGCCGACCTGCTGCCGGATTATTTCAGCTTCGTGAAGGGCCTTGTGGACAGCGAGGACCTGAGCCTGAACATCAGCCGCGAAATGCTGCAGCATGACAGCCAGCTCAAGCTCATCAAAACCACGCTGGAGCGTAAGATCAAAAACGAGCTGGCCGCCTGGCTGAAAAACGACCGTGAAAAATACGAAGAGTTCTTCAGGAATTTCGGCCTGCAGCTCAAGATGGGCTGCTATGCCTCCTACGGCATGAACAAGGAGCTGCTGCAGGATCTGCTGCTGTTCCACAGCGCCAAGGAGAACAAGCTGGTAACGCTGCGGGAATATTACGAGGCCATGCCTGAGGACCAGAAATATATCTACTACGCCGCGGGCGAAAGCACCGACCGTTTGGCCAAGCTGCCTGCCGCCGAGCGCGTGCTGGACAAAGGCTTCGACATTTTGTACCTGACGGACGATGTAGACGAGTTCATGCTCCAGATGCTGCGCAGCTACGGCGACAAGGAAAAAGAAAAAGAGTTCCGCAACATCTCCGCCGACGATCTCGGCATTGAGACCGACGCAGAAAAAGAGGAAGTTAAAGCCAAAAACGAAGAAAATAAGGAGCTGTTCGAGGCCATGAAAGAGGCTCTGGACGGCAAGGTGACTGAAGTGCGCTTGTCTCAGCGCCTGAAGAGCCACCCGGTATGCCTGTCCAGCAGCGGCCCGCTGTCCATCGAAATGGAAAAGGTGCTGAACAGCATGCCCGCCCAGCAGGAAAAGGTCAAAAGCGAAAAGGTGCTGGAGCTGAACGGCGAGCACGAGGTGTTCGCGGCGCTGAAGCGCCTGTTCGAAGCCGGCGACAAGGAAAAACTGGCCGCGTACAGTGAGATCCTGTACGACCAGGCGCTGTTGATCGAGGGACTGGCACTGGAGGACCCCGTGGCTTACGCCAACAATGTCTGCAAGCTGATGGTCTGATTTTCCCAGACCGCCTTTACTGAAAAAAGCCGCGCCCGCCGTAAGCTGCTACGGCGGGCGCGTTTTTTTTCGTTGTGCGGCCGCTATTTTTCATCCGTGCGGCCCAGGATATAGTCTGTGCTGGTGTCGTAAAAATCCGCCAGCGCAATAAGAATGGCCGTTGGAATGTCCCGCTGGCCCAGTTCATAATTGCTGTATACCTGCTGCGAGCAGTGCAGCGCCTGGCTGAGCTGCTTTTGCGAGAGGTCCCGGTCCTCCCGCAGGGCGCGGATACGCTCGTACATGTACCTCCCCTGCCCTTCTTTTTATCTAAGGTACAGTATAGGTAACCGCAATTTGTTGTATTGACTTTTACCGCAAATTGCAGTAAAATCATTCTGTCAAAAACGCGCGAAGTACAGGGAGGCATGGAACATGGAACAGGAGAGCCGCGCCGGGTGTATCCTGCACGGCTGCGGCGTACTGGCCGCGCTGGCCGGTCTGTGCGCCGCGTCGGGTGCTGCGTGCGTCTTCGCTCTCACACCGGGATGGCGGGTATGGGCGCTGCCGGTGTTTTTCCTGCTGGCGCTGGCAGGCGCAGCCTGCGGCCTGCTGCTGTACGCAGCGGGCAGCGCGCTGCAGATACTTTGTGATATCCGCCGGGCGGTCCTGGGCCGGGACGGTACAGCGCGCGCCCGGTAAAAAAACGCCGTCCATATGCTTTCTCCGGTCTTTTGCAGAGCCGGACAGGCTTCTTACCCTGGCACCGATACCTTCAAACAAAAAAGCGTCCCGCATTGGCCGGAGGGGCCGTGCAGAGCGCTCTTTTTCTTTTTCATCGCAAAAGCCGGCACGCGCATAGGGGTGTTTGAAAACCGGGAAAATGCTGCATTTCCCGCAAGGATCGAACGGTTACAAGGCAAAAAATGCGGGAGCACTTGCGGTATTTCGAGGATTTTGAACGCAGCAAACGCCAATTCCCATTGGGAAAGACAGCTTCTTTGATTTTTCAAACAGCCCCTGGACGTGCTGAGGCAACACACCCTATTGATACGTACGGGGCACTGGAAAAATGCATCCCCCCCTTGAACAGTCCCGCCCGGTGATATCCAGCCGCACCAAGCAAAGCCGTCCTATTGACACGGCCTCTGCCGCACCCATTAAAACCGCGTCACGCCGTCCTTGTCTACACGGGCCAGCACCAGCGCGGGCAGCTGGGGACGGCGGGCCGCAAAGGTGAGCGCACTGTGGAATTTTTCTTCCGCAGCCGCAAATTTCGCCGCATCCCCGGCGTACAGCCGTGCCAGCACATCGCCCTTTTTCACCGGGTCGCCCGCTTTTTTCAACAGGCGGATGCCCGCCGCCGGGTCGATGACGCTCTCTTTTGTTTCGCGCCCCGCGCCCAGCAGAACGGCTGCAATGCCGATTTTCTCGGTGTCGGTGGCATACAGCCAGCCGTCCTGCATGCACACCACGTCATGTTCATACGCGGCTGCGGGGAAGCCTGACGGATCGTCTATCACGGCAGGGTCGCCGCCCTGCGCGGCCACCATGGCCCGCAGCTTTGCCAGCGCCGCGCCGCTGCGCAGCGCGTCCTCCGCCATGGCGCGGCATGCCGCAGCGCCGCCCCTTCCTGCCAGCCACAGCATGCCCGACGCCAGAGACAGGCACACCTCCGTCAGGTCCGCAGGGCCTTTGCCCCGCAGGGTCTCCACCGCTTCGATGACCTCCAGGCTGTTGCCGATATTGCGGCCCAACGGGGTATCCATATCTGTGATGAGCGCCGCCGTGCGCCGCCCGTTATGCTCACCGATGTCCACCATGGCCTTCGCCAGCGCAATGGAATCCTCCAGCGTTTTCATGAACGCGCCGTTCCCCGTTTTTACATCCAGCAGGATGCAGTCCGCGCCGGAAGCCAGCTTTTTACTCATGATGCTGCTGGCGATGAGCGGAATACAGGAAACCGTAGCCGTTACATCCCGCAGCGCATACATCTTTTTGTCCGCAGGAGCCAGGTTGCCCGTCTGCCCGATGACCGCGATGCCTATGTCGTTCACCTGCCGGAAAAACGCTTCCTGCGTGAGCGACACCGAGCATCCGGGGATAGCCTCGATCTTATCCAGCGTGCCGCCCGTATGCCCCAAGCCGCGGCCGCTCATCTTCGCAACCTTTACGCCGCACGCGGCCACGATCGGCCCCGCCACCAGGGTGGTCTTGTCGCCCACGCCCCCCGTGGAATGTTTGTCAGCCTTGACGCCGCCGATCCCCGAAAGGTCCACCATATCGCCGCTGTAAGCCATGGCTGCCGTAAGCTGGGCGGTCTCCGTTGCCGTCATGCCGCGCAGGTAAACAGCCATCATCAGCGCACTCATCTGGTAATCCGGGATGCTGCCCGCGGCAAAGCCGTTTACCGCGAACGCGATCTCCTCCTGCGTCAGCGTACCGCCGTCCCGCTTTTTGGCGATGATATCATACATGCGCATAAAAAAATCTCCTTTATCCGTTTTGTGTGCGCGCCGGACAGCCGACGCGCACGCTGCTTCAGCCGGAACGCAAAGGGGCGGACGGCCGCCCGGCGTACCGCCCGGCGGCGGCAGCCCGCCCCTGATTTATTTTCTTTCCGCGCCGCTTTCTAACGGCTGCCCTTGTCGTAGGGAATGCCTTCCGCACGCGGCGCCATGGAATTTTTGCTGGTGAACGCCAGTACGATCAGTGTGGCTACATAGGGCACCATTTTGTAAACGTCGTTGGGGATGCCCAGGTTTGCCAGGAACGGGATGCCCGAATACGCGGACGCCACCGTTTTCATCAAACCGAAGAAGAACGCCGCAAACAGGATGCGGCTGGGTCTCCATTGGCCGAAGATGAGCACCGCCAGCGCCAAAAAGCCGTAGCCGGCCACTGTGGCGTTGAAGTTGGTGGATGTTGGCACCACAAACACAAGGCCGCCCACGCCTGCCAGCGCGCCGGAAATGGCAACGCCCGCGTAGCGCATCCGGTATACGTTCACGCCCACGCTGTCCGCCGCCTGCGGGTGTTCGCCGCACGCGCGCAGCCGCAGGCCAAAGCGCGTTTTGTACAACACCACAGCCGATACCGCCAGCACCGCAAAGCCCAGATAGGTGGTGATATAGGTATTCTGGAACAGCAGCGGCCCCAGCACGGGAATATCGCCCAGCACCGGTACCTTGGTGATGCGGAAGGTGTTGGAGAACGGGATCTGCTGCACGCTGCGGATCATACGGGCGGCAAAAATAGCGAATGCCGGAGCGAACATGTTGATGGCCGTGCCGCTGATGACCTGATCCGCCTTCATATTGATGGATGCATATGCATGCGCCATGGAGACCAGCACGCCCACCGCCGCCGCGATAAGCACCGCCAGCAGGAGCAGCAGCTGGGGCGGCAGGGCCGCGCCGCTGCTCTGCACGATGTTGATGAACAGGATGCTGGAAAACGCACCCATGATCATGATGCCTTCCAGCGCGATATTGACGACGCCGCTGCGCTCACTGAACATCCCGCCCAACGCCACGATCAGCAGCGGAATGGAGAAGAACATCGTCTGCTGTACCAGAAAATATACGGTATTCATTCAGCTCCGCCCCCTTCCTGCGGGCCCCTGCCCGAAACAGCGGGCCTGCCGTCCGCCGCGCGCTTTTCTTCTCTGCGCTTGACGCGCCGCTCTACAAAGCCGCGCAAAAGCAGCGAAAAGGCCGCGAAGTAGATTACCACGGAAATAATGATATCAATGACCTGCGGCGCAAAGCCGTATACCTGCATATTGAAGCCGCCCTGGTTCAAATACGCCACGAACAGGCCTGAGAAAATGATGCCGATGGGATTGTTGAGGCCCAGCAGCGCCACCGGGATGCCGTTGAAGCCCTCGGCGGCCAGCGTGTCCAGCACCTCGATTCCCTTGCCCGCGCCCGCCAGGTACAGGCATGCGCCGCCCAGGCCCGAGAGCGCACCCGCAATGACCATGGAAAGCACGATGCTGCGTGTCTCGTTGATACCGGCATACCGGGCCGCATCGCGGTTGTAGCCGCATGCCTTCAGCTCGTAGCCGAATTTTGTTTTTTCAATGAGGTAATAGATAACGACGCCCGCGAGGACGGCAATGAAGATGCCCGCGTTGGCGCTGGAGGCCGTGGCTCCGCTGCGGAAGATCAGGTCCATGCCCAGCTTGGGCGCGTTGGCGTTTTCCGCTACCGGAAGCGATTGGTTCTTCAGGGAATCGAACACCGTCAGCTGAATGAGGAAGTTGACGCCGTACATACCGATATAATTCATCATAATGCAGGCGATCACCTCGTTCACGTTGCACACGGCCTTCAAAAAGCCCGGAACAAGGCCCCACACCGCGCCCGCCAGCATCGCGCCCAGCAGGCAGGCCAGCCACAACAGCGGGCCGGGGATGAACGTGCATTTCACACCCATCAGAACGGCCACATATGCGCCCACGATGAACTGGCCGGACGCGCCGATGTTGAACAGGCCCGTTTTGTTGGCAAAGCCCACCGAAAGGCCCGTCAGAATGATGGGCGTGGCTGCGTACAGCACCTGCCCCAGGTTTTTCATGTCGGAAAGGCCGCCCGTCAGAATGGCCAGCAGGCCCCAGAAGGCATTGGCCGGGTCTGCCACCAGCAGCACCACAAAGCCCACCACAAGGCCGCACAAAATTGCCAGAAGCGAGGCCATAAAGCTGGAAAAACCCGCTTTTGTATAGAGATTTCGCCAGCGCGCCGATATTTTTTTCATTGCACTGCCCTCCTCCCGGAACCGGCCATATAAAGCCCAAGCTCCTGCACGGTGACTGTTTTCGGGTCAAGGTCGGCCACGATCCGGCCCTCATAGATAACGAGGATGCGGTCTGAAAGCTGCATCACCTCGTCCAGCTCCAGGCTCACGAGAAGGATGGCCTTGCCCGCGTCCCGCTCCTCCACCAGCTTGCCGTGGATGTACTCGATGGCGCCTACGTCCAGCCCGCGCGTGGGCTGGACGGCGATGAGCACGTCCGGGTCGCGGTCGATCTCCCGCGCGACGATGGCCTTCTGCTGGTTGCCGCCGGACATGCTGCGCGTGATGGTGCGCGCGCCCTGGCCCGAGCGGATATCAAATTTGCCGATGAGCTTGTCTGCGTATTCGTAGATGGCGCCGTACTTCAAAAAGCCGCGGCTGCAGAACTCCGGCTCAAAATAGCTTTGCAGCACCAGATTGTAGGCAAGGTTATAATCCAGCACAAGGCCATGGCGGTGGCGGTCCTCAGGAATATGCCCCAGACCGCCCGCGTTGCGCCTGCGGATGGGCGCGTGGGTGATATCCTGTCCGTTCAGCGTCACAGTGCCCTCCTCCGGCTCCACAAGGCCCGTCAGCGCGTAAACAAGCTCTGTCTGCCCGTTTCCGTCGATGCCCGCGATGCACACGATTTCGCCCCGGCGCACGTCAAAATCCACATGGTCCACCACATTTTTGCTGCCTCCGTGTCCCTTTACGCAAACTCCCCGGGCCGACAGCACGACCTCTCCCGGCTGCGCAGGCGTTTTTTCCACATTCAGGTTCACCTTGCGGCCCACCATCATCTCACTCATCTCCTCCTTGGTGGTGGAGGCGACGTCCACGGTGCCGATGTACCGCCCCTTGCGCAGGACGGTGCAGCGGTCGGCCACCGCTTTGATCTCATTGAGCTTATGCGTGATGAACAGGATGCTCTTTCCCTCGCTGACAAGCTCCTTCATGATCTTCATCAGTTCGTCGATCTCCTGCGGCGTCAACACCGCTGTGGGCTCGTCGAAAATAAGGATCTCGTTTTCACGGTACAGCATCTTCAGGATCTCCACACGCTGCTGCATACCCACCGTAATATCGGAGATACAGGCATCCGGGTCCACCCGCAGGCCGTACCGCTCCGAGAGGGCCGTTACCTTTTCCCGGGCCTTGTCCATTTTCAAAAAGCCCCGGCTCGTGGTCTCCACGCCCAGTATGATGTTTTCCAGCACAGTGAAGTTGTGCACCAGTTTGAAGTGCTGATGCACCATGCCGATGCCCAAACGGTTCGCGTCGTTTGGATCCTTGATCTGGACCTCCTGCCCGTTTTTCCGGATAACGCCCTTTTCCGGCTGGTACATGCCGAACAGCACGCTCATCAGCGTGGATTTGCCCGCGCCGTTTTCCCCCAGCAGGGCGTGGATCTCGCCCTTTTTCAGCTGCAGCGTTACGTCGTCGTTTGCGATGATACCCGGGAACTCTTTGGTGATGTTGCACATCTCGATGATATACTCGTCCATACAGTCACTCCTATGCTGTTTTTTCCTGCCAAGGACATGCCTTTTGATATTTGCATATATCGGATCATACTAGGACGCCGCCGAAAGACGGCTATAATAAAAACTGCGCTCGGCACAGTTTGCGCGGTTCAATATTTTTAAGCCCATGCGCGCCGGCACAGGGGCGCGTGCAGCGCACACGCCCAGCCACGACAGCGGCGGGTTTAAGGTTATTATACCATGACGCCGCAAAGCGGCCTCAACAAAACCGCACCCGCTGCGGTTTTGCATGGTTCAATGTTCTCAAACCCATGCGCGAAAGCGCATCCGCGCGTGCAAAGCACGCGCACGGCCGCGACAGCGGCGGGTTTAAGGTTATTATACCATCTTCCCAGCCTGTACGCCACTAGAAAATTTCCGTCTAAAACGCGCGTGTTCTCTTGACATGCCCCGGCCCCTGCCTTACACTTTACAGTAGTAAAACGCGCGTGTGACCAGCGCGGAAAACAAGGGGGACATCACTACAATGCGTTATGCGATCGGCATTGATCTGGGCGGTACAAATATCGCCGCAGGCATCGTTACAGAGGACTATAAGCTGTTGGAAAAGGGCAGCGTTCCCACAAAGGCGCAGCGCCCGTGGCAGGAGGTCGCGGCCGATATGGCCCGCCTGGCGATGGAACTTGTGGAAAAGGCGGGCCTTTCCAGGGCCGACTGTGCGGGCATCGGCGTGGGCAGCCCGGGCATCTGCAACGGCGACACAGGCGGGGTCGTCTATTCCAACAACCTGTATTGGGACGACGTGCCCCTTTGCCCCACCCTGACGCGCCTGACGGGCCTGCCCTGCCGCCTGAGCAACGACGCCAACTGCGCTGCCCTGGGCGAGGTGGTCGCCGGCGCGGCCAAAGGCTGCAAAACAGCCGTACTGCTCACGCTGGGAACAGGCGTGGGCGGCGGCGTTGTCATCGACGGGAAGATCTATGAGGGGCAGGCCAGCGCGGGCGCAGAGCTGGGCCACTGCACGCTCATCTCCGGGGGCGTGGAATGCACCTGTGGGCGCAGGGGCTGCATCGAAAGCTATGCCTCCGCCACGGCTCTCATCCGCCAGGCTTCAGAGGCTGCGGCCGCGCATCCTGAAAGCTTGCTGAACAAAGAACGCATCACCGCAAAATCCGTATATGACGCCATGCGCGCGGGCGACGATGCCGCAAAGGCCGTCGTGGCGCAGTACGAGGAATATCTCGGCGAGGCCATTGTGGACATGGTGAATATCTTTCGGCCTGAAATGCTGCTGCTGGGCGGCGGTATCTCCGGCGAAGGCAAAGCCCTGACGGACCCGATGAACGAATACGTGAAAGCCCATTGCTTCGGCGGTGACAAGAGCTTTGTCACACGTGTGGACGCCGCCACGCTGGGCAACAAGGCGGGCATCATCGGCGCGGCTGCGCTGTGTCTTTCCGCCCCGGCCGCAATGCCGCTCAAGCTCGCGCCCGCGTTCAAGGACTACCTGTGGGGCGGCGAACGCCTGAAAAGCGAATACGGCAAGCATACCGGACTGTCGCCCCTGGCCGAAAGCTGGGAGCTGAGCTGCCACAAGGACGGCCCCAGCACCATTGTCAATGGGCCGGACGCCGGCCGGACGCTGGCGGAATATGCGGCCCGGCACCCCGCATGTGTGGGGACAAGGCATACAGACGGCGTGTTCCCCGTGCTCATCAAACTCATCGACGCGGCCAGGCCGCTCTCTGTGCAGGTGCATCCGGACGACGCCTACGCCCAGCGCGTGGAGGGCGAACCGGGCAAGACCGAGATGTGGTATGTGGTGGATGCACAGCCCGGCGCACAGCTCTATTACGGCTTCCAGCGGGAACTCACCCGTGAGGAGGCCGCCCGGCGCATCGCAGACGGCACGCTCACCGATGTGCTGAACGCCGTGCCCGTAAAAGCGGGCGACGTATTTTTCATTGACGCCGGTACCGTGCACGCCATCGGCGCGGGCATCCTTATCGCCGAGATCCAGCAGAATTCCAACACCACCTACCGCGTGTTCGATTACGGCCGTCTGGGCGCGGACGGAAAGCCCCGCGCACTGCACGTGGAAAAGGCCCTGGACGTGGCACGCCTGTGCCCGCCCGAGCGCCCGGCAGGCCCCATGGGGAAACCGGAACAGAACGGGGACTGCACTTCCACGCTGCTGGCCAAGTGCGGTTATTTCACCGCGCGCCTGCTGGACGTAGCGGGCAGCGCGCCGCTGTGCGCGGACGGCGAGAGCTTCCATTCCCTGCTGTGCCTGTCCGGCAGCGGCGCAGTCATTTGCGGCGGCGGGGCCGTGCCTTTTGCCAAGGGCGACAGCCTGTTCCTTCCCGCAGGCTTGGGCGCGTATACCATCGCGGGCCGCACACAGCTTGTTTTGACAACCCTGTAATAAAGCGCCTTTTCACCCCGTATAAAACAATAACGCGCGGCTCCGTTTGCACAGGGCCGCGCGGCGGGTGTGGACCGCATGCAAAAGCCCCGCGCACAGCGGGGCTTTTTTCTCAAAACCGAACCGGGAGGAATCTGTAATGAGCAATAAAAAAAACATCGTGGGCGCGCAGGTCTCCAGTCTGCGCCCCTATCTGCAAACGCCCCAGGAGCTGCGCGCATCCCTGCAAAAGCTGGCGGACATGGGTTACCGCACGGTGCAGATGCAGTGGTGGAACCCGGAGTTCGAGCCGGAGCTTGTTGCCGCCGCCGTACGGGACGCCGGGCTTACCTGCGTTTCCACGCAAGACCTCTACACAGCCGTACGGGATGATTTCGAGCGCACCGTGCGCTTGAACGTGCTGTGCGGCAGCACCTGCGTCTGCGTCAGCGGCATCCCCGCTCCGGTGCCGGACACTGCGAGCGTGCTTGCCTTTTCGGCGGAGCTGGCCGCCATGGCGGCGCGCATCGCGCCGCTGGGCATGACGCTGGCGTTTCATCCACGCGCGCGGGAATGGGCGCCCGCAGACACGGCCGAGCCGGGCCTTTCCTGCACGGAACTGCTTTTGGAGCACACGCCTCAAAACGTAACGCTCGGGCTGGACCTGTACCACTCCGGCAAAGCGGGTCTCGCGCCAGACTCACTGCTGCGCCGCTGGGCCGGGCGTGTGGAATTCGTGCACTTCAAGGATTATTGCGTCGCCCCCGACGGCTCGGAAACGTTGGTGCCCGTGGGACAGGGCGTGACGGACTGGAGCGCCGCCGTGGACGCCTGCCGGGAAACCGGCGTGCGCTGGGCCTTTGCCGAGCAGGAGCGCTGGGAAAAGGACGCTTTCCTGTGTATGCGGGAGAGCCTGGACGCCATGCGCGCCTGGGGCTTTGAGCCGTGACGCCCTCCCACCCGGCTCGGACGTGAAAGGAGTTTTTTTCTGATGGATTTGTTTTTCTTCGGCGGTGGATTTGAAATTCTGTTCTCCCTCGCATTCTTCGCGGTTTTGGCCGTCATCCTTGTTACTGCAGTGCGCGGCCTGCTGCAATGGAACCAAAACAACCATTCCCCGCGCCTGACCGTGCCCGCCGTCGTGGCGGCGAAGCGCACCGCCACCACGCACTCCCACCACAATACAGGCGGCGCGGCGCACGTCACCTCCAGCACCACTTATTACGCCACGTTCCAGGTGGAAAGCGGCGACCGCATGGAACTGCGCCTTTCGGGCGCGGAATACGGCATGCTGGCCGAGGGCGACCGCGGCAGGCTCACCTTTCAGGGCACACGCTATCTTTCCTTTGAACGGGAATAAGGCGCCTGCCCTTTCTTTCCTCTATGGCATCCACAAAAGGCGGGCTGCCGGCGTCTGCCGGCAGCCCGTCTTTTGTTGCCTTTTATCCGTCAGGCATTGTCCTTACTTTTGATGTACTCGTCAATGGCCTTGGCGGCGTGCTTGCCTGCTCCCATGGCCAGAATGACCGTGGCTGCGCCCGTCACGGCATCGCCGCCCGCGTACACCGCGTTGCGCGTCGTCAGGCCGTCGTCGCCGTTGGTGATGATGCAGCCGTGGCTGTTTGTCTCCAGGCCCGGCGTCGTGCTGCGGATGAGCGGGTTCGGGCTGGTGCCGATGGACATGACCATGCAGTCCACCTCCAGCACAAATTCACTGCCTTCCTTCACGACCGGACGGCGGCGGCCGCTTGCGTCCGGCTCGCCCAGTTCCATCTCCACACAGCGCATGCCGCACACACTGCCGTCTGCGTCTCCCAGCACCTCCACCGGGTTCGAAAGTGTCTTGAAGATGATCCCCTCTTCCACCGCGTGCTCCACCTCTTCCTTACGGGCGGGCAGCTCGTTCATGCTGCGGCGGTACACGATGTACACATTTTCCGCGCCCAACCGCTTGGCGCAGCGCGCCGCGTCCATGGCCACGTTGCCGCCGCCCACAACAGCCACGTTCCTTGCATGCTGGATGGGCGTTTTCGCCCCCTCCCTGTACGCTTTCATCAGATTGATGCGCGTGAGGAACTCGTTGGCCGAGTACACGCCCTTCAGGCTCTCGCCCGGAATGCCCATAAACCGGGGCAGGCCCGCGCCCGAACCGATGAACACCGCCTCGTTGCCCATTTCGAACAGCTCGTCGATGGTGATCGTCTTGCCAATGACCACGTTGGTCTCGATGTCGACGCCCAGCTCCTTCAGGCCGTCGATCTCCTGGCGCACGATATCCTTGGGCAGGCGGAATTCCGGAATGCCGTACACCAGCACGCCGCCCGCGGTGTGCAGCGCCTCGTATACCGTCACCTTATAGCCCAGCTTTGCAAGGTCACCGGCCGCCGTCAGCCCGGACGGGCCGGAGCCGATGACCGCCACCCTGTGCCCGTTGGGCACGGGCATGGCGGGCTTTTCGGTGCTGTGCTCCCGATGCCAGTCGGCCACAAACCGCTCCAGACGGCCGATGCCCACGCTTTCCGTTTTGATGCCGCGAACACATTTGCCCTCGCACTGGTTCTCCTGCGGGCACACGCGGCCGCACACCGCCGGCAGCGCGCTGGACGCGCTGAGCACGGCGTACGCGCCCTCCATGTCCTCATCGGCCACCTTCGCAATAAAGGCGGGGATATCTATATTCACCGGGCAGCCGCTCACACAGGGCTTGTTTTTGCAGTTCAGGCAGCGCTTTGCTTCGTTCACAGCCATCTCATAGGTATAGCCCAGTGCCACTTCCTTGAAATTCTTATTGCGCACGTCCGGGTCCTGCACCGGCATAGGGCACTTTTTCGGGTCCATATTCGGCATGATCATTCGACCTCCTTTTTCAGCAGCTCGCACTCCGCCTCACGGGCGTGCGCCTCAAAGTCGCGGTACATTGTGCCGCGGTGCATCGCCTCGTCAAAGTCCACCTCGTGGCCGTCAAAATCCGGCCCGTCCACGCAGGCAAACTTTGTCTTGCCGCCTACGGTCAGGCGGCAGCCGCCGCACATGCCCGTTCCGTCGATCATGATCGGGTTCATGGACACCGTCGTTTTGATGCCGTATTTTTTCGTCAGCTGGCACACAAATTTCATCATCACCAGCGGCCCGATGGCAATTACCTCATCGTACTGGTTGCCCGCGTTGATGAGCGTCTCCAGCGCGTTCGTCACAAGGCCCTTTTCGCCCCAGCTGCCGTCGTCGGACATCTTCACCACCTGGGCGGAGACAGCCTCGAACTCCTTCTCCAGGATCACCAGGTCCTTATTGCGGAAGCCCACCACGCTGTGCACCTCCGCGCCCAGCTCGTGCAGCTTCTTCGCCGTGGGATACGCGATGGCGCAGCCAACGCCGCCGCCCACCACGGCTACCTTTTTCAGCCCTTCCAGCTTGCTGGGTGTGCCAAGCGGACCCACAAAGTCCACAAGGCTGTCCCCTGCGTTCAGGGCGTTCAATTCCATCGTCGCCCCGCCCACGATCTGGAAGATGATCGTCACGGTGCCGGCCTTACGGTCATAATCCGCGATCGTCAGCGGCACCCGCTCGCCGTCCTCCGACGCACGGAAGATGATGAACTGTCCCGGCTCCGCTTTTTTCGCCACCAGCGGCGCTTCGATGACCATTTTTGTCACCGTCGGGTTCAGCGGCGTCTTTTCCAAAATCTTATACATACTTCACGCACTCCTCCTCATTCTGCCCTCGTGCGGACGCGCGGGGGAACCATTCAAGAAAGGCGCAGCCGCTGGCCGGCGGCTGCGCCATTGGGTATAGTATAGCATAAAACACAAACGGGAGTGTTCAAAATTTTATGCTTCCCATCAAATTGTGCGCTGCTACCAAAAATCGGCTCTTAGAAGTCGATTTCCTTGTCATAGTATACAGCGGTGAGCAGCTTTTCCATCTCCTCCTGCGTGGGGATACGGGGGTTGGAACCCGTACAGGCATCGGCAATGGCGTTCTTCGCGACCTCGGACAGCTTCTCGTTGAATTCCTTTTCGTCGATGATGCTCTGCTCCGCGATGACGCCGCCCTCGCCGTAATTTTGAATGGCGTACGGGATATTCAGCTCCTTGTTCATCTTGCGCAGCTCCGCGATCAGCGCGTCCACCAGCTCCTCAGTGGTGCTGCCCGGCAGGTCGATAAAGCGGGCGATCTCGGCATAACGCCCGGCCGCCTCGGCATTTCTGGCGTTAAATTTGATGACCTTGGGCAGGTACATGGCATTGGCCGCGCCGTGGATGATGTGGCCGCCGGAATATGCGGCGCCCGTTTTGTGCGCCATGGAGTGCACAATGCCCAGAAGCGCGTTGGAGAACGCCATGCCGGCCAGGCACTGCGCGTCGTGCATGGTATCGCGGGCAGCCATATCGCCGTCGTAGGATTTTTTCAGGTTCTCGTGGATGAGCTTGATGGCGTGCAGCGCCAGAGGATCGGTATAATTGCAGTGCAGCGTGGACACATAGGCCTCAATGGCGTGTGTCATGGCGTCCATGCCGGTATGGGCCGTCAGCTTCGGGGGCATCTTCTCGGCCAGGTCCGGGTCCACAATGGCGATATCCGGTGTGATGTTGAAGTCCGCCAGAGGATACTTGATACCCTTCGCATAGTCGGTAATAACAGCGAAAGCGGTGACCTCGGTGGCAGTGCCGGACGTGGACGGAATGGCGCAGAACTTCGCCTTCGTGCGCAGCGTCGGGAAGCTGAACGGGGTGATCAGGTCCTCAAAGGTGACCTCGGGATATTCATAAAACGCCCACATGGCCTTCGCAGCATCGATGGGGGAACCGCCGCCCATGGCAACGATCCAGTCCGGCTCAAACTCACGCATGGCCGCCGCACCGCGCATCACAGTCTCAACAGAGGGGTCCGGCTCCACGTTTTCAAACAGGCGCACTTCCATGCCGGCCTGCTTCAGGTAGCCCTCTACCTTGTCCAGAAAGCCGAAGCGCTTCATGCTGCCGCCGCCAACAACGACGATGGCCTTTTTGCCTTTCAGGTTGGCCAGCTCCGCGATAGAGCCCTTGCCATGATACAGATCACGCGGTAATGTAAAACGTGCCATAACGAAAACCTCCAGTAAGTTTGATGGATTATGTTGTCCGGCGGCAACGCGCCGGGGTCCGGCTGTTGGGGCAGGAGCGCCGGCGCCGCCGTGCCCTTATCCCTTGTTAAAATTTTATCACTTTCTTTTCCCGCCGGGTAATGTATAATAGGAATGGTACCTATATCTATTTTCACATATCTGTTTCGGAGGTGCACGTCATGAACCTGCAGCAGCTGCGCTACGCCGTCGAGGTTGCCAAAACGGGGTCCATAACCGCCGCAGCCAAAAATCTGTATATGGGCCAGCCCAACCTGAGCAAGAGCATCCGGGAGCTGGAGGCGGAGCTTGGCATCACACTGTTCGAGCGCACGGCCCGCGGTGTGGCGCCCACCAAAAACGGCGAGGATTTTCTGGGCTATGCCCGCAGCATCATCGCGCAGATGGAAAGCCTGGAGACGATGTTCGGCCCCCATACCGAGACCGGAACGCAGCTCTCCGTCTGTGCGCCGCGTGCCAGCTATGTTGCGCAGGCGTTCAGCCGGTACCTTGGTGCGGAGGGGCGCGCCCCGCTGCAGGTGCAGTACCGCGAGACCAGCGCTGCCGCCGTTATCAGCGACGTCGCCTCCGGCACCGCCAATCTGGGCGTCGTGCGCTGGCAGGCGGAGCATGCGGCCACGCTGGACAACCTCCTGCGGGAAAACGCGCTCTCCGGTGAGGTGCTCTGGGAGTTCAGCATGGTGGTACTGCTGCACGAACGCCATCCCCTGGCCGCGCTGGGGGATATCCCCTACCACCTGCTGGGCGATTATCCCGAGATCGTCCACGGAGACCTTACGCCCGTCCTGCCCGCCGAACAGCCCGCGCAGGCGGCAGGCGGCAGGCAGGGCCGCATCGCCGTATTTGACCGCGGCGGCCAGTTTGACATTCTGCGGAATGTGCCGGGCAGCTATATGTGGGTGAGCCCCGTTCCCTTTGAGATCCTGGCCCAGCAGGAGCTGGTGCAGAAGCCCTGCCGCAGCGCCTCGCGCTACCGCGACGTGCTTGTGCGCCGCCGTCCCGGCGCGCTCAGCGCGGCGGAAGTTGCCTTCATCAACGAGCTCCGGCGCGAGATCGCAGGGCTGGTGCAGACATGATCTGTGCGCCCTCAAGCGTTCCATTCCGTGTTAAAAGTTTCCTTTTTGCAGCGTTTGCGCTTTTTTCGGTTGGCTCTTTTAAGGGAATACGCTGCATGCAATAGAATTGCAGAACGCGCGAAGCCTCGGCACAGACGGTACGTCAGGCGCTTCCCTGCACGTTTTTTGAGAGGCCCGCCCCGGCCGTTCCTGCGGCATTCCGCTGCCATACAATGCAAAAACCGCCCCGGACGTTTTGCCGTCCGGGGCGGTTTTTGCCATTCGGGCGCAATGCCTTACAGCAGCGTGTACAGCACAAGCCCCGCCGCGCCGAACACGGTAGGCAGCCTGGTTTTGGAGGCCAGCAGCAGATAGCCCACAAGGGCCAGCACGGTGAGCGAGACCTCCTGTATGGCGGCATTTTCCGGCACAGCCAGCAGGGCGCGCCCCGCCGCCGCCACACCGACAAGCAGATAAGCCAGAGCGGTTTTATTGCGTTTGTCCATAGTGATAATACTCCTGATCGTAATGCAC
>ERZ773183.1551-NODE-1551-length-18812-cov-3.240657_pt1 | contig 18812 bp, 18 predicted proteins | sample MGYA00580532_ERZ773183 | MGnify/ENA primary metagenome ERZ773183 (study PRJEB29015, sample SAMEA2737791) | human gut metagenome | biome: human gut; feature: human-associated habitat; material: faeces | place: China | collected 2012 ... | reverse complement strand
TCGCGCGAATTTATGCGATCAGCATAAATTCTGTGCATCGCGCAGCGTGTTGCTGAGCACGGAGTGAACAGTAACGGATGCACAGGTTCCTGCAGCTTTTCTTTAAAATAAAATATCTTTGTTGACTGTCGTATAAAACAATTTCTTGCATTCCTCAAAATCTCTCGTCTGCGCCAGGATCCACATCATCTTTGTCACCGTAGCTTCCAATGTCATATCATACGATTCAAGGATCTCAAAGTTCTCTTTGATCACTTTCCCGACCTTATAGATCCCCATATCGCTTCCCTCATGGGTTACCTGCGTGGACATCGTGACCAGTTTCCCTGCGGATGTCCATTTTTCGATCATTGCAGCAAAATCATGATTGCCATAATCTGGCAGTCCTCCCACGCCAAACGATTCCAGAATCAGCCCGTCATAAGAATCCGCCAAATTTTCCAGTACCAGCGGGTCGATACTCGGGATCAGTTTCAGAAGAAAGATCCGGTCGTCCATCGCATGATAGAACCGTAACCGTTTTGTGGACTGCTCTTTATCATCAATATAAAACACGATCCGATCATCATGGATCACTGCGATATCCGGGTAATTAATGCTCGAAAATGCATTGTAGCTTTTTGAAAATTCTTTTTTGGCACGGGTTCCCACGATAACCTTACCGCCGAAAACAATGACGGTTCCATGTGCCCGCGGATGAGAAGCAAAACGCAGGCTGTCCAGAAGATTAGAGCGTGCATCCGTGATGGCAAGATCGATCGGTTTCTGTGCACCGGTCACGACAACCGGTTTTCGGTTATTTTGAATCAGATAGGATAATGCCGCCGCTGTATACGCCATCGTATCTGTTCCGTGACAGATCACAAAGCCATCATAATATTCATACTTTTTCTCGATCAGTTCCGCCAGCGCCACCCAATGTTTTGCGCACACATTTGTACTGTCTAATGAAAATGGCGCTTCGGTATCAATCGTACAGAATTCTCTTGCCGCCGGAACATAACTTAACAGATCCTCCGCCGAAATCTGCGGTGAAAGTCCCTGCACCGTGTATTTTGAGGCGATCGTTCCACCAGTTGCTATCAGAAGTATTTTTTTCATATAGAAATATCCCTTTCTCTTTTCCTGCATGTATTATACCTCTCAACTCACAATATTTCTATCTTTTCTGTCCTGCTCTTTCATCACGGTTTCAAAACTTTCCTGATCCATCGGTCGATAATAATAGTAGCCCTGCAGTTCATCGCATCCTTCCCGAATCAGAAAATCCGCCACCCCTCTGGTTTCCACGCCCTCGCAGACGATCGTTTTTCTGGTCCTCTTCAGCAGGTGGAAGATCTCCTGCAGCACGATCCTGCCGTTCTCAGTAAGGCTGTCACCGAGGAAACGTTTATCGATTTTCACTTCGTCGAATGTGATATCTTTCAGAGTATTCAGAGAAGAATATCCCGACCCAAAATCATCCATTGAGATCCGGATCTGTTCTCCGTGAAGCGTCGCGCTCATCCGGTTGACCGCATCGATATTGTGAATGTAGGCACTCTCCGTGATCGGAAAATATCAGATAGCGGGAATCGATCTGATATTTTCCGATCAGTTCCAGCAGTTGTCTGGTAAATCCTGCCACATCCCGGAAATGTGCCGGGGACACATTCAGAGACAGATATATCTGCGGTTCCCCTTTCTCCTTCTGCGCTTCCAGCCATTGAAATGCCATTTCGTAGACATAAAAATCCTGCGTTTCAATCTTTCCGGTCTCTTCCAGTACCGGCAAGAATCTGTCCGGTGTCCAGATCTGACCGTCTTCCCGCTGCCACCGAACCAGCACTTCCGCACTTCAGATACTCTCATCGGTTCCGCTCACCTTCGGCTGAAAATAAATCTTGAATTCTTCTTTCTCCAATGCGCCCCGGAATGAATGCAACACATCCGCTTTCCGAAGTTCTCCCTCTTCAATTTTTCCGGAATACACACAGATTCCCAATGGATCTTCTTTTGCGATCCGCCGTGCCGTGTTGGCATGTGAAATGATCCGATCCGGATTCTCCTCCTGATGAATATCGTAGTAAATTCCGGTCCGCAGAGACACTCTGGGCAATCCCACCCTCCGGAATCTCTGCGGACATTCCCCGCTGTTTCTGATTTTTCTTTTTATACGCTTTGTCCTGGTACATTTTACTGTCGGCGATTTTCATAAGATCCGGGATCAGATAATAATGATTCTTATAGCTCACCTCATACCCCACCGCATAACTGATCGGATACGCCGCCTGCAAATTATAGTTGTCCACTCTGCGCCCGGCAACCCATTTCACGACAGCTGCCAGAATCATACAAAAAACGCCCGGTTTCTGCTTTTTCTTTTTTTGCAGAAGCCGGGCATTTTCCCAATTTTCTCAGCCGATACCGCCCAGCGCGATTCCAAGAACCAGCACCAGGATACACACCGGCACATAAACATATTTACAGATCGGATAAAACCAGGAGGTAAAGCGACTGCTTCGTCCTTTGTTTACCTGTTTTTCCACATAGTCTTTTCCGCATACCCAAAACAGCATGATGCCAGCCAGTCCGGCCCCCAGCGGGCAGATGTAGATAGAAAGTACATCCATCCAGCCGGATACGATACCCTGGATCAGGATGGAAACAATCACACCGATCACTGCGATCACCGCACATGCCGGTTTTCTCTCCAGATGGAATTTCTCCTGCACCGTTGCGATCGGTGCTTCGTACAGGTTGATCAGGGAGGTCAGCCCCGCGAATAACACAGCAACAAAGAAAATGATCACAATGATCTTTCCTCCCGGCATATTTTTGATCAGATTTGGCAGGAAAATAAATAACAATCCGGGACCGCCCTGATCGAGCTTGGCTCCGGTGGTTGCCATCGCCGGGATGATGACCAGGGATGCAAGCAGTGCAGCCAGTGTGTCAAAGAATGCCACTCTTCCCGCAGCAGCCGGAATATTTTCTTCATCCGACAGATAGGAGCCATAGATCAGTGTTCCGTTTCCCGCCACCGAAAGGGAGAAAAATGCCTGTCCCAGGGCAAAAATCCACGTTTTCGGATCGCCAAGCGCCTTGCCGTCCACACGGAAGATATAGTGATATCCGTCCACGGCCCCCGGCTGAAATGCCACATATATGCCAAGTCCCACAAACAGCAGGAAAAATACCGGCATCAGCACTTTATTGACCTTCTCGATCCCGCCTCCGACACCGAACATCAGGATCCCCATAGCTGCCAGCAGGATCACAACCTGCCAGCCTGTATTGCCAAACGCAGATGCCATCGAACCGAACACAGCACTGAATTCGTCCACATCAACCGGTGCCAGTGTTGCCCCGGTGAATGCGCCGACCGTATATTTTAAGATCCATCCCATAACGACCGTATAGCCGATCGCCATCGCCAGCGAGCCGACCACCGGGATCAGCCCCAGTGCTTCTCCCGGTTTTCTTTTTCCTTTTCTCTCACAGGCAATTCCAAACGCATCAATCGGACCGGATCTCGTTGCACGTCCGAATGTCATCTCTCCGATCACCCCGGTAAATCCGATCAGCGCCACAAAGATAAAGTACGGAATCAGAAATGCTCCGCCTCCATATAACGATACTCTGGTAGGAAACATCCAGATATTTCCCATGCCCACCGCCGAACCGATGCACGCCAGGATAAATCCCCACCGGGTATTAAATGATTCTCTCTTTTTCATCACATTTTTCTCCGTTTTCTTTTATTTTCTTACAGATTATAGATCACATTTCTGAGCAGTCTGGTCATCCGGAATGTTCCGGCATCTGTCTTCTGGGTCATCATCAGCACGGTCATCCGGTCTTTTGGTGCATTGGCAAAGTAACAGCCAAGCCATCCGTCCCAGCCATATTCTCCCTGGCTTCCCAGCGTGCAGGCTCTTCGCGGATCTGTCATGACACGCATAAAGTTTCCATAGGAAAATCCTTCCAGCCACGGCATTTCCTCCCGTTCAAACACTTTCTGCTGACACTCGCTTAACACGTGACCGGTCAGGAATTTCACCACAGAGGATCCAAGAATCTGTTTTCCCTTATAGCTTCCTCCGTTCAGAAGCATCTGCGCAAAATGAGAATAATCGTCAATCGTAGAAACCAGTCCGGCACCTCCGGACTCAAAGGCCGGACGACGATCCATCCGATTGCAGATATCCAGATGATTTTTTGTATACAGCGCCGGTGTCTCTCCTTCTGTGCACACATATGTTTTCACCAGGCGATCCTGTTTCTCTTCCGGTACCCAAAAACCAGTATCACACATCTCCAGCGGAGCAAACAACTCTTTTTCCAGGAAATCTCCAAAACGCATACCGGATACCACCTCAACGACTGCTCCGGCCACATCCGCCGAAGTTCCGTAACACCAGGAACGCTCCGGCTGAAATGCCAGCGGGATCCGTCCCAGCCGGTTGGCGATTTCCACGGTGCCGTATCGGCCGCCTTCTCCCTCATCCAGTCTCTGTGTGATCTCCTCAAACAGAGCTTCCGTCTGACGGCCGGCCGGATGATTGCCCTCATACACCAGACCGGAAGTCATATTCAGGAGGTCCTGAATGTTCACATCGCGCCATGGTTTTTCCACACGTCCATCCGCATAAGCCACCAGTTGTCCACAAAATCCCGGCAGATATCTACATACCGGATCTGCCAGATCGATCTGACCACGTTCTGCCAGAAGCATCACTGCCACAGCAGTGATCGGTTTGGACATGGAATATAACCGGTAGATACTATCTCTTGCCACCGGCTTTTTCGCCTCAATATCTGCATATCCGCTCTCCAGATATACTTCTTCTTTTCCTTCTTTTCGAACCAGCAGTGTCGCTCCCGGAATCTCACCTCTCTCCACCGCATCATCCAGAATCCACTGCAGCCTTTCTGTCTTTGTCTTTTCCATCTTATGTAACCCTCCCTGTCTTTTACTGATTCACACGTTTCTTGTCTTTCATTGGAAGTTCTCGTTTTCCCCATGTTTTCAAACTTTCTTATAAAACCTGTCGCATATACCACTCTTGCATTTCTGAATCACTTATTGTCTATTGTATACCAAAAAAACCGCCATGCATACATTTTTTTGTATAACACAACGGTTTTCTTATGATTTTTCGGATTTTCAGATATATTTCCAGATACTGTCTGTGTGCTTCAAATCTGTGATTATTTCTTCTTTCTCACTGCCTGTCCAATCAGGTAACACACGGCAGCCACTACCATACCATTGATCGAAGCGATTCCCCATGATACCAGGTTTGCTACCACAGCACCGAGGATCACACCTCCCACTGCAAACCAGTTGACGATCTGTGTCTCTGCTTTCGGATCTTCATAATCTTTCTTATTCATAAAATAAGAAAGCACCAGGATGATACCTACCGGCGGCAGCGTACAGTTCAGGATGTTCAGCCATTTTGTGAAGTTATAATACAGCCATACCGAAAGTACCGTTCCGATGATACCGGATACCAGGACCATCGGTTTTTTCTTCTGATGGAAAATGTTTGCCAGACCAAGTCCCGCCGTATACAATGCATTGTCGTTGGTGGTCCAGATGTTCAGTCCCAGAACCAGAACAGCCATATAGAACAGGTTCAGCCGGATCATAACCTCGAAGATGTCATTACCGCCTACAAAAATATAAGCAATCGCTCCGAAGAAGAACATCAGTGAGTTTCCGATAAAGAATGCTACTACCGTCGCAATGGTACCTGTTTTTGCATCTTTTGCGAAACGGGTAAAGTTCGGTGTGGCTGTTCCTCCGGATACGAAAGAACCAACCACCAGTCCGGTACCACCCACAACGGTAAGGGAACCGCTGGATACTGCAAACTGGTCTATGATGGTTCCATTGCCCTGCCGGATCGCCATCACCATGGCTACGGTACCAAGGATCGCTACCAGCGGAACAGCAATGTAACTGATCACAGTCAGTGAATCGATTCCAAAGTACGCAGATGCCGTCATACACACACCTGCCACGATAACCAGTATCCACATGGCTGTTTTGCTGTCACCAAACAGTTCTCCGGCTACCGGAATCGCAAACATGGCGATTCCCACGCCAAACCAGCCGATCTGTGTGAAACTGATCATAGCAGAGGAAAGGTAAGATCCCTTTTCTCCGAACGCTTTTATCGCCAGCAGATCCATGCTCATACCGGTTTTTGCTCCTACATATCCCAGCAGTCCGGTATACAGTCCCAGGATCACGCCACCAAAAATCAGTGACTGTAAAAATCCCCAGAAATCCATTCCCGCTGCCAGCTGCTGACCCGCCCACATACTGGCAGAAAAGAATGTAAAGCCAAGCATGATCATAAACATGGTCACAAAGCCTTTCTTTCCCTCGTCCGGTACGGCACGATCCGCATAGTCAATGTCTACTTTCTGTTTTGTTGCCATTTCTTTTTTCATTTTTTCTCCCGTCTCAGCGATTATATTTTTCCTGATTCATCTGTTTTCTCAAATCCTCCACCAAAAGTTACCTGCTGTTACAAGATATACTTGCGTAGTGCCTCGGTGAATTCATCGATCCGCTGCTGTGCCAGTTCTTTCAGTGTGATATTTTTCATACTTTCCACATAGCCCTGCTCCTGACGATACAGCCAGCTGCTGTCTGTCGGACGGATCTTCTCATAGTGGTTGGCATGAATCCAGTCTTCATAGCTGATTGGAAGAGAATAGCCAAGTTTTTCCTCCAGCAGTTCTCCAAAATCAATCTTGTCTGCCCGCTCTTTGATCCCATTCCAGAACTCCAGAACTTCCTCTACATGCTCGTGGATCTCATAGCGTCTCGCACCGCCATCATAGATAATACATTTTTCAAACAGAGGGCTGCACATGGAAAGTGTCTCCCGACGGAATTCCGGAGCCACGATACCACCCTTCCAGTAGAAATCCACATTCGGAAGGTTGATGCCGGACACCCCTTTATCCTCGTACATACCGAAGATTCCTTCATAATATACGGTAATAAATCCTTCAAACTCCGGCCAGAACTTCCGGATATCCCGGGTCAGATCTTCCAGGATCTCGATTCCTTTGGTTCCACCGATGGTGAAAATGATAATATTTCTCAGTTTTGCACCGTGATTCCGATAAAAATCGGTCACATAGCGAAGACAATGAATCAGGGTCTCACCACTGGCAATAATATCTCCTATCATCAATGTGCTGTCCGGAACCATCGTCAGCTTACTGTATTTGATCTCCAATCCCGCAATCTCTTCCTCCTGAAATACACGCTCACTGGATAAGAAACTGATATCATGCACACGAATGTGCTCCCGGTAGCAGCTCTCCTCCAGGGGATAATTCAGCGCACCGCGAAGAATCGATAAGATATTCGCCGTTGTCACTTTCTTCTGTTCTTTCAGATAGTATAACATCTGAGAAGTCGACGGAATCAGGCAGTTATAAACCTCATACCCGACAATCTCCGGTGTGTTCAGAAGTTTTCTTGTCTCCGCTTCCGATACCACATAATACTCATTCAGATAGTCCCCACCATCCAGACGATAACAGGCTACTCCCTGCTCATCAAATTCCGGTACCAGTGTTACGTTGTCCCAATTTTTCATATGATTGATCCTCTTTTGTTGTAATCGTCCTCCGATTACTTCTTCTTTTTAAAAAATGATATCACAACTCCCGTCTCTCTGTCTTCTGCAGGATTCTGAGGTGTTGTTCTCCGTTAATATTGTCCCGCTCCTGTCTGTCTTTGTCACCCGAACAGTCGCACTTCCACAATATATTACAGACATTCCCTGCCTTCGTCAAGGGAATTTTCTTCCTTTTTTCCGAATGCTTGACAGCCTTTTTTATTTGCTGTAAGGTAAGGGCATATTCAGCCGCCGAAGTCTGGTTGGAACATGCCCGGAAAAGACTTCGAACAATGAAAAACATCATTTATTTTATAGAAAGGTTGTAACAGCCGATGCACGCTGCTGCAAAAAAGGAATTTCTTATGGCCTCTGAGACCACACAAACCGCTGCTAATCCACTGGGATATCAGAAAGAATCCAAACTTCTGATACAGTTTGCCATCCCCTGCATCATCTCCATGCTGGTTACGGCTCTGTATAATATCGTCGATCAGATCTTTATCGGACAGGGTATCGGTATGCTGGGTAATGCCGCTACCAATATCGCCTTTCCACTGTCTACTTCCTGCACTGCTGTAAACATCTCGATCACATGATCCGCTACCGGTTCTACGATTGCTGCAAATAATTCCTTCTTGCCACGTTGTCCTCTCTTTCTGTAACAGTGTTATGTAACACTGTTATAAGTATAGATTTATCATTTTTCTTTGTTTTCCATATAAAATGTGATACAGTACATAACGTACGCGGGTATTTGGGGGACCTTTCTTCCATCTGTATCTGCAATTTTTTTGTAATCTGAACAACAGGGGGATTTTGTTTTGGAAACTTTAGAAAAAGAACATAACCGGATGGCTCTGAATGTAGCCGCACTGGCCGGAGATATCCTGCTGGCCAGTGGCGCGGAGATCTTCCGTGTAGAAGAGACCATCGACCGGATCGCGCATGCATATGGAATCGACTCCTGTGATCCTTTTGTCTTAAGCAGCGGATTTTTCCTTACAGCCGACAGTGATTCGGATCAAAACTTCGCCTGGGTGCGTCATATTCCGCTGAGTGCTACCCGTCTTGACCGGGTAACCGCGGTCAATCAGCTCTCAAGGGAAATCGAACATGGTGCGTATACACCGGAAGAAGCCTATCAGAAACTGCAGGAGATTCAACAGCTCCCGGAAAAGAAAACGCTCTATCAGATCCTGGCATCCGGCGTGGGCAGTGGATGTTTCTGTTATCTTTTCGGCGGAGATCCTATAGATTGTATCGTGGCCTTTATCGCCGGGCTGTTGTTATATGTCTACCTGCTTTGTCTGGTAAAGGGACATCTGTCAAAGATTGCCACTAATATATCCGGAGGGATGTTTGTCACTTTTATCGCAGTGCTGATCTATCAGCTGGGACTGGGACACCACCTCAGTGAGATCATCATCGGCTCGATCATCCCGCTGGTTCCCGGCGTGGCTTTTACGAACGGTATCCGTGATATCGCCGATCAGGATTACATCGCAGGCGCTGTCCGGATGCTGGACGCTTTACTTGTTACTTTCAGTATTGCGATGGGCGTAGGTCTTGTCATGATCGGATATCACCATATCGTGGGGGGTGTGGTTCTTCCGTGAGATTTCTTTCTGCCTTTATATATTCTGATTTTTATCTTCAACACACGAAAGCCTGTTTGGAAAATCCTTCCTGCAAGATATGCTTCACAGTTTGCAGGAAATCTTTTTCACATGAGCTTTACAGGGAGGTTTGTTTTGTCCGTACATCTTTTTTTCGAATTTCTCACCGCTTTCGCAGGCACCATCGCTTTTGCTTTGTTATTCCAGGTGCCGAAGGAGTATTATGTAAACTGTGGTTTTGCTGGCGCATGTGGTTGGATCTGCTATAAGCTGCTGCTTTCCGGCTGTGGACTCTTTGGTTCTACTTTTTTTGCTACTGTGCTCGTGGTTTTTATCTCCCGGCTCAGTGCCGTTCAGAGACACTGTCCGGTGACTGTTTTTTTGGTTGCCGGTATCTTTCCACTGGTTCCCGGGGCCGGCATCTACTGGACTGCCTACTATGTCGTAACCGACCAGTTGGCAAAAGCTTCTGCCCGTGGATTTCAGACGCTGAAGATCGCTGTTGCGATCGTCCTCGGCATTCTCTTCGTCTTTGAATTCCCGCAAAAATGGTTCCGCTGGGCAGACCGCCGTTAACTTTCGCGTAAACACAGACTTTATTGTATTATTCGCGTAAACAAACTCCATCAGCCGGACCAATTATTACTATGCAATGTAAAAAAAGACATCCGTTCCTGATAGCAGAGAAAATTCATGCTATGTAAGAACGGATGTCTTTTGGCGATTTGATTTTTGTTCTGTAACTTGCTCTCGTTACAAATTATTATGGCTTACTCCTCAACAACAACTTCCATACCGGAAAGGCTCTTCACGGTATAATTTCCATTTCTACCTCTTACTTTCAGACGAATCTGGTCTCCTTCCCGTTTTGCGGTCGCGGTCATTACCGTCTCTCCTTTCAGATCCGGAATCTCTACCGTAGTTTCCGCGCCGTCTGTGAAAGATGACACTACCAGTGTTACACCGTCTGCATAATCGTAATCCGGTCTCTGATCATTTGTTCCCAGTGGCAGGATAGTGTTCGGGCGGATCATTATCGGCAGACTGTGGTAGTTATGCGTCTCTTTCTGCCACTTTCCTCCAATCACCTCAACTCCTGTGATCAGATTATACCAGGTTCCTTCCGGCAGATAATACTGGACTTCTCCGCTTTCTTTAAAGATCGGAGCCACCAGCAGGGAATCGCCGAACATATACTGACGGTCCAGTGTATCGCAGGCACGATCCTCCGGAAAATCCAGGATCATCGGGCGCAGTACCGGTCTTCCTTCTTTATGAGAACGCACTGCCTGTCCGTACAGATACGGCATCAGACGACATTTCAGATTCACGAATTCTTTCAGGATCTCGCAGGCTTCGTCATCAAACAGCCACGGTACACGATAGGAAGAAGATCCATGGAGACGGCTGTGGGAGCTTAACAGACCAAACTGACACCATCTCTTATAGATATCTGCCGGTGCGGTACTCTCAAATCCGCTGATATCATGACTCCAGAAGCCGAATCCGCCCAGGGACAAAGACAGGCCGCCGCGAAGTGTCTCTGCCATGGATACATACGTTGCCGAGCAGTCTCCGCCCCAATGTGCCGGGAACTGCTGACCGCCAACCGTAGCGGAACGGGCAAATAATATCGCTTCTCCCTTTCCACGTTCCCGCTCTAACAGTTCAAAAACAGCCTGATTATACAGATACGTATAATAGTTGTGCATTTTTACCGGATCGGAATGGTCAAAGTACTCGATATCTTTTACCGGGATTCTCTCACCGAAGTCTGTCTTAAAGCAGTCCACGCCCATGTCCAACAGTGTCTTTAACTTGCCCTGATACCAGATTACAGCGTCAGGATTGGTAAAATCTAGCAGTGCCATACCCGGCTGCCACAGATCCGTCTGCCATACGCTTCCATCTTTCTTTTTCACCAGATATCCATGCTCTTTTCCTTCTTTAAACAGACAGGATTTCTGCCCGATGTATGGATTGATCCAGACACAGATGTGAAGGCCACGGTCATGATACCGTTTCAGCATTCCTTTCGGATCCGGGAATGTGGCAGGATCCCACTCAAAGTTACACCATTCATACGCATCCATCCAGTAACAGTCAAAATGGAACACATGCAGCGGAATCTCCCGGTCTGCCATGCCCTGAATAAAGCTGGACGTGGTTGCCTCATCATAATTGGTGGTAAAGGATGTGGTCAGCCACAGACCAAAGGACCATGCCGGAGGCAGTGCCGGTTTTCCGGTCAGTTCGGTATATTTTTCTACTGTTCCCATCGGAGTTTTTCCACTGATCACATAGTAATCCAGCCGTTCCCCTTCTACAGAAAACTGCATCCGTTCTACTTTCTCGCTGGCAATCTCATACGCTACGTCACCTTCGTTGTCAACCAGAACACCATATCCTTTATTGGTCACATAGAACGGAATATTTTTATAAGCGATCTCACTGGCCGTACCGCCGTCCTCGTTCCACATCTCCACGATCTGTCCGTTTTTCACAAATGGTGTGAAACGCTCGCCAAGGCCATACACATATTCATCCACATCCAGCAACAGCTGATCCAGCATATAGTTCTTTCCGGTCTCTGTATTCTGCATATAAGCCAGGTTACGGAAGCTGGACTCTGTCAGGAAGGTATCTCCCTCATAAAATGCCATCTTATAGCTGTTCGGTGCTTTGTCGATCACAGCCTTCAGAGAACCTGTCTGATAGATCAGCTGATCTTCGGTCTCCTCGATACTGGCATTGGCTGTTCCTGTATAAATCTTTGCAAATGGACCATTGTATACGGCGCCATCATGATGAACAACAGATACTTTGATCACTCCGTCCATCGGACTGGATAATGTAACTGTTAGAAGCGGAATATTCAGACAGCTTCCTCTGTCAACAATATGCGCACAAGGGATATACATCGTCAGTTCCTGACCGTACACCCGATGGCTTCCATATTCTACTGCATAAGCTGCTTTCATCTCATCTCGAAGCAGCCAATATCCATTAGTAAATTTCATGATTCTGTATCTCCTTTACATTATATCTGTTCTTACCCCTGAGAAATCTTCTTTTTCCAGACGATTCTCCCTTTATTTCCTTTATTATAGAAACTTTCCGTACAAAACACAAGCGATGTTTCGCAGGATTTAGATTCTACTTTCCTTGTCAAATCCCTCTATCTGTGTATAATAAATCTCAGAATATCTAATAATACAGCACGCAAAGGAGAGGCTCTAATGGAAAACATTAAAATCGGATACATCGGTCTTGGATGCCGCGGAAAAGACCTGCTGGAAAATATCGTTCTGGCACAGAAAGAACAGGTAACTGCTGTCTGTGATATCTACGAAGACCGTGCACAGGAGGGAGCTAAAGTAGTGGAGGCTGCCGGACAGCCAACCCCATTTGTTTCTATCGATTATAAAGAAGTTATTGCAAACAAAGAAGTCAATACGATCATTATCGCAACTGCCTGGGAATCTCATGTGGAGATCGCACTGGCAGCCATGTATGCCGGTAAAGCGGTCGCTATGGAAGTTGGCGGCGCTTATTCGCTGGAAGACTGCTACAAGCTGGTCGATGCTTACGAAAAAACCAAAACCCCGTTTATGTTCCTGGAAAACTGCTGCTTCGGCCGCAGAGAACTGATGGTGTTAAACATGGTAGAACAGGGCGTGCTCGGAGAAATCGTTCACTGCGCCGGAGGATATCAGCATGATCTGCGGGATGAGATTGCTTTCGGAAAAGAAAACAGACATTACCGCCTGAGAAACTATCTGTCCAGAAACTGCGAAAACTATCCAACTCACGATCTTGGTCCGATTGCCAAGATTCTGAACATCAACCACGGAAACCGGATGCTGACACTGTCTTCCTTCGCTTCCAAATCTGCAGGACTCCACGAATTCATTCTGCAGAATAAGAGCGATGACGAGAAACTGAAACAGGCTCACTTTGCCCAGGGAGATATCATCACCACCATGATTCACTGCGCAAACGGCGAAACCATCCAGCTGACCCTGGATACCACACTGCCAAGATACTACAGCCGCAACTTCACCGTCCGCGGAACCCGTGGAATGTACGAAGAAGCTACCGATTCCGTCTTCCTCGACCGCAAAGAAGACCGTGATCACGACTTCGACTGGAGAAAAGAATGCAGCGGAAACGCCGATGAATACGCAAAAACCTATGACCACCCGATCTGGAAAAAATTTCTTGAAGAAGGCGTTCAGGGCAGCCACGGCGGCATGGACTGGCTGGAATTCGAACAGTTCTTCCAGTGCCTGCGCGACGATGCCCCGATGCCTGTAGACGTCTACGATGCCGCCTCCTGGATGGCCATCACCGCCCTCTCCGAAATGTCCGTTGCCCGCGGCGGTGCCGTAGTAAACATCCCAGACTTCACCAACGGAAAATGGGCTATGGAACTGGTGAAATAACATAACAGTTCAAATCCCTATAAGCACGGACTTTGGCTTGTTGTTCACGTAAATATGTAAAGGATTTCTGTGAGATGTATCACTTGTCATCTCCAGAAACCCTTTTTATTCTCTGTCAAAATTTGCACTACTTATTTTTCTCTCCCCATATTGTGTTATAAAAAATTTCCGGAAAATATTCACATAGTTTATGAAACTAGGAGATGCTTTTTCAAATGTACTCTGACCCCTGCCCACGTTGTGCCTCTCACAGGAGCCCGGGGACTGGCGCGTCCGTCTTATATACCCTCTCCCTTATATCTGGCAAAATCCCCAAAAATTTTTCAAAAATCTTGTACTATTTACCATCCCAACCCCCTGGAACCATTTCCATTTATCCCTTATAATACTCTTCAGAGTCAAATGATAATACATTTACAACAGGGGATTTTTACAATGAAAAAAATAGCACTTATCACTGACGGATGGCAGCGCTACGTCACCGGTGCCTGGATCATCGGTTACCGGCAGTACCTCCAGGAACACCAGCTGGACGCAGACCTCTATGTCTTCCACAGCTTTGGAAACTTCAGTAAAGACGAAAAATATAATCAGGGAGAATACAACATCTATAACCTTCCACGTCTGGAAGACTTCGATGGTATCATCCTGGATCTCGCTACGGTTACAGACCGACAGATCATAGACCGGATCGTGGCCCGGGTACAGGCCAGCAAAGTTCCGGCTGTCTCTCTCCTGGAGAAACATCCAGGACTGGCATATTCCGGAATCAACGACTCCGAAGCCATGTGCCATGTAACAGAACACCTGATTCTGGAACACGGATGTCAAAAGCTGAATTACATCGGCGGCCCGCAAAACAATATTGAAAATAGCTGGCGGCTGAAAGGTTTTAAAGAAGCACTCTCCAGACAGCAGATACCACTGGATGAAAACCGGATCACACACCGCAACTATGAAATCGAAGGCGGTATTCAGGCTTTTCGCTTCTTTCTGAAGCAGAATCTTCTCCCGGATGCCTTTATCTGTGCCAATGATAATCTGGCCGTAGGCATCTGCATGGAAGCAAAAGCACATGGTTACCGGGTACCGGAAGATTTTCTAGTTACCGGTTTTGATAATCTGGATAAGGCATCTTACTACGAGCCGCGGATCACCACTGTAGAATTCAGCAAAGAAGAAGTCATGTACAACGGCATGAAACTGCTGCATAAGATCTGGAACGGAGAACCTCATGAAAACTATATCTACGCCCAGACCCGCTATATCTTCCAGGAAAGCTGTCACTGTATTTCCCAGTGTCCTCCGGATCGTGGTCAGTATGTCATCGACCGGATCACGGATGAAGTCAGCCGGATGGATATGCAAAACTGGATAATGAATCTGAAGCTGCAGCTGATCGATGCAGAAAGCTATTCCGAAATGGCCTTGTGTCTGCAGCGAAGTCTTGCCTCCCACGGCTGTGAGAATATGGCTGTCCTGATGAACCCGGATATCTATATGTATGAAAAAGTAGATGATCCCATCGAGATTCCGGACGCTGCCTATGAGACCTCAGGATATCCCGACCAGATGAAAACCGTTCCCGGAGTAAAGGGCAATCATATCCGCCCCCGTGTCCGTCTGGACTGTGGCCAGCTGTTCCCGAATGACCTGGAAGAAAATGACTCGACTCCTTCTTCTGTATATCTGTTTTCTCCCCTTCACTTCCGTGACCGGGAGGTAGGATATCTGGTATTTAAAAACTGTGACTATTTACTGGATAATCATTTTCTTTCGGAGACCATTCATGCGTTCCAGAACGCTGTGGAATCTCTGTATGCAAGACTGACCCTGAAAAAAATGAACAAACGGCTCTCCCAGCTGTATATCCGGGATTCTCTTACAGGCCTCTACAACCGGATGGCCTACGATCAGCTGGCAAAACCACTGTACCGGAAATGTCTTCTGGAAGAACGCTGTGCCGGAATCATGTTTGTGGATGCCGATCATCTGAAATACATCAATGATACTTTCGGACACGATATGGGCAATCAGGCGATTCTTCTCGTTGCCACCTCCCTGAAAAACACCTGTCCGCCATCCGCCATTTCCATGCGCTACGGCGGAGATGAATTTGTGATTATCATTCCGGACTACACCCGGGCACAGATGCGGGAGCTGGAACGCGAGATTCAAAACGCTCTTTCTACACTCAGTCAGTCCAGTGACCTCGTCTTCTCCGTAGAAGCCAGCATCGGTTATGTGATTGCAGACGATCCGAGCCAGTCTCTGGACTACTACATCAATCTGGCTGATGAAGAGATGTATAACATCAAAAAGGCCAAACACGTAGCGCGCTAAGCGCAAACTTTGGCTCGCTGTTCGCACCGATCAAAATCGATTTACCTGACTAATGATTGATATATGGAAACAAAAATCCAGAAGATTTTACGATATACCTGTTTTTTATCTCGTAAGATCTTCTGGATTTTTACTTTTTACTGTTTCTGTCACATTTCCGTGACATGATTTTTCAAACACGCTCTAGCACACTCTAAGGGACTTTGTTCATTTATAAAGCCCAACACGCTTTGTTTTTATCTCCCACAGTTCCCGCACAAAACTCCACAGTGGCAACAGATACAGATAACACGCCGCACAGACACTCGAAGTCGGTGCTCCGATCGCAGCCAGCGGTACCGCTCCCGCGATGGACCAGGGAATCAGCGGAGCAATCACCCGCAGATTCGACAGGATTCCGCCTCCGCTCATCAGCCGATTCACCGTTTCTTCCTTCGCTGTAAATCCGCTCCATGCAACTCTCAGCAGTTCCGCCACCGGCAATCCCTGTACCAGAACACTGATCATTCCGGCACAGATGGCACTGACTCCCAGCGTGATCTTCACATTTACCCGCTTTACTGACAGAATCAGTACACATAGCACAGGAAGCAGTGTTCACAGCTCCTTCTTCTCCTCCCTGTCCGGACAATCCAAGTCCCCCATAGATCAGACAGGTGATTCCGAAAGAAATCCAGGCACTTTTTGCCATCTGTTTCAGATTGTCAAAAAGATCTGTCCCTGTCAACTCACTGACCAAAAGTGCGCTGGTCGATACCGGAGAACAACGGTCTCCAAAATAAATCCCTGCCAGTATGGCTCCACCTTCTAATATCGTGGAAATCCCCATACTTTTTGCCATGGTCATGCAGATCACTCCCATCGTTGCCACGCTGCCAAAAGAGGTTCCTGTCAGAAAAGAAATCAGACAGCACAGCAGAAACGACACAAGCAGCATCCATTCCCTCATTTCTCTTCCTACATACAAAGCAATACCCCGATCAGCAGACACCCTTGCGCTATCGCATTGGTGATCTGCTCGATCCAGTTATTACGCACCTTCGTACCATCCAGCTTACATGCAAAGATACTCATACAGATCATTCCCATCACCGTAATCCCGAAAAAGATACCTGCCGGAATGGAAAAAATCAGCTGTTTCAGCACGGACAAGCTGGCACCACCGGTAAAAATCCCGATCAGAATCAATAAAAATCCCACCGGCATCACAAAACGCATCTGGCGGTTCATCCAGGCATAGTCTTTTCTGGTTGCTGCAAGAATGATCTTCCAGATCACTTTTCCAAGACCTGCCAGTGTACAGCAGATCACTCCCGTCAGAAAGAGTGGATTTTTGTACCTCACCCCGATCACTACCATGGCACTGCAAAAGAAAAGTACCGGAAGTGCATCAAAGAGGGCCAGAGACAGGGGAAAATCTTCGTAATTTTTCTTTTTACTCATCGCTCTCACCCGGCCTTATCCCAGCAGCCATTTGTATTTTGCCACGCTGTATAACGGGATCAGCGGAATCAGGATCGGTGTGGATTTTACGTATTTCTGATATTCCGGATCACTGCCATAGTTTTTGTTCTGTCGGATCTCCAGTCGTCTGGCACCGCCGAACATAATGTATACGATGCAAACCCAGCCGCCGATGGCTGCCACCCACTGCCATACACCTTGCAGCGCGGTAACACCGGATACGAAGACACCGGTCCAGATCAGGACTTCTCCGAAATAATTCGGACAACGGACGATACGAAACAATCCTACATCACAAAAACGCTTCGGATGTTCTTTTTTGAATTTGTTCTTGGTCAGATCGGAAGCAGACTCCAGAACGATACCCAGGATCATAATAATCGTTCCAACGATTGCCACTCCGTCGGTACCGGCCTGATTTTCTAGACGGAACAGTACCGGGGATGCCTCACAGACATACAACAGTGCACAGGATACCCAGACTACGATCTTTAAAAACAGGTTCATATCGGAACCGTCCTTGATCTCATGTTTCATGGTGTTCTGGTATGACGCACTCCGTTTTTCACGGATCATCAGGTAACCGCCCAGTCTGCATCCATAAAGGATCAGTAAGATGGACAGGATTACCGTCACCGGTGTCAGACTTCCCCGAAACAGGATCAGAAGTGCCACACCGATGCCGGCAATAGCAAAACCATACCCCAGAGAAATAAACCAGACAAACTTCTTAAATCCGATCGCACTGATGATCAGTGCCACCAGGAATAAAATAAGAAACTGCATTGCAAAAACCTCTTTTCTTTTTATTTTTTATCCGTCAGAACCTTTCTGCACAGATACGGGCCGGAGGCTGCAACCGTTCCTTCGGCGTTATCATCCATTTTATCACATTCTATATGGATAGACTATTGCAAAACCAAATCTTAATCATCATATTCATCTTCCCAGTAGTCATAGGCGTCGTCATATCCGTCATCATAGTCTCCGTCTCCAAAGTCCTCTGCCCACTCTTCCGCAAAATCATCCGGATCATCATAGTCATATACATCATAAGGATCCGTCTTTTTCCCGGAATAAGAACCACTGTAAGAGCCGCCAAAAGAGCCGCCAAATGACCCGGAACCACTTCCACCGGCCGATCCATGGAAAGATCCATAGCCGCTTCCGCCAGAACTACTTCCACCATTGTGCTTTGTGCTGCCACTGCCGCTGGCATCCGACTCCTCTTTCTCCGGTACCTCGACCCCCGGTCTTGTGGAATAAACCAGATCGGTATTTTCATACAGATCAACGCCATCTTCTTC
>ERZ773183.1540-NODE-1540-length-18943-cov-12.812950_pt1 | contig 18943 bp, 10 predicted proteins | sample MGYA00580532_ERZ773183 | MGnify/ENA primary metagenome ERZ773183 (study PRJEB29015, sample SAMEA2737791) | human gut metagenome | biome: human gut; feature: human-associated habitat; material: faeces | place: China | collected 2012 ... | reverse complement strand
TTAAATACAGCGACTACAGAGCAGATGGGATATGGTATTTTTTCTTTTTTCGTCTCCACGAAATCTACATATTAACAGATTTCTGCTCCTGCTGGCATCTTCTTTTCTGGAACCATAAGAGATAATTCTCCATTTTCATCCTCAGCACACAAAAGCATACCTTCAGAAAGAACTCCAGCTAATTTAGCAGGTTTTAAGTTCACAAGTACCATAACTTTCTTGCCAACCATTTCTTCTGCACTATAATGTTTCTTGATACCGGAAACAATCTGTTTTACCTGGCTTCCAATCTTAACCTGAGAACAGAGAAGTTTTTTGGACTTCTTTACTTCCTCGCAGGCAATGATCTCGCCAACCTGGAACTGCATTTTTTCAAAATCATCAAATGTAATCTCTTCTTTAGCTTCGATATCAATTACAGGTTCATCATCTTTTTTCTCTTCTTCTGCTTCCTTTGTCTGTTTTGAAGCATTCAGTTCCTCAACTTTTGCCTGTACTTCTTTTGCATCAAGTCTTGCGAAAAGAATTTCCGGTTTATCTGTTACCTTATTACCAGACTTGTAAAGGCCAAACATCTCAAGTTCATCCATGCTTCTTTCAGAAGAATTAAGCTGGGCAAAGATTCTTTCTGCTGTTTCCGGCATGAACGGAGTAAGTAAGGAAGCACCGATCGTGATGCTCTCTACTAAATTATAAAGGACAGTAGACAGTCTGTCTTTCTTCTCAGGATCTTTTGCTAAAGCCCATGGCATTGTCTCATCAATGTATTTATTACAACGTTTAAATAAGTTGAAAATCTCTGTCATAGCATCTGCTACTCTGAGTTTGGACATACATTTTACTACTTTATGCTTTGTATCTAATGCCACATCCATAAGATTCTTATCAAATCCATCTGTGACACCAGCATTGGCAACAACACCATTAAAGTATTTATTAGACATGGAAATAGTACGGTTAACAAGATTTCCAAGAGTATTCGCAAGGTCGGAATTCATACGTTCTACTAAAAGATCCCATGTAATAACACCATCATTTTCAAAAGGCATCTCATGAAGTACAAAATAGCGGACAGCATCTACACCAAATAACTCTACAAGATCATCTGCATAAATGACATTTCCTTTTGATTTACTCATCTTACCATCACCCTGTAATAACCAAGGATGACCAAATACCTGTTTTGGAAGTGGGAGATCTAATGCCATTAAGAAGATCGGCCAGTAAATTGTATGGAAACGAATAATATCTTTACCGATCAAATGCAAGTCTGCCGGCCAGTATTTCTTAAATAATTCTCCACTTTCCCCATCACAGTCATATCCAAGACCTGTGATATAGTTTGTTAATGCATCAAGCCATACATAAGTAACATGCTTTGGATCAAAATCTACAGGAATACCCCATGTGAAAGAAGTACGGGATACACATAAGTCCTGAAGTCCCGGTAAAAGGAAGTTATTCATCATCTCGTTCTTACGGGATTCTGGCTGAATAAAGTCAGGATGCTCATTAATATACTGAATCAGGCGGTCTGCATATTTACTCATACGGAAGAAATATGCCTCTTCCTTTGCAGGCTGGCATGGACGTCCACAATCCGGACACTTACCATCTACTAACTGAGATTCTGTAAAGAATGATTCACATGGTGTACAGTACATTCCTTCGTAATATCCCTTATAAATATCTCCTTTATCATACAGTTTTCTAAAAATCTTCTGAACCTGTTTCTCATGATCTTCATCTGTTGTACGGATAAACTTATCATAGGATGTATTCATTAAATCCCAGATTCTCTTAATCTCTTTTGCAGTATTGTCTACGAATTCCTTTGGAGAAATTCCAGCCTCTTCTGCCTTTAACTCAATCTTCTGGCCATGTTCATCGGTTCCTGTCTGGAAACGTACATCATAGCCTTCTTTTCTTTTAAATCTTGCAATTGCATCTGCTAAAACGATCTCATAAGTATTTCCAATATGAGGCTTACCTGATGTATAAGCAATCGCAGTCGTAATGTAATATGGTTTCTTACTCATTTATCTATATACCTCCTGTGCAACCTGTCCTTAGGTGTACTATCTATAGTCAAACATTTTTTATTATAAAATAAATCCGAATATTCGTCTATGGTTATTTTTCTGAAAAACTAATAGTTTTCCTGTATAATTCATAGTATAATACCAAATACTTTTCATCTTCTGATATAAAAATGATATAAAAGGAGGCCGCTATGAAGAAAAACCATCGTCACACACTATTTGCCAGCATCTGTTTTATTTTGCTTTCCGGAACCATCCTGTTTGGCTGCGGACAAGCTTCTACGCAAACTTCTTTAAAGCAAAAGAAGTTTGACCGCTTTCTTAACTCTTGTTTCAGGGAATATGCTGCTGAAAATACCGTCACTCTTCATTTTAAACTTTCGAATCCGTCTGCATATGGAATCAAAACCCCTGTCTCTCCAACCTATGGAGATTTTTCTTCCGATACTTTAAAAAAGAACTGCAGCCGTTCAAAAGAATTACTTCAAAAACTTTATACCTTTCCAACAAGCAGTCTGACAAAAAAGCAAAAACTTACTTGGCAGATTTTTCAGGATTATCTGAACGAATCTATTATGAACGAAAAATACATCCTTTATTCTTCCCCACTTGGCACAAACGGTTTACAGTCCGAAATTCCGGTAACGCTTTCTGAATACCGTCTGGATAACGAAAAAGACATAAAAGATTATCTTTCTCTTGTCAACCAGGTTCCTGAACTTTTTACTCAAATTCTTGATTTTGAACAGGAACGGAGAAATGCAGGTCTCATAAGCCCTTCTTTTGTAATTTCTGATACCATTGATCAGATTGATCAGTTTCTAAATGCAAGTGAAGAAAATAATCCCCTCATCCAAAGCTTTGAGGACCGTTTAACTGAGGTAGAATCTTTAAGTAAAGACCAGAAAGCAAGTTATATTGCAAATAACCGTCTGCTTGTTACAGATAAAGTTCTCCCTGCATATAAATCACTGAAAACTTCTTTACAAGCTTATACAAATGATTCAAAAAATACTTCTTCTAAAGAAAGACTTTGCGAATATAAAAATGGGCAGGATTATTATAAATTTTTGCTTATGTCTAATGTAGGGACAGATTTTTCTCCAGAAGACTGTATTACTATTTTAGAATCACAGTTAAAAAATACAGTAAAAGATATTTCTTCTCTCACTACAAAGAATAAGGATTTGTATACAGAATATCTCTCTGCAACTCCTGCTCTTTCTGCACCAAAAGAAATTATGAACACGTTAAAAAATGATTCGCTAATCGACTTTCCGGAAATAAAAAATATTTCCTGCCAGCTCAAAAATGTTCCTGATGCACTCTCCGGTACTTCCGCCTGTGCATTCTACCTTGTACCGCCAATCGACAGCACCAAAGATAATATCATTTACATAAATAAAAGCCGCGTGGATTCTAATGAATTATTTTCTACCCTTGCACACGAAGGCTATCCAGGACATCTGTATCAGACAAATTATTTTTTAACTACGAATCCTTCTCCCCTTCGGACATTTCTCCACTGCGCCGGCTATGATGAAGGCTGGGGAACTTACGCTCAGCTATACAGCTATAACTTTATTGAATTTAAAAATGTCGATGAACAAACAACAAAGCAGCTCCGCCAGCTTTACCGGGATAATGACCTGCTCTCGCTATCCTTATCCTCTCTCTGCGATCTGTATGTAAATTATAAAAATTATGATGAAAATGCTCTGGCAAATTACTTACAGACTTACGGTATAGACAAGGACAGCGCTCAAAATCTTTATCGTTATGTCATTGAAAATCCGACAACTTACCTCTCCTACAGCATCGGCTACTATGAATTAGATCAATTAAAACAAACTATGTCTGATTCCCTCGGAAAAGCTTTTAAAATTTGTGATTTTCATGAAGCAGTTCTGAATGTTGGTTCCTGCAATTTTTCAATTTTAAGACAGGAAATAGAAAAAGAAACAGAAATTCTCAGTAATGTTTCTTAAAAGATATATGTAAATACCCTTGATTTTTAAATATTTTTAATATTTTTTCTCACAATTAGTCATTTTATTTGTTTTGAATAATTGACATTTCAATCCTTCATTGCTATACTAAGAACGATTGTTGAAAAATTGGTATTAGTTAATTCAAATATAACTTAGGAGGTATTACAATGGAAACATATGGTATCGAGAAACTTGGGATTGTGAATCCTAAAGCAGTTTACCGCAACTTAACACCTGCACAGTTAACAGAGGCAGCTTTAAGAAGAGGAGAGGGCAAACTCTCTAATACAGGCGCACTCGTTGTAACTACAGGTAAATATACAGGACGTTCTCCTAAAGATAAATTCATCGTTGATACTCCTTCTGTTCATGATGACATTGCATGGGGAAGCGTTAACGTTCCTATCACTCAGGAGAAGTTCAATGCTATCCGTTCAAAAGTAGTTGCTTACCTTCAGAACAGAGAAATCTTCATCTTTGATGGTAAGGCTGGTGCTGATCCTGTCTGCACAAGAAAGTTCCGTATCATTAACGAGTTAGCAAGCCAGAATCTTTTCATTCATGAGCTTTTAATTCGTCCTACAGCAGAAGAATTAGAAAACTACGGCGAAGCTGATTTCACAATCTTTGTTGCACCTGGATTCAAGTGTATTCCAGAAATCGATGGAACTCATTCTGAAGCAGCTATCATCGTTGACTATGAACAGAAACAGGTAGTAATCTGTGGTTCTCAGTACTCAGGAGAAATTAAGAAGTCTGTATTCTCTGTAATGAACTTCTTAATGCCAAAAGAAGGCGTACTTCCAATGCACTGCTCCGCTAACATGGATCCTGAAACTCATGAAACAGCAGTATTCTTCGGTTTATCCGGAACAGGTAAGACTACTCTTTCCGCTGACCCTAACCGTAAATTAATCGGTGATGATGAACATGGCTGGTCTGACAGAGGAATCTTCAACTTCGAAGGTGGATGTTACGCTAAATGTATCAACTTAAGCGCTGAAAATGAACCAGAAATCTACAACGCTATCAAGTTCGGAAGCCTTGTAGAGAACGTTGTCATGGATGACGAAACTCGTGAATTTGATTTTGATGATGGATCTCTTACAGAGAATACTCGTGTAGGATACCCAGTTGATTATATTTCTAACGCACAGATCCCTGGTGTTGGCGGAATCCCTAAAGTAGTTATCTTCTTAACTGCTGATGCATTCGGTGTACTTCCTCCAATCTCCAGATTAGATGAGAACGCTGCTATGTACCACTTCGTAACAGGATTCACATCCAAACTTGCTGGTACAGAACGTGGAATCACAGAACCACAGCCAACATTCTCCACATTATTCGGTGAACCATTCATGCCAATGGATCCATCTGTATACGCTAACATGCTTGGAGAAAGAATTGAAAAATACAACACAAAAGTATATCTTGTAAACACAGGATGGACAGGCGGTCCTTACGGAGTAGGAAGCCGTATGAAGTTAAAATATACTCGTGCAATGGTAACTGCAGCATTAAACGGAACATTTGATGATGTAGGGTACAAACATGATGAAGTATTTAACGTAGACATTCCTCAGACATGTCCTAACGTACCTTCTGAAATCATGAACCCTCGTGACACATGGGAAGATAAAGCTGCTTACGATGCACAGGCTAAAAAGCTTGCTAAGATGTTCCAGGATAACTTCACTAAGAAATATCCTAACATGCCAAAGAATATCGCAGAAGCAGGTCCAAAAGCTGACTAATTGATACTCCAAAAAATCCCAGTAAAGGAAAGGCTAAAAAGCCTTCCCCTTACTGGGATTTTTTTAATTTTAATCACTACTGGAGATGCCAAAATATTCGATTACCAGACATCCCCTGTTATTTATTATGTAATTATTGATATACATATACGTATGTATCACTGGATACTTTCTTTGTTAAATTAGGAACTATTTTAATATAGTAAAAATCTTTAGCCGTTCTAAATTTCTTTTTCTTAAAACTTGAAATTGTAACAGTCGTTCCTGGTTTTACTTTCTTATACTTCTTATATCCAGTATCTCTCTTCTTAGACATATAAAGTGTAAAACTCATTATTCCTTTAAACTTTGCCTTTTTAGGAATCTTAATAATAAATCTCTTTGTATTATTATTCAAATATTTCGTTTTTGATTTAAATGCCTTTCTGTTTAAATTCACAAATGCTCTAGGACTTGAAAGTGTACCGTATGTTGTCTGTCCATTTACTGTAATATAGCTAACTGCTCTTACATAATATGCCTGATTCTTTTTAATATTAAAATCTACATATCTATAAGACGATGCATAATAATAAGATTCTACATTTTTATATGCAATCTGTTTACCTTTATAATTATATAATCTAAGCTGAACACCTGATACATCTTGTGGAACAACAACTTTAAAACTCGCCGTATTATTATATGGATAACTACTTAATGCAAAATAATCTTTTGTTACATCTGTCATTACTGTTGCTTCTGGAGCTTCCACACCTGCTTCTATGACTGCTCCTTTTTCCGCTGCACTTACTGGAACCTGAAGTGCGAATACCATCATCAATGCCATTGCAAATGCAAAGATCTTTGTAAATTTCTTCATATTTCATATCCTCCTTTTTATGGTGTTTTCATTATTTACACTATATTTATAATAGCATAACTGCACTAAAACTTCAATATTTATCGTTATGTTTTTATGCATTTTATCATCTTTACAAATCTCTTATAATTTTTCATCGTCATTTTATCTTTTTTGACAAAGAAAGCTCTCCTATAACTGTCTCTTTTTATTTTATCTTTATTATTCAGATGCAAGCTCCCGAATTGCTTCGATTCCCTGTTTAATTTCCTCTATCGTATTAAAACTTGAGAAACTAAAACGGACAACGCCCTGTTCCGTTGTTCCCAGCGCCTCATGCATAAGCGGTGCACAGTGCGCTCCTGCTCTTGTTGCAATTCCATAATCTTCCCAAAGAATTTCACTAACCTTTCCTGCATCCTCGTCCCAAATATTTAACGATACTACAGGCGCTCTTTTTTCTTGGTCAAAGTTACCATACACTCTCACACCCTCAATACGACGCACTCCCTCATAAAATGTCTTCGTAAGAAGCGCTTCTTTTGTATATAACTTTTCCAGGCCTTCCTTCTTCAGATATTTAAGTGAAGCATTTAAACCAGCAATCCCATGTGCATTTATCGTTCCGGCTTCCAGAAGTTCCGGCATAAACCGCGGCTGCTCTTTATCAAAAGAATGGATTCCGCTTCCACCTACTTTTAATGGGCGAATTGTTGTTCCCTTTCTAAGACAGATTCCCCCCGTTCCCTGCGGTCCAAACAATCCTTTATGCCCGGTAAAGCACAATGCATCAATGTTCATTGCCTGCATATCTATAGGAAGAATTCCTGCTGACTGTGAAGCATCAACAATAAAATGTAATCCATGACGTTTACATGCTTCTCCTATCCTATATAAATTAAGCGCTGTGCCTGTTACATTCGATGCATGCGTACAAACAACCGCTTCCGTATCCGGACGAATCGCCTCTTCAAAAGCTTCACTGGAAATCAACCCATTCTCATCAAGTGGCAAAACAGTAAGCGCAACCCCTGTCTGTTCTTTTAAATATAACGGACGAAGTACCGAATTATGTTCCATAACCGTTGTCACAACATGATCCCCCGGCTGAATCATCCCATTAATTGCTGTATTTAAAGCTTCCGTTGCATTAGACATAAACGCAATCTGCTCCGGTCCCTCTCCATTAAAAAGTTCATTCAATAATTCTCTCGTTTCATAGGCCATTCGCATACTATGTAAAGATGCATCATAAGCACCTCTTCCTGCATTCCCCAAATTCATGATAGCATCTGAAACAGCCTGTGCTACTCCATCTGGTTTCTTTAATGTTGTTGCCGCATTATCAAAATATATCATGCTTTTCCTCCTCGTATACTAACTAATACCATGCCAATACCAAAGAAAATATCATTGCCTTTGAAATTCATTGCAAATTGCATAACAAATTGCACAGCATATTTATCAACACTTACTTTTTCAAGAACGCCTCAGCCTTCTGTCTGAATATATTATCACACTTACCGCATTTTTCTCAACATTTATTCCTTTTTTATTGAACAATTTCCATTAGATGGTTTTCTTACGCAAACTCCTTGTATTTTGCCCGAAAAAATGGTAACATAATTTGATTGCAACTATTCAGATTCGTTTCATTATAACTGAAACACTGAATAATTTTGCCTCACTATATTTTTAGAAAGGAAGAACTTCCCATGAGAAATGATGAAAAAATTGATATCAATCTCACCATCGAAGAAACCCAGGATAATTTATCGGAAGAAGAACTGGCTCAGCAGGACTATGAAACTGCCCTCCGATATATTAATATAGCGGAACATATGAATAAATTTGAAGACCAGGGCAAATATTATCATCGTGCTATCCAATATTTAAAAAAAGTCAAACCTTATAAAGATGTGCGGCCACTTCTTAGAGAACTCAAGAAAAAGAAGTTCAACACACGCGCAGAAGGGAAAATAGAATTATATAAAGAAGCATGTCATATTCGTGATAAAGCAAAAACACCGAATGACTACTACTCTGCTCAAACAATCTTTTCTCGTATTTACCACTATGAGCAGACACATCCCCTCGTTGAAAAATGGACAGAGCCTTCTGTATATGCAGAAGCCATCAAGTGTAATGATTCCGAAGCACAGATGAAACTCTGTGAAAAGCTTGCAGATGAGAAGGCCTCCCAGTTAAAACATCACAGTCTTTTTGTAAGCTGTACCTTCATTGTTTGTATACTTGCAGTACTGTTTTTCACTCGGACAGTTTCCTTTAGGCAATGTCTCGCCGGCATTTACTCACATACAGGAAACTATGAAAAAACATGGCAGAATTACGAAATTGTTTATACAAAGAACAAAGATATTTCCGCCCATGAAAAAGCATTAGAATATCGTTACAAATCTGCAAAACAAGCTTATAAAAATGGAGACGAGAATACCGCCTATAAAAATTATAATGCACTTTCTAAAGAAGACTATAAAGACAGCGAATCTAAATTTGTTGCATTAGAAAAAGCACGCGTTAAAAATACTAAAATAGGAGAAGTAATTCCTTTTGCCCATATGGACTGGAGAGTACTCGATAAAAAAGATGGAAAAGTACTTTTACTCAAAGATAATGCTTTCGGTTCAACACCATTTGATGAAAAAGGGCAGAATGTAACTTGGGAATCTTCTTCCGTACGTAAATGGCTTAACAAAGATTTTCTTCAGGAAAGTTTCACTGAAAACGAACGGAACAGTATTTTAGAAACAACTGTAAAAAACACACCAAACGCAACCTATAAAACTCTAGCAGGTAATAATACGAAAGATAAATTCTTCTTACTTAGCTGCGATGAAGTTGCAAAATATTATGATGCCATTCATGAAACAAAAAGCTGTTGGTGGCTTCGTACTCCAGGAGCAGCCGAAAACTCTATGAGCTTTGTATACAAAGATAAAACCGTTATGGATTATGGATATGAAGTAACCAATACTAATATCACTGTAAAACCAGCAATGTGGTTAAATATAGAATAAGATTTAATATAGACGAAAAAAGAAAACATACCATATCCCATCTGCTCTGTAGTCGCTGTATTTAAGATGCTCATCCGCATCTTAAACACGCTCCGAAGCCGCATCTGGGATATGGTATGTTTTCTTTTTTCTGGCTATTCTAAATCTACAGTTGGTGAGCATGGAGATTAAATGCTAATTTGAGGGACTAAAGAAACGAAAAGCTGAAATTTTATTTAATCTTCAAACCTTTAAAGATTTTTGTATATAATTTCTTTACCTTCTTTGGAACCTTAATAACTAGTTTTTTATTTACGCTCTTGAATCCCTTCTTACTAGCTGTCTTTTTGGTTAATAAAGTTGATTTAATATTGACTGTTTTCAAGGCAGGGCATTTAAAAACCGCATTCTTTCTAACTGTTCTAACATTCTTTCCAATTGTTATATTTTTTAATTTTTTATTATTCTTAATTGCTTTTGTTTCAATAGATGTCACTTTATATGTAACACCATTACTTTTTATAATATCAGGAATAGCTATACTTTTAACATTTTTCTTAGCCTGTACAAAACTAACTTCAGCAGAACTCTTTGTTATCTTGTAAGTATTTCCTGCCACAACAAAATTTGTCCCAACTTTTTCCACAATTTTCTGGGATGGTTTAGATGGAATTACTATAGTTGTGGTATCTTTTTTATTATCTGGTATTTTTATATCTTCCTTTTTATCATCTAAAAGTTTTGCTATTTTTTCTATCTTTGTCTCACTACAAACCGAACACGTATAAGTTTTAATCCCCTCTTCTGTAATTGTCGGCTGCTTTGTTACAACACCTGCATCCCAACTATGCACAGACGTTTTGGCAATAATAGTTCCTAAACTGACTATTTCATTACAATCTTTACAATAAATATTTCCTGTATATCCTTCTTCTTTACACGTAGCATCTTTTTTATCACAAAGCTCTTTATGTTTATGTCCAGTCACAGGTATCGTCTCTTCTTTTGTTGCAAAGCATCTATAGCATCGAAATACTTTCTTTCCTTCTTTTGTACATGTTGGATCTATTTTTTTTATAAGACTATATTGATCATATTTATGCTCAAAAGCTTTTTGTACATTTCCAGTTTTTAATATTTTCCCACATTGTCTACATATACTATCCGGCTCACGTCCATCTTCTGTACATGTTGGATAAATATCATTATAATAACCTCTATCCTCATGATAACATTCTTCAGGATTATTTTCTAATTTAATATCTCTTATCTTTTCGCCACACTCACTACACGTTTCTCGAAGAATTCCCTTTTCGGTTGCAGTTGAAGCTTTGATAATCTCCGCTCTTAAAAAACCATGTCCTGTTGCAGGAACCCATTCATCTTTTTTCAGTAGCTCGTCACATACCCAGCAAAAAAGATCTCTTGTTCCTGACTTTGTACAAGTCGGTGCTTTTGTGTACTTATAGTAGTTTCCCTGATCGTGCTTGCATATTGTTTCTGCTTCTTCTGCTGCAAAAGCAGGCACTGTCACTGTAACCAACATAATTACTGCCATTATAGTTGACATAAGTTTCCCAATTTTTTTAATAATCATATTTTCCTCTCCATTTAACATTACTGTATACTGCGACATTTCCTATATTTCTAATTGCATATAAAGAAATGTCGCAGTAACATTTTCTTATTACTAGAAAACTTTATTTAATCTTCACGCTCTTAGCTACGCCTTTTGTTTTCAGTAACTTCTTATAAGCTTTAAGCTGCTTCTTAGGTACTTTAATGACTGCTTTTGAAGAAATACCCTTGAATGCCTTTGCACCTACAGATTTCTTTGTAAGATAAGGAGTCCTTATTATAATCGACTTAAGATTCTTACAGCCTGCAAATGCCTGTTTGCCGATACTTCTTACAGTTGCCGGAATAATAATTGTCTTAAGATTCTTATTATTCTTAAATGCATTTGGTGCGATTGCCGTAACCTGATATTTCACTCCATTTACTGTAACTGCAGCAGGAATAGCAACCTTCTTAGCTTTCCGCACTTTTTTACCAGAAGCTTTTGTATATTGCACAGTGTTGTCACCTGTTACTTTATAAACAGCTTTACTCTTCTTATCTGTTACTTTGGTTCCTGTCTTTAAGGATGTCTCTATTGTTTCTGGTTTCTTTGTTGTATCATTGTTTACAGTATTATTTGTTGTAAGCTTTTGAATTACTTCTGTTTTCGTCTTCTTACATACAGTACATGTAAATGTCTTTACACCTGTTTCCGTTGCCGTAGCTGGTTTTGTAATAATTCCGTTATCCCATTTATGACCTGTTGCTTTGACTACTTCCTGTTCTACAATAGTTTCTCCACATTCTTTACAACGTTTGCCTTCTGTAAGTCCATCTTTTTCGCAGGTAGCTGGAACTGCTGGGAGAACTTCTACTTCTGAATGATCACAACTAACTACCCAGAAATATGCCCATTTTCTTTCATTTCCTCTTGTTATTAAACATTTATAGTCATCTTCATTCACTGAATTTTCAGGTACTTTAACATGAAGAATTGATTTGGTCTCGCCCTCCATCTCTTTAGTGTTACTATATGAGCCACTGTACCATTGATAAGATACATTATCACTCGGAGTTGCCTTGACTTCCAGTTTCACTGTTTCCACTGCACCAATTGGGCAATAACTGTTATTTATTTTTTTGTCATTTACATATCGTTTTACTACAAGCTTTGTGTCTGGATATAATATAAAATCATATGAGCTTGTTCTGTTATACTGATCTGTTACTATACATGTATAACTTTCTTCACCTTCACCTTTTTGTATAGTACATTCTGCTTTCTTGAAATCCATCTTCTTCCAGTCACTATCATACCACTGGTATTTCACCTTATTGGCAATATCCTCCGAGAATGCTACCTTTAAAGTTACCTTAGCACCTGCCTGATACTGTTCTTCATCATCATCGTATACTTTCTGACCATTGATATATTTATCACCTTCATCTGCGTTATCATATACATAAAGATTTAAATCTGCCTGCTGCGTATTTCCATTCTCATCGGTAATAATACAATACAGATTCACATCATAACCTGACAAAATCTCCTTTGTCAATCGACACTTATTTGTTTTGGAAATACTCTGGCCGTCTTCATCTTCCCCGTTTGATTTAAACCACTCATAAGTGAACTTCGCATTCGGATTCGTTCTATCCGTAGCTTTTATTATAATATCTTTATCATATAATTCTTCAAAAGACTTTACTCCCACAGATGAACCATCCGCATCAAGTTTTTCACCATTTACCGTTATTTCCGTTGTGACATCCGGATTAATATGTATATAAAATCCAACGTTCCAATCTACCAGTGGTTCACCATTTACCATCAGGCGACAGTAATAGTCCTTATTTTCAGATACGGAAGAAATAGTATACTCTTGTCCTTTATATACAGGCTCCTCATCTTCAAAAACATCACCTTCATACCACTCATACTCTATATCTTCTTTTTTAATATCTTCTGGAAGATCTGAAACATTTATCCCAAGAGTAACCTCAGAACCTTTGTCCACATATATCTCTCCATCGTCTGCGCTATCTGCTTTAACACCATTCACTAAAATATACCGTTCGATGTCTGGGTCTGGTCTTGCACTGCTACTGTCTTTACTTATAAGATAAAAACCATAATCCATGCTATATCCATCACAGGTAACCGTACATGTATATGATTCTCTTTCTTCTTCAAAAGCCGCTACCGTATACTTGGCTTCTGTTTCTCCGTCTATCTTCTCTGTCTCTCCGTCATTTTCAGCACCTTTGCTCCACTGATATGTAATATCTCCATCCGCAGTACTTTTTGCATCTACTTGTAATTCCAGGTCTTTACTGGAATCAACATAACAGTATGAATAGTTTCCATCACCAGCTGCGGCATATTCTCCATTAATATATGCTAGAATGCTAATAACTGGCTTTCTATATAAGCAAAAAGATCCATTACTTCTTGAGCCATCATCACTTGTAATATCTACATAATAGAAATCAGTGGCAGCTTTTGTTTTCGTAACCTCTAATTCTGGAGAATCTTCCCCAACATCTTCTCTTTCTCTATCTTCATTATATGTATACCAGCTATAGGAATAAGTCGCATCCTTATTCTTACTAACTGGTTCTACTTTTAATGTATACTTCTTACCCGGATTTACATCACTAATAGAATATTCCTCCCGGTCATTAATGTATGTTTTTACTGAAGATATTGTATTCTCTGTATCTAAACTAAACCCACAGCCTTTCTCATTTACCGTATCTGATACCCAACAGTAATAAGATTCATAACCTATTCCCTTTTCTACCGTACAGGTCGGTCCCGTTTGTCCTTCTAACAGTTCATTGTCCGGACCATACCATTGGTAGCTAATCTTCTCGTCACCCAAAACACTTGTCGCATTTACCTTCATCGTAACAGAAGCACCTTTGGTTGTTGTATAACTTCCTGTATCTTCTTCATCATTGATACTCTGTGTTATGGTTAAAGTCTTTACAGATGGAATATCAAACTCTGCATTCTTACTACCCTTTTTATCACTTATTTCACAGTAATACTGTTCTCTTCCCAACTTTTTCTTCTTAATTGTTAAGGAATTCTCTGTTGCTCCATTTATTTTTTTAAATGTCTCATAATCTTCTGTATCAGACTTTTCAAGATGATACCATTGGTAGTTTACATCTCCTATAGAACTTTCTGCATCTACCTGAAGAGTAATTTCGTCATCTTTAGAAAGCTCTGGTAATAAATTTTCTTGTGCATCATAAGATTGTGCATTGATAATATAGGTCCTTTTATTAATTGTTACTGTTCCTTTTAAATTTATATAAAAATAAACTCTCTCTCTGCTCACTCCATCACTTACATCACAAAAATAAACTTCATTTTCATCTGACTTAGTGATTGTATATGTAGCTTCGTCACAACCTACACCACCTGTTTTATTATTATACCAACCATACGTATACTGAGGATTATCTACACTACTCTCTGCAACTACACGCATACTTACGCTCTCATTCTCCCCAATTTCTACATTACTTAATTCCTCATCATTAACATACTGTGTTACCGTTAATGTATGCTCAGCAGGAATATAAAAATATGCCCATTGTGAAGTTCCCTGCCCGTCTGTTACTATACAATAATAGTACTCCATTTTCTGCTCTTGTTTGGAAATAGTCAATGTATTTTCTATAGCATCTGGTATTATCTCGCTATCTTTTCCAGTCTTATACCACTGATAACTATAATCTCCTTTTCCGCCTTCTGCCTTAACTTTAAGTATGATTTCACTTCCCACAAAAAGATTTGGCATATTTGTATAATTTTCATATTCATCACCATTAACAACATAAACACTTCTTACACTTAATGGCATCTCATTCTCTTCAGCCTGTACAACTACTCCCCCTCTTAAAAATATTGCTGTCATAACAGCCATCGCTATAACAAGCCACAGGCTTGCCCAACGGCGACAATTAGTGTTTTGTTTGATTTTTTCCATAAAACACCTTCCCCCTTTCAATTTTTAATTATATTATATCATATAAGGTGTTTTTTTCTACAAAATAATATAAATTTTAAATATTTTTTGACTATTCACTTTATATTTTGTATTTACTTATCACAATACCTCTGTTTTTTGACTAATCTGTAGAATGAGATTTAGACAGCCGCTGGAACAAAATCTAACTTATAACCATTCTTTTTTCTTTAGAAGACTGAATACAATTCAGAAGAAAGTATCTTTCTGCTGAATTGCATTCAGGTTTCTAAGGAAAAGAGATTGTCCAGAAGTATACATTTCTATTCAAATGAAAAACTCCAGAAGAAATGCGTCAATCCTTTAGACTTTAATCTCCTGGAAAGTCATGTCCCTCTGGTACATTCCACATTGTCCAACTGTAGATTTAGATAGCCAGAAAAAAGAAAAAATGATATATCCCAGATGCGGCTTCGGAGCGTGTTTAAGATGCGGACGAGCATCTTAAATACAGCGACTACAGAGCAGCTGGGATATATCATTTTTTCTTTTTTCGTCTACATTAAATCTACAAATCAGGATTTAGAATAATCCTGTGATCTTTCCATTATCATCTACATCAATGCCAAATGCTGCTGGTTTCTTTGGTAATCCCGGCATTGTCATGATTGCTCCGGTAAGGATTACAACAAAACCTGCTCCGGCATTTACGAAAGCATCACGTACATGAATGTTGAAACCTTCCGGACGGCCTAATTTTGTCTGATCATCAGAAAGAGAATACTGTGTTTTTGCCATGCATACCGGCAGATCACCGAATCCTAAGTCTGTAAGTTTCGCAAGCATCTTCTCTGCTGCAGGTTCGTATGTTACTCCGTCTGCACCGTAGATTTCTTTTGCGATGGTTTCTACTTTTTCTTTTAAAGGTGCATTATCTGGATAAAGTATTTTGAAATTACTTTCTTTTTCTTCTAATGTTTTCAATACTTTCTTAGCGAGTTCAATTCCACCTTCGCCGCCTTTTGCCCATACTTCAGACAGAGCAAATTCACATCCTCTTTCTTCACAGAACTGACGGATAAAGTCGTGTTCTGCTTCTGTATCTGTAACAAACGCATTTAAGGTTACAACGATAGGCACACCAAATTTCTGAAGATTTTCGATATGTTTTTCAAGATTACAGATACCTTTTTTCAACGCATCCATATTTTCTTCTGCAAGATCTGTTTTTGGAACACCACCATTATATTTTAAAGCACGAACTGTTGCTACTAATACAACTGCATCTGGCTTTAAGCCTGCCATACGGCACTTAATATCCATGAACTTCTCTGCACCAAGATCTGCACCGAATCCAGCCTCTGTAATGGCAATATCAGAAAGCTTTAATGCCATCTTTGTAGCTCGTACACTGTTACATCCATGTGCAATATTAGCAAATGGTCCTCCATGAACGATTGCGCCTGTATGCTCTAATGTCTGTACCATATTTGGTTTAATCGCATCTTTTAATAATGCTGCCATAGAACCAACTGCATTAAGCTGTCCTGCCGTTACAGGATTACCATCTACGTCATATGCTACAATAATCTTTGATAAACGTTCTTTTAAGTCTTTAATGTCTTCTGCGAGACAGAGAATCGCCATAATTTCTGTTGCTACTGTAATGACGAAATGATCTTCTCTTACATAACCGTCTACTTTTCTTCCAAGACCAATAACAATATTACGAAGAGAACGGTCATTCATATCCATACAACGTTTCCAGATTACCTGTCTTGTATCGATGCGAAGCTCATTTCCCTGCTGAATATGATTATCCAAAAGTGCTGCTAATAAGTTATTTGCAGATGTGATCGCATGGAAATCACCTGTAAAATGAAGATTTAAATCTTCCATAGGAACTACCTGGGAATATCCGCCTCCGGCAGCTCCGCCTTTTATTCCGAAACATGGTCCAAGAGAAGGCTCACGAAGTGCAAGAACAGACTTCTTTCCTAACTTCTCTAATGCCTGTGCAAGACCAATACTTGTTGTTGTCTTTCCCTCTCCGGCAGGAGTTGGGTTAATCGCTGTCATTAATACAAGTTTACCATCTGGTTTCTCATCAAGACTGTTCATAAACTCATCAGAAAACTTCGCCTTATACTTTCCATATAATTCCAAATTATCTTCTGTAATCCCATAATTTGCTGCTACATCTTTAATTGGAAGCATTGTTGCTTCCTGTGCAATCTGAATATCTGTTTTCATATCCTTCTTCCTTTCATTTAACGCATATAAATACTTTACACACTTTCTCTTCTGCTTTATACCCTTGCCCTATTTACTATGTCTTTAATTCAAGTCGAGCCGCCTGAAGGAGGTGGGAATCTTCTCGACTGAGATAAATTGTTGGGGTAAAAACAAAAAGGGCAACTTCAAAAGAAGCTGCCCAGACGGTCGGCTAATAACAAGATGTCTCCATCCCTCCGGCTACACTGTGTCTCTTCACATATCCGTCAGTAACCGGAAATTCTGCGTTGGCAGATTTATTTTATGTTTATATCTTTACATACTTATCGAGAAAAGTCAATGTTAAAAATCATAATTTTTAATGTAAATCTTGTAATATATTCTGTTCTATTTTCTTCTTATAATATATAATGATGTTAGGGTCAAAAACATTTTGTCCCTAACTTGATGCCACCTATTGTAAAGTCAAACTCAAGAAAGGAATCACACTATGGAAAAAATCAAAACATCCAAACAACGCATTCTTGTTGCCATATTAACCCTATGTATGCTCTTTACATTATTTGCACCCGCAGCTAATGTAAATGCCGCATCGAAACGAACAAAGGCACTAACTGCCTATCAGAAAAAACTTACCCGCCTTGACTCCCGATACAATAAATTTGCCTTAATTTATCTCGACAAAGATTCTATACCGGAACTTCTTATCACACCAAAAGAGACTGTACATATTGCTACCAGTGATGTCTATGTCTATACTTGTGGCAAACTGAAAAAATTAAAATATGCCGGAAGTGATTTTGGAAGACTTGTTTATTCTCGAAAAAAATCTGTCGTATGTAATTCTGGATGGATTAACGGCTATGGAGCTGTCGCAACATTTTATCGCTTTAAGAAAAATGGTAAAAAAACAAAGCTAAAAAAATTTGAAGAAATTGCAAACCCAACAGCTCTTTTCAAAATTAATGGAAAAAAAGTATCAAAGCAAAAATACAATGCAGAAATGAAGAAAATAGAGAAAAAGTATCCTTTAAAACAGATCTGGTCATTTGATACCTTTGAACTTACTACAGATAACATTAATAACCTTGTTAAAAATTATAAATCTTTCATCATAACAGGGAAGAAGTTCTAATTTGTAGATTTCGTATAGACGAAAAAAGAAATACTACCATATCCCATCTGCTCTATAGTCGCTGTGTTTAAAATGCCTGACCGGCATTTTTACTAGCTCCGACATCACATTTTCTTCTATATCAAATTTTTGCTTTTCTGTTCTTTGGTTTCAGATGGAAATTAGTATTTAAATCTTGGATGGAAATAAAGGGATTGTCCAGAAAACTATGATTTTTAATCAAAGAACTGTTCCGCATAAGAAAATAGCAGTGGAGGTCAAAGCCTTCCGATTAATCCGATTTCTTTCCCTATAATAATGTCCTTACAATTCCTTTTGCTTTAGAAGATTGACTACAAATCCAGTGGGAAAATATTCTCCTCTGGAGATTTTTATTCTAGTGAAA
>ERZ773183.1522-NODE-1522-length-19100-cov-2.960882_pt1 | contig 19100 bp, 15 predicted proteins | sample MGYA00580532_ERZ773183 | MGnify/ENA primary metagenome ERZ773183 (study PRJEB29015, sample SAMEA2737791) | human gut metagenome | biome: human gut; feature: human-associated habitat; material: faeces | place: China | collected 2012 ... | reverse complement strand
TGATTCCGATTCTGCGGCTGGAGGATGCACTTTCCTTTGCGGAGATTGACTTAGGGCTTGCAATGGAATTGCAGACACTTGCGCCCTTCGGCAAGGGCAACCCTGCGCCGTTATTTGCATCCAAGGGGATTCATGCTGACCGTGTGGATTTGATAGGGAAGAATAAAGATATCTTGCGGCTGACGCTTTCCGAGCCGGAAAATGGGATTCGCCTTTCGGCAATCTCCTTTGATGGCTATGAACCGCTCAGAGAAATGCTGAAAGCATTGTATCCGGCAGAGGATTGTGATAAAATAATACACAGTGGGCTTTTGCCGCAGCTGCTGGATATTGTGTATAGCATTGAAATCAACAGCTATCGCGGCAGAAGCAATGTACAGTTGATACTAAAGGATTTTCGATTTGCAAAATGAGGAGGATATGGGATGGATTTAAAGGACAAGATCAGATCAATTGAGGATTACCCTCAGAAGGGTGTGATCTTCCGTGATATTACAACACTGCTGAAGGATGCAGAGGGGCTGAAGGACGCTGTGGATGCCATAACGGCAAACCTTGCGGATGTTTCCTTTGATTTGGTGCTGAGCCCCGAATCCAGAGGGTTTATCTTCGGGATGCCCGTGGCGTATAATATGGGGAAGGGCTTTGTTCCTGTCAGAAAGGCGGGCAAGCTGCCTGCGAAAACCATCAGCAAGGAATATGAGCTGGAATATGGCACGGCAACCATCGAAATTCATAAGGATGCCATCAAGCCTGGACAGAAGGTTGTCATTGTAGATGACCTGATGGCAACAGGCGGCACAGCAAAGGCGATTATGGAGATGGTAGAGGAAATGGGCGCAGAGGTCGTTGCCTCCGCATTTTTGATAGAACTGGATTTTCTGAACGGCAGAAAGACCTTGCCCGATTGCAGAGTCGAGGCTGTGATTCATTACGAATGAGAAAAAAAGGAAGGGTGGCACTGCCGCTCTTTCTTTTTATAAAAGAATAGATGAGGGATAAGGTATGTACGGACAATTTTTTATACTTTTTGGGTTGATTCTGGTGGGGTACTACTGCAACAAAAAGGGATATCTGCCGTTGGAAACGAACAAAAATGTGGGACACATAGTTATGCGTGTGACGATTCCTGCCATGCTGATTACAACGATTGCGAGCATTGAGATTACCGACAGGGTGCTGCGTGCGTTTTTGCTTTCTGCCGCAGGGCAGATTGCCATGATGGTTGTGTTTGGCTTTTTGATGCGGCAATACGGGCGGAAAAGAGGCTTGGACAGCCGCCTTCTGCCCATGCTTGACCTGACCGCAGGCTCCCTGAACACAGGCTTTATCGGCTTGCCCGTGACCATGATTTTCTTCGGGCAGGCAGGGATTATTTATATGTCTGCGGGGGTTTTGGCACTGAATTTGTATCTTTGGTCGTATGGTGTATATCTGATTTCAGACAAGAAGGCGACAGGTGCGGCGGCAATCGGGAAAAGCTTTTTACAGGGAGCAATCAATCCGAACTGCATTTCCATCCTGCTGGGGCTTCTGCTTGCGGTGACGCATACCGCAAGATTTGTGCCGACAGTGGTGCTTGGCTTTCTGACAAAGGTCGGGGATTTATCTACACCGCTTTCTCTGATTTATATTGGCGCATTGGCAGGCGGCAGCGGCATCGTGCAGCTCTTTAAAGAAAAAACAGCACTGGAAATCAGTGTGGTGAAGATGATTGGGATGCCTGCATTGGCAATTCTTGCAATGCTTTTTATTCCTGCGGATGGTCTTGCAAAGTCGGTGTTCCTGCTTTCCGTTTGCATGCCATCGGCGGCGGTCGTGCCGATGATGGTCGGCAGATACGGCTATGGGGATAAGATGTCCTCGGATATTGTGCTTTGGACAACGGTTCTTTCCATGGCAACGCTGCCGTTAAGCGTGCTGCTTGCCGCAAAGCTTTACGGAGCAGTCTGAAAAGCCTGAAAAACCTTTATTTTTCGGAAAAAAGTGCTTGCAATGTCCTTTCGGGCGTGGTATAATTTTTCGTGTTGATTACGGACGGTCCAATGCCGCTGTCAAAGGGATGGGGTAAGAACGTCTAAGGTGCATAAGGAGGAAATACAATGGATATCATCAGAGAACTGGAAAATGAACAGCTGAAAAGCGAAGTAACTCCTTTTAACGTTGGCGACACAATCCGTGTTTATGCTAAAGTAGTAGAGGGTACAAGAGAAAGACTGCAGATGTTCGAAGGCGTTGTTATCAAAAGACAGGGCGGCGGCATCAGAGAAACTTTCACAGTAAGACGTATCGCTTCCGGCGTTGGCGTTGAAAGAACATGGCCCGTACACTCTCCCAGAATCGACCGTATCGAGGTTGTAAGACGTGGTGTTGTAAGACGTGCTAAACTGTTCTACCTGAGAGACAGAGTTGGTAAAGCAGCTAAGGTTAAAGAAGTTCTGAAATAAGCTGTACATTTTGTACCGGAACGAGAAAAAGCAGTCTCGATGAACAAGTTTCATCGAGACTTTTTTCGTGAGAGGCAGAAGGGCTTTTGCCTTTGACGAAAAAATGCGTTTGGATAAAGGAGGTCTTTGGAATGGAGCAGGCAATTGAAAAGCAGGAAGAACAGAAGCCTACAAGAAGAAAAAAGGAAAAGAAGGGAATGCCCATGCTGCTGCAGCTGGTGCTGTTGGTTGTTGTGATTGTGGTTTTGCGTAATGTAATGGGGACGGTTCTGGTAAAGGGGTCTTCCATGGAGCCGAATTTTTACCATGGCGATTTTGTGTTTATCAATAAGCTGAGCACCTCCTTCGGTACGCTGAAAAAGGGTGATATTGTTATCTGCCGCCTGAATGACGAAAAGAAAAATATCATCAAGCGTGTGATTGGTCTGCCCGGGGATGTAATTGACCTCAGAGATAATGGTGACGAGGAAGATACGATATACTCTCTGTATATCAATGGGGAGTTGGTGAAGGAGGACTATATCAAAGCGCCGATGGATACAAAGGGAAATATTGAGTACCCTTATACAGTTCCCGAAAACAGCTATTTTGTGATGGGGGACAACAGAAACGCAAGCTCCGACAGCCGCAGAAAATCGGTCGGCGCGATTCCGAAGGAGAACCTGATGGGGAAGGTTGTGTTCCGCCTGTATCCCTTCAGCTCCATTGGCTTTATCAAATAAAAACATGAGTGAAAATAGAAAGAGGTAGCTATGAACAATATTCAATGGTATCCCGGGCACATGACAAAAACCCGCAGAATGATGGAGGAAAATATTTCTCTGGTGGATATTGTCATCGAACTGGTAGATGCAAGAATTCCATACAGCAGCAAAAATCCGGATTTGGATACGCTTGCGAAGAATAAGCACCGTATCCTGCTTCTGAATAAATGCGACCTTGCGGACGAAAGGGCAACCGATATCTGGCAGGAATATTTTGAAAAGCAGGGCTTCCGCGTGATTCGCATCAATGCGCTGAAGGGCAACGGCTTGGGCGAGGTGACGGAAACGGCACGCAGCTTAATGAAGGAAAAAATTGAGAAGCTGAAAGCAAGAGGGCGTATCAATGTACCCATCCGCAGCATGATTGTGGGGATTCCGAATGTGGGGAAATCCACATTTATCAATAAATATGTTGGGAAGGTAACGGCGAAAACCGGGGATAAACCCGGCGTGACCCGCGGCAAGCAGTGGATAAAATTAAAAAAGGACTTTGAGCTGCTCGATACGCCGGGCATCCTCTGGCCGAAATTTGAGGACCAGCAGGTAGGGCTGAAGCTGGCGTTTACGGGGGCAATCAATGATGATATTCTTGACCCCGAAAATATGGCGATTGCCTTTATCAATCACATGATTTCCAGAAATCCCGACTGCCTGCGGAATCGGTATCAGATTACATTCGATACGATTGAGGAGCCGCATGTAATTCTGGAAAAAATCGCGATGGCGCGCGGCTTCAAGAAAAAAGGCGACGAACCTGATTTGGAACGCGCAGGCAAAATTCTGATGGATGAATACCGTGGCGGCAAGCTTGGCAGGCTGACATTGGAGCTGCCGGAGGATATTGATGTGATGCTGGAGCAGAAGAAGGCAAGGGCGGCGGAAAAAGCGGTTTTGGATAAGGAACGGAAAAAGGCCTACAATAATAAAAAGAAGAAATAACACAAAAACCATAGGACTGGCGGATACCAGATTCTATGGTTTTCTTTTTTAGTTGCTTTTAAAATTTCAGCTTAGACTCGTTTAGAATCTCGATGATATTGCGAAGCACCTGTGCGGTGAAGCCCCAGATGATATGCCCGTTATATTCATAGAAAAGCTGTGTGGTTTTGCTCTTGCTAAAGGGATAATTTTTGCCGCCTTCGATTTTTTCGTAGGGGAAATCGGGGGATTCTATGACCTTCCAGACGGTATCATGCCGCTCCGGCTCGGTTTTCAGAAAGAAACGCAGGGGGACGGTGAAAATTTCCGCAACCTCCTTGGGATTTGGGACTGCGGTTTTGTAAATCTCATAGGGGATATAGGCGATATAGGGCTGAATCATGCCACGATAAATTGTCAGCATGAAGTCACTTTTCCCCAGAAGGCGAATATCCTTTTGAGAGATGCCGATTTCCTCCTCGGTTTCTCTGAGAGCGGTTTCCACGAGGGTTTCGCCCTGTTCCCGATGTCCGCCGGGAAAGCAGACATCCCCCGGTTGATTTACCCCTGCGGCGCGTTTTGTCAGAATGAAATGCAGTTCTCCGCCTATCTCTGTCAGCAGAGCAAGAACGGCGAAATGGCGCAGCTTCCAAATGGGGGCTGCTTCATGCGCAGAAAAAACAGCGGTGACTTTTTTCAGACAGTTTTTATGTTCCATGGGGCTCAGTCCTTTCTTAATCTGATGCGGGTTGCTGCCATGCGGCGACGGCTGTCCTCGATATCGGCGTAATGCTTTCGGGTGGTATTGACATCGGCATGCCCCAGCACATCCGCCACTAAGTAGATATCCCCCGTTTCCTGATAGAGATTTGTACCGAAGGTACTGCGCAGCTTATGGGGGGTGATTTTTTTGATTGTAACGCCCTGTGCGTATTTTTTGACCATATTCTGCACCGTCCGCACGCCGATGCGCTTGCCCTGACTCGAAAGAAAGAGGGCATCTTCATTTTCGTCCTTGGTTAGGGCGTTCTGCCGTTCCTCTAAGTAATCCGCAAGGGTTTCCCGTACTTCTTCGCCGAAATAGAGGAAAACCTCGTTGCCGCCCTTACGGGTAACCTTGACGGCGTTATTCTGAAAATCCAGATCCGTAATATTGATACCGACACATTCGGAAACACGCATCCCCGTCCCAAGCAGGAGCGTCATCATGGCAAGGTCGCGCTTTTTTGTTTTTTCATGGAAGACCTTCTGGCGGTCGGTCAGCTTTTCGCCGCTTTCCACTGCATCCAGAAAGTTTGCCATTTCGTTCACATCCAGACGCACAATAGCTTTTTCGTGGATTTTCGGGGTATCGACCAAAGAGGCAGGGTCCGCCGATATAATTTTTTTCTTATACAGATATTTAAACAGCATCCGCACTGCGGCAAGCTTACGGGATTTCCCTTTTTCCTCGTTGTGCATTTCCTTGCCATAGGCAGGGTTTTCATAATCGGGGCGAATATAATAGGAAAGATATTCCATGAAACAGTCAATATCCTCCGAGGTGACCTCGCTCAAATGCGCTGCGGTCAAATCCTTCGGCTCGATGCCGCCGAGGGTGCGATGCTCCTCATAAAGATAGCGGAAGAAAATCCGCAGATCGTAGGCATACGCCAGACGGGTTTTAGTAGAGGTGGTCTGTGCGATGCCGCGAAAGAAGGCTTGCACAAAGGAGGGCAGCTCCCTCTGGATTTCCCGAAGACGCAGGGTTTCCTTATTTTTCAGTTCCTCACGGTAATCAGACATCAGGCTCACCTTCCTTATTCCTCATGATTCCAACCCTTTAGGGAGGAACGCTTGATGGCACCGAATACCTTTTCCTGCAAATTATCATACCGTAGGGAAAGCTCTGCCAGAAGCTCCTTGGTTTCCTGCCGCTTGGTATTTCCGTCGGCAAGACAGGGGTTTTTTACGATATGGATATCACTTTTATTGACAAAGCTGCGACATTCCCATTCCGGCACGTACATCAGCGGACGGATGGAATAGAGTTTTTTTCTGTCCAAGAAGCTAACGGGAGCGAAGCAGTTGAGCCTGCCCTCATAAAGCAGAGACATAAAGAAGGTTTCCACAACATCGTCCTTATTATGCCCCAAAGCGATCTTATTGCAGCCAAGCTGTTCCGCCATATCATTCAATGCGCCCTTCCGCATTTTTGCACAGAGAGAGCAGGGATTTTTTTCTTTTCGCTCATCAAAAATGATTTTGCCGATATCGGTTTCCACAACGGTATAATGCACACCCAGCTCATTGCAGAGTGCCTGTATGCCGTCATAGCTTGCACCTGGCAGACCGAGGGAGACGGTAATTGCCTCCAGCTCAAACCGCTTGGGATAGAAGCGCTGTAAATGCTTGAGGGCGACCAGAAGACAGATGCTGTCTTTGCCGCCGGAAATGCCGACCGCGATTTTATCGCCTTCCTCTATCATGCTATAATCATCTACTGCGCGGCGCACATAGCTTAATAATTTCTGTAATTTCATGTGAATACTCCTTTGTTTCCTGCATCTATCATGCGGTATAATCTATACTTATCTTATATAGATTATAGCGGAAGGAAGGAAAAAATAAAAGAGTCGCGGAGTTTTTTTCGGAAAAAGCGGAAAGACTGTAAAGGACAAAAGAATCTTGCGCCCAAGGGCATACTTTTGTGGAAATATTCTTGAAAATATACATATAAAACTGTATAATAATTTTTATAATCTTTTTTCGACAAAATTATTAGAAATTTTTATCAATAAGAGGGGGTGATGAGTATGGCAGAGATTGATGAACAATTATATAAGGAATTGATTGATAAAATCAAAACCTACCATCCGTCCGATGATTTTTCCATGGTGGAAAAGGCATATAAGCTGGCGGTGGAAGCGCATAAGGAACAAAAGAGAAAATCAGGCGAACCATATATCATCCATCCTTTGAAGGTGGCATATATTCTGGCGGAGCTGGAGCTGGATATGGAGACCATCACGGCAGGGATTCTGCACGATATTATTGAGGATACACCTTATACCTATGAGGATATTACACACCTGTTCGGCGAGGAAATTGCTGCATTGGTGGATGGTGTGACGAAACTGGGCAAGCTTTCCTATACCACAAAGGAAGAGGCGCAGGCAGAAAACTACCGCAAGATGTTCCTTGCCATGGCAAAGGATATTCGTGTTATTTTAATCAAGCTGGCGGACAGACTGCACAATATGCGGACGTTAAACTATATGACACCCGAAAAGCAGAGGGAGAAGGCGCAGGAAACGCTGGATATTTACGCTCCTCTGGCACATCGTCTGGGTATTTCCAAAATCCGTTCCGAAATGGAGGATTTGTGCTTTAAATATCTGAATCCGGATGCGTATTTCGATTTGGCGGCAAAAATCCAGAAGAAAAAAGAAGAACGTGACCAGTTCGTGCAGAGCATGGTGCAGGAATTACAGACGAAGATGAACGAGGCCGGCATCAAGGGGAAGGTTTACGGCAGAACAAAGCACTTTTTCAGCATTTATAACCAGAATAAAACCCTTGACCAGATTTATGATTTGTTCGCTATCCGTGCGCTGGTGGACAGCGTGAAGGATTGCTATGCCGTTCTGGGGATTGTGCATACGGCGTATACCCCCATGCCCGGACGGTTTAAGGATTATATTGCTATGCCAAAGCCGAATATGTATCAGTCGCTGCACAATACGCTGATTGGCCCGCATGGGCAGGTGTTTGAGGTGCAGATTCGTACATGGGAAATGCACCGCACAAGCGAATACGGTATCGCTGCCCACTGGAAATATAAAGAGGGCAGAGCGAACGAAAAATCGAGCAAGGCGCAGAAAAGTGAGGAAGCAAAGCTGGCATGGCTGCGGCAGATTATGGAATGGCAGAAGGATATGTCCGATAATAAGGAATATCTGGATACCATTAAGCTGGATTTGAATATCTACAGCACACAGGTGTATGCCTTTACACCGCAGGGGGATGTTATCCAGCTGACGAAGGATTCTACCCCGATTGACTTTGCCTATATGATTCACTCGGCAGTCGGCAATAAGATGGTCGGCGCGAGGGTAAATAATAAAATCGTTCCGCTGGATCATAAAATCCAGAACGGGGACATTGTAGAGATTATCACTTCACAGAATTCCAAGGGGCCGAACCGGGATTGGCTTGCCATTGTCAAAACAGCACAGGCAAGAACAAAAATCAAGCAGTGGTTCAAGAAGGAAGAGAAGGAAGAAAATATCATCCGTGGACGCGAAATGATTCTGGCGGATATCAAGAAAAAGGGGTATCAGCCGCAGGATTTGCTGCGCCCCGAATGGGAAGAAATCGTTCTGGTGAAATACGATTTCAAGACATGGGATGCGCTTCTGGCTGCTGTCGGCTACGGCGGCATGAAGGAGGGGCAGGTTGTTAACCGTCTGAAGGATGAATATTTAAAGGAAAAGAGAAAAACGCAGACAGCAGAGGATGCGCTGAAGGATTTTGAAAAGACCATCGACCAGAAGCCTGTGAAAAAGCATAAAAGCAAGAGCGGCGTTGTGGTGGAAGGCATCGGGGATGTTGCGGTGCGTTTTTCCAAATGCTGTAGTCCGGTGCCCGGGGATGAAATCATCGGCTTCGTGACGCGCGGCAGAGGGGTTACGATTCACCGTACCGACTGCATCAACGTGATCAATCTGAGCAACGAGGAACGCGGACGCTTGATCAATGCCGAATGGGATACGCAGTTTGCCAAGGGAGAAAGCAATACCTCTTATTTGGCGGAGCTGAAGGTTGTAGCGAATGACAGGGTTGGCTTGATTGTGGAAATCAGCCGTCAGCTGGCGGATGATGATATTTCCGTAAAGGGCTTTAATGTGAGAACCACAAAGGATATGCAGGCAATTTTGAATGTTACGATTGAAATTAAAACAAAGGAACAGCTGGAGCGCGTGGTCACACGGCTGAAAAATCTGCGTGATGTGACAGAGGTGGAGCGTGTTTCCGGTCTGGGCTGATATAGGGTTTAGGAGGAAGAAATGAGAGCAGTATTACAGAGAGTGACAGAGGCAAGTGTCACCATTGACGGACAGAAGGTCGGAGAAATCGGCAAGGGGATTATGGTGCTGTTTGGCATGCTGGGAACAGATACGGATAAAACCATTGATTACATGCTGGATAAGGTCATCAATCTGCGTATTTTTGAGGATGAAAACGGCAAGATGAATCTTTCTCTGTTGGATATTGAAGGAGAGTTGCTGATTGTGCCTAACTTCACCCTGTACGGGGATGCAAGAAAGGGCAGACGACCCGGCTACAGCAGCGGGGCAGCACCCGAAATTGCAAGCGGATTGTTCGATAAGCTGTGTGCAAAGGCAGAAGCACTGGGCATCAAGAAGGTGCAGCATGGCATTTTCCAGACAGATATGAAGGTTGCCCTTGTCAATGATGGCCCTGTGACACTGCTGCTTGACAGTGAAAAGCTGTTCTGATGCGTATGGATACGGAAACCATCAGCTATGTTCTGGAGGGACATGAGCTGCAAAACGATGTGCAGACAATGATACAGGTATTTCTGGCAAACCGCCATTATATCCGCACGGACACAGTGACAGATGCGGAGATTACCGTAAAAAGCGAGATGAAAGAGGGCATTGCTTCGGCAATGCTTTATCGCCGTGGGGAGAAGGCTTCCGCATGGTCGATGGAATATGACGAAAAAATGCTGACGGAAAAGGAACAGAAGCGCATCATCAAGCGGACGATTTATGAGCTGCTGAAGGCGGAAACGGGAATTCGCCCCCAATGGGGACTGCTGACAGGCGTGCGCCCTGCAAAGCTCATCAGCAGCCTGTTGGAGGAGGGCAAAACGGACAAGGAATGTCTTGCTTTTCTGACGGAGGATTATCTTGTGATGCCGCATAAGGCGGCACTGGCGCTCAAGGTGGCAAAGGCGGAACGAAAAATTCTGGAGGATAACCGCCCTGAGGAAATCAGCCTGTATATCGGGATTCCCTTCTGTCCAACTAGATGTCTGTACTGCTCCTTTACGGCGTATCCGCTCCATCAGTATAAAAATCGGGTGGATGAATATCTGGATGCCATGTTCAGAGAATTGGATTGGCTTGCGGCATACAGCAGAAGCTTCGTGATGAAGAATATTTATATCGGCGGCGGCACACCGACCTCCTTGGATGAGGCACAGCTGGAACGCCTGCTACAAAAGGTGGAGGAGCTGTTCCATCCCGATGAGAGCATGGAATATACCGTTGAGGCAGGTCGCCCCGATACGATTACAAGAGAAAAGCTGCGGCTTTTAAAGGAGTACGGCGTGAACCGCATTTCCATCAATCCGCAGACGATGAACGATAAGACCTTGCGTGCGGTTGGCAGAAAGCATACGGTGGAGGATATCCGTCGGGTGTTCCGCGAGGCAAGAGAGGAAGGACATCAGAATATCAATATGGATTTGATTCTGGGTCTGCCGGGAGAGGATGCCGCAGATGTCCGCAATACCATGGAAGAAATCATGAAGCTGGCACCCGATAACGTGACGGTGCATACGCTTGCGGTCAAGCGTGCCTCTCGACTCAGAGAGGAGCTGGCACAGCATGATATGACAACGGCGGAAGCCTTGGAGGAAATGCTTGATATTTCCGCGGAATACGCCGAAAGAATGGGCATGGAGCCGTATTATATGTATCGCCAGAAAAATATGGTTGGCAATTTTGAAAATGTCGGCTATTGTCATCCCGGCAAGGAAGGCATCTATAATGTACAGATTATGGAGGAAAAGCAGACTATCCTTGCGGCGGGCGCAGGCGCGAGCACAAAAACGGTTGACCCCGAAACAGACCGCATTGAACGGGTGTTCAACGTAAAAAGCATCGAGGATTATATCGGTCGCATAGAGGAAATGATAGAAAGAAAGAGAACGGGCTTGCCCCAAGGAGGTAATATATGATCCAGTTAGTGAAAGGGACAAAGGATATTTACGGCGCAGAGGTGAAGGCTTGGCAGGAAATCGAAGGGAAAATGAGACGCATTTGCGAAACCTTCGGCATTGGTGAAATCCGCACGCCCGCGTTTGAATTTACAGAGCTGTTTGCCAGAGGGGTTGGCGAAACCACAGATATTGTGCAGAAGGAAATGTATACCTTTACGGATGATGGGGACAGAAGTCTGACACTTCGTCCGGAGGGAACGTCAGGTGCGGTGCGTGCATATATCGAGCATGGAATGCACAACCACGCACAGCCCACAAAGCTGTATTATATTTCCCCGACCTTCCGTTGTGAAAATACACAGGCAGGCAGACAAAGACAGTTCCACCAGTTCGGCATTGAAATGCTTGGCTCCTACAGTGCGGCGCAGGATGCAGAGGTTATTTCTGTGGCAACTGCTTTACTGGAGGAATTGGGGGTAGAGGGCGTAGAGCTGCGCATGAACAGCCTTGGCTGCCCCGAATGTCGTGCGAGATATAATAAGGAATTGAAGGAATTCATTGGGAAAAATCTGGAACACCTTTGCCCGACCTGCAAGGAGCGTTTTGAGAAGAACCCCCTGCGTGTGCTGGACTGCAAGGTGGAAAGCTGTCAGAAAATCGTGGCAAATGCGCCCTCTGTGCTGGATTGTCTGGATGAGGAATGTACGGCACATTTTCAGAAGGTGCAGGATATTTTGACTGCAAACGGCATTGCCTTTACCATTGATCCCAAGATTGTGCGTGGCTTGGATTATTACACCAGAACGGTATTTGAGTTTGTATCCGATGGGCTGACTGTATGCGGCGGCGGAAGATATGATAATTTGGTTGAGGAAATCGGTGGAAAGCCTACAGGCGCAGTCGGTTTTGGTCTGGGGATTGAAAGACTGATTATGATTCTGGAAAAGCAGCATGGTGCCATTACCGAAACACCTGAGAGAGATGTTTATATCGGCTCTATGGGCGAAAAGGGACTTTTGAAAGCACAGTCTCTGACCTATGAGCTGAGAAAGGCAGGCATTCAGGCGGACTGCGATACCGTGGAACGCAGCGTAAAGGCACAGATGAAATATGCCAATAAGATTGGTGCAAAATATTCCGTTATCCTTGGTGATTCTGAACTGGAAAGCGGCAGAGTAGAGCTGAAGGATATGGCAAACAGCGAAAAGAGCGAGGTTGCTCTGGCAGATTTGCCTGCAATCCTCAAGGAAAAATGCGGAAAATAAAACAAAAACAGAATGAATACAGAGCCTTGGAAGAACCTTCTTTCAAGGCTTCCTTTTTGCTTGCGGGGCGGCAGAGATTTTCATTGCCATGCAGCTTGGAAAAGTCTTGTATTTTTGGGATGAAAGTGATATGATAACTTGATGGATTGAAGAATGTCAGAAAATTTCCTTAAAGGATAAGGAGGATACAGCATGAAGGTTGTAATCGTAGGGGATGGCAAGGTCGGCGGCACTATCGCCAGACAGCTCTCCGGTGAAGGACATGACATCATTGTAATTGATAATAATACAAGTGTTCTGAATAATGCTTCCAATACGATGGATATTATGAGTGTGGAGGGGAACGGTGCAAGCATGCTTGTCCAGAAAAGAGCAGGTGTGCCTGAGGCAGATTTGCTGATTGCGGCAACCTCCGCGGATGAGGTAAATATGCTTGCCTGCCTGCTGGGGAAAAAGCTGGGTGTGCCGCATACGATTGCCCGTGTGCGTAACCCCGAATATTATGAGCAGATTAACGAATTGAAGGAAGAACTTGGACTGAGCATGACGGTAAACCCCGAATTTGCGGCGGCAACGGAAATCCTGCGTCTTTTGCGCTTCCCCTCTGCTTTGAAAATCGAGGTGTTTGCGAGAGGGCGTGTGGAGCTGGTAGAGGTCAAGATTCCGCCCCACAGTGTGCTGGATGGGATGCCTCTATGGGCGATTTATAAGGAGTTTCAGGTAAAGGTTCTGATCTGCGCGGTGCAGAGAGCAGGAGAGGTGCATATCCCCAACGGTAACTTTGTATTGCAGGCAGGGGATAAAATCAACCTGACCGCATCACATAGTGAGATTGAAAAATTCTTCCGTACCATCGGTCTGTTCCGTACGGGGGTAAAATCGGTCATGATTCTGGGCGGCGGCAGAATGGCGTATTATCTGGCAAAGGCACTGATTCTTTCTCATGTGCGCGTAAAGATTATCGAACTGGATTATAAGCGTTGTGAATATCTATGTGAGGCGCTGCCGGAAGCGGTTGTGATTCACGGAGATGGGACGGATAAGGAAACTCTGCAGGAGGAGGGTCTGGAAAAGACGGATGCTCTGGTCTGCCTGACGGGGATGGATGAGGAAAATATCGTAGTTGCGCTTTATGCCAAGGCGAAAAAGGTTTCCAAGGTGATTGCGAAAATCAACCGTATTTCCTTTGATGAAATTCTGGATGCGCTGGATATTGATGGCTTTATTTCGCCGAAGATGATTGCGGCAAATAATATTGTCCGTTATGTGCGCGCGATGCAGAATTCCGCAGGGAGCAGTAACGTAGAAACGCTGCATAAGCTGGTAAATGAGCAAATTGAAGCATTGGAGTTCAAGGTAAGAGAAAAATCCAGCGTGGTGGGTGTGCCGCTCAAGGATTTGAAGACGAAAAGCGAGGTTCTGGTGGCAACGATTATCCGCAACGGCAGAGTTATTATTCCGGGCGGTAATGACATGATTGAGGTAGATGACAGCGTGATTATTGTTACCAGAAATAAGCATTTGACGGACTTGAAGGATATTTTGAAATAATAGATTGAAATTTGGTGAAGGGTTATGAATTTTAATATGATTGCCTATATTCTGGGCAATATCATACGAATAGAGGCTGCCCTGCTTGCAGTGCCTGCCTTTATTTCTATATGGTATCAGGAGACAAAGGCGGCATCGGCATTTGTCGTAACCATTACCGCCTGCCTGATGATAGGGACGGTTCTGGTCAGCCGTGAGCCGGAAAATAAGCGGATTTATGGGCGAGAGGGCTTTGTTGTGGTTGCACTTTCGTGGATTGTGATGTCCGTTCTGGGGGCACTGCCGTTTTATCTGAGCGGCTCTATTTCGGGCTATATAAATTGCTTTTTTGAAACGGTATCCGGCTTTACCACAACGGGCGCAAGCATTTTGCAGGAGATTGAAACTCTGCCGAAAAGTATTCAGTTCTGGCGTTGCTTTACGCATTGGATTGGCGGTATGGGGATTCTGGTATTTATGCTTGCAATTATGCCCCTTGGGGACGAGCGCACGATGCATCTGATGAAGGCGGAGGCACCCGGACCTTTGGTTTCCAAGCTGGTGCCGAAGGTAAAATCGACAGCGAAAATCCTGTATACGATTTATATTGTACTGACACTGGTGGAGATGATTTTGCTGTTTGCGGGGGGAATGCCCTTTTTTGACAGCGTGGTGCATGCCCTTTCGACAGCAGGGACAGGCGGCTTCTCTATAAAAAATAGCAGCATTGCGGAATACAATAGTGCGTATTTTGAATATGTCATTACGGCATTTATGCTGCTGTTCGGGGTGAACTTCAACCTGTTCTATTTGATGCTGATGAAGGACTTTAAGAATGTATGGAAAAATGAGGAGCTGCGCTACTATATTGCCATTGTCTGCATTGCGACAGCGCTGATTACCATAGATATTTCTCGGTATTATCCAACGGTGGAGGGCTCCTTCCGCCATGCGATTTTTCAGGTGGCGGCAATTATGAGTACAACGGGCTTCGTAACGGCAAACTTCGACCTCTGGCCTGAGTTTTCCAAGACGCTTCTGTATTGCCTGCTGCTTCTGGGGGCATGCGGCGGTTCAACCGCAGGCGGTATTAAGGTTTCGCGTTTTGTAATCCTTCTGAAAATGATTCGGCGGGAGATCAGCCATATTGTGCACCCGCGCTCTGTCAACTTGATTAAACTGGACGGCTGTAAGGTGGATGAGGATTCTATTCGTAGCGTGATGGGGTTTATTATTCTGTATGCGCTTATTTTGCTGGGGTCGTTCATGCTGATTTCGCTGGATAATTTCGACTTTATCACGAATATAACCGCAGTTACGACCTGCTTGAGTAATGTCGGCCCGGGGCTTGCTATGGCAGGGCCTGTGGAGAACCTTTCCTTCTTCTCCGGCTTTGCAAAGCTTGTGCTTTGCATGGATATGCTGCTGGGGAGACTGGAAATTTTCCCGATTATTATGCTTTTCGCTCCATCCATCTGGAGAAAGAGCTACATGTAACAACGCAGAGCCAAGCATCTGCAATAAAAAGAACAGCTTACATGCTTGCATGATAGGCTGTTCTTTTTATTGCAGATATTTGGCGAGCGCCACAACGAAAAAATACGAAGTATTTTTGAGATGGGCTCTGCGTTGTTACATGCGAGTGTCCTGATTTCGATTTTACAGAAAAAGCAGCCTGTTTGGGCTGCTTTTTCTGTAAAGGGGAGGGTATATTACTATGATAAACCAAATATAGGTAGTTGTCTGTTTTTTTCTTTCAATATTTTTCTTCCAATAGGGGAAGGGGTGCCTGCAGCCTTTCGGGGAAGGGGACTGCAGGCGGAAGTAAAAGGGGGCGTCCTTTCGACTTCTTTTGTAGTATACTGTAAAAATATGGACAAAGTGTGAATAGAAACTTAAGGCTTTGTTAAAATATGCGAATGTTTTCTTTATTGGGGTGCCCTTTATCCGCTGCGCAGAGAGCTTTGCTCTGATTGCTGCTGTATATATGAGCCAATAGTTCGGATTTATGAATAAAAGTTGTAAATAAAATATCAGCGTGCTATGATAATTTGAGAGATATCTATGAAACAGGATTCGATACAGACGGGCTTATGCAATGAGGAGAAAAACATGGCAGATAGTGGAAGGATTGAAAAAAAGAAAGACCGGCAGACAAATCAGGCGGGTATGGGACAGAAACGCAGATCACATCGTATGAATATCACGGCACTTCTGATTTTTCTGTTTTTATTTATTGGCTGCTCTCTTTTGCAGTTTGCGAACAACAGGCAAAATGCACAGAAGTCCTGCGGACTGATGCTGGATCAGATGAAGGAGCTGATTACGGAAGATGAAAGGAGCTTTCAGCAGCTAGAGGATACGCTGAAGGAGGAATATACTATTCGGGCGAATATCGCGGCGGATTATATTGCGCATGGCTGGGAGGATTACAAGGAAGCAGATGACTTTGTTGCGCTGGCGAAGCTGTTAGGGGTGGACGAGGTGCATGTGTTTGATGAAAAAGGTAAAATCATCAACGGATCTGTTCCAAAATATTATGGCTTTACAATGGATTCCGGGGAACAGATAGGGTTTTTTAAGCCTATGCTTTCTGACCATACGCTTTCCCTTTGCCAAGATGTAACGCCGAATACGGCAGAGGGCAAGCCTATGATGTATGCGATGGTCTGGGCAGAAAATGACAATGCACTGGTGCAGATTGGCGTAACGCCGGACAGATTGCTGGAATGGATGCAGAATAGTGATATCAGCAAGATTGTGGGGCGGTTGCCGCTGGTTGAAGGGATGTCGATTTATGTTGTGGAGAATGCAACAGGAACGGTGCTTGCCGCAACGAATGATGATATACTGGGGTATGAGATTTTCCCTGAAGACAGAATACAGGATTCTTTGGAGGAAGGAAAACGCTATCAGAAAACGGTTTCGTTCCAAAGCAGCAGCCGTTATGTTGTCTATGAAAAAATGGGGGAATATGATATTCTCGTTTCCTATAAAATTCGTGCCGCGAATAAAACCTTACCGCTTTCTATGGCAGAATTTGCGCTCATTCTGATTGCAGCACTCCTGCTGCTCACGCGAGTGACAAGAAGCTACATCAATTATCTGGAGCGGCAGGGGCGCGAGCTGCGTACCTCCAACATAGCAAAGACGGATTTTCTGCGCCGCATGAGCCATGATATTCGCACGCCGCTGAATGGGATTCGGGGCGTGACTGCGATTGCCGAGTATTATGCGGATGACATGGAAAAGCAGGCGGAGTGCCGTCATAAGGTAATGCAGGCATCCGGCTTTCTGATGGAGCTGGTTAATAATGTGCTGAATATGAACAAGCTGGAATCCGGTGAAATGAAACCGGAAAATAAGCCGTTTGATTTGATTGAGCTTTTGACAGAAACAGCGAGTATCGTTGAGATGCAGGGGCAGGAATATGCCATCCATTTTCAGATGCAGATGGGGAAGCATAAATATCGTCATTTGATTGGCAGTCCGCTTTATCTGAAACAGGTTTTGCAGAATATCGGCGGCAATGCGGTGAAATATAACCGCGCAGGCGGAGCAGTCACGTTTGCTTCTGAGGATGTTTCGTATTCCGATGGGCGCGCGGTGATAAAATTCACCTGTACGGATACGGGGCGCGGCATGAGCAGGGAATTTCTCGTGCATGCCTTTGAACCGTTTTCGCAGGAAAATACGGACGCACGGACAACCTTTACCGGTACGGGGCTTGGACTTGCCATCACGAAGCAGATGGTAGAGCTGATGGAGGGCACGATTTCTCTGAAAAGTGAGCAGAATGTCGGCACAACAATTTCTGTGACGATTCCATTCCGAATAGATGTTGATTATACGGAGCCACAAGAGGACGCAAAGCCTGCCGATGCTGCTTCTCTGGAGGGCGTGCATGTGCTGCTGGTGGAGGATAACGAGTTAAATATGGAGATTGCGGAGTTCCTGTTGAAAAAGGCAGGAATCACTGTAACAACGGCATATAACGGACAGGAGGCCGTGGATGTATTCCGTACGAAGGCGGCGGGCACCTTTGATGTCATCCTGATGGATGTGATGATGCCTGTGATGGATGGGCTGACGGCAGCAAGGGAAATCCATGCAACGAACCGCGTGGATGCGGCGGAGATTCCCATTTTTGCCATGACGGCAAACGCATTTTATGACGATGTGAGACAAAGCAAAGAGGCTGGTATGGTGGAGCACCTTTCCAAGCCCATACAGGAGCAGGAGCTGCTGGATGCCATCCGTCGGCATGTGAAACGGTGAGTGCTTATAAGAGAAAAAAGGGAAATTCCTTAACAGAAGGAGTTTCCCTTTTTGGTTATTACCAACAGCAAACCGCCCGAATCGGGGCGATAACCTCGGTTCGGGCGGTTCGGCATTTTCATATTGATGCTCTATCCGTTAGCATTTTAGCGGGTATAAAAGCATCCATTCATTACATGCTGCGAGCGCGGTGCAGGAAGGTTACAATCTGCGCACGGGTACAAATGCCGTCCGGCATGAAGGAATTATCACCTGTGCCGGCGGTGATTCGCCCAGTCAACCGCTTTCTCATAGTAGCTGCCCTCCGGCACATCCATGAATGCGTTGGGCGCGGCTCCACAGGCGGCGGCGGTGGCGGCGGCAGCAGCAGCGTAACAAAATATGCCGTAACCATTTCTTCCGCAGATAACGGCAAGGTTACGTCCGATAAGACAAGAGCGGCAAAGGACAGTGTTGTAACCATTACAACAAAGGCAAACGATGGCTATGTGCTTGATACAATCAAAGCAACCGATAAGGCCGGCAAGGAAATCAAGCTGACCGATAAGGGCGATGGCAAATACACCTTTACCATGCCTGCATCTAAGGTGGAAGTAAAGGCTGCATTTAAGCAGACTGCATCCAAACCCGGCAAGCCCGCTGAGGAAATGAAGACAGTCGTAGTAATGCAGATTGGCAGCAAGACGATGTTCGTAAACGGTAAGGCTTACGAAAAGGACGCTGCACCTGTTATCATGAACGACAGAACTCTGGTTCCGATTCGATTTGTAACAGAATCTCTTGGAGGCAAGGTTGCTTGGAACGCAGAAACAAAAGAAGTTACTCTCGTGATTGACGGTAAGGAAATTAAGATGACAATCGGCAAGACGATTGAAAAATACGGCGTAGCTCCCGTTATCATCAATGGCCGTACCTTCGTTCCTGTTCGTTTCGTGGCAGATGA